>Ga0255341_1006965_pt1 | contig 10330 bp, 8 predicted proteins | sample wastewater_treat_8_FD_192418 | JGI IMG/M metagenome (GOLD analysis project Ga0255341, IMG submission 192418) | Wastewater microbial communities from Lulu Island WWTP, Vancouver, Canada - plant12 | ecosystem: Engineered > WWTP > Wastewater > Unclassified | place: Canada: Vancouver, British... | reverse complement strand
TTGCCGGATAGTAACGAACCTGATCAGACCGGATTCAAGGTACAGGAGAGCGAGGTGTTCCGGAAACTGGCGCCTTGGTTCAAGCGTATCCCGCTTGAGCGTATCGGGCGCGGTCGCGGTGCTCAACCGCAACCGTGATGCGCCGGGTACGGCGTGCCGAGGTGGATTGGAGGAGAGGAGGTTGGCGATGAAAATTGCGGATATGTTTGTTCCCGTTTTTCTTTTCGCTTCCGTTCTGGCGCAGGCACAGGTCGTGATCAACGAAGTGTGTTATGATAGCGGCATGTTGCCGGGCGCATACGCGGCATCCGACTGGATTGAGTTGTACAACCGCGGGGATACCCCTATCAATCTCAAGGGGTACGCTGTCGGCGACGTAAACCCCTATGACGAAAACCAAGGGGTCAGGTTGCCGGATTACACGTTGCCGCCGAAAGGTTTTTTGCTGGTGTACGCGGAAGGCGACGGCGCTGAGTATACGGCGTGGGTTGATACGCCGGGAGGCCGCATTCCGATTGTCCACGGCCAATTCAGGTTGTCACGGGCGGGTGAACGTGTCCACCTCTTTAACGCCGCGTTGACGCGCATCCACATGTTTGAATCGCCGGGATACGAGTTAGGCCGCAATGTCTCTTACGGTGCCTATCCGGATGGTAGCACCACGTCTTTCAAAGTATTTACAACGCCGACCCCCGGACGGTCAAACAGCGGCGCAGTGCCGCCTTCCGGCGGAAGCGTAGGGGCTTCTGACACGGGGACGTATGAGGGTTTTTTATATGCGCAGGGGCCGTTCTCGACCTTGGGTGATGTGTCAACAATGCAAGGTGTGTTGTCTTTGAAGGTGAACGCGGAGAGAGGGCGGCTGAGTGCGAAGGTGCGGACGGCCAAGGGGACGTTCTCGCTGAGTGCGCAGGAGTGGGCGGAGCCTGAAACCGAGGGAACCAGGCGAGCCTTATTGATTGCGCGTGGTGGCGAGACTTTGGATATCTCCATTGAAAAAGGTCAGGTGCTGGGCAGGCTCTCTGGAGGAACTCTGGGTACGACAGAATATCGTGTGGTGGGGGCACGCTTACGCTTGGATGACGCGGGTGATACGGCGGCACACCATGTCCTAGAACGGGTTGCCGGTTATTACACGGTGGCACTGCCCCTTGTGGCCGCGCAGTCTGCATCGGAGCAGGTGGACGCCGCGCCGCGCGGTGTTGGTTATCTGACCCTGACGGTTGGGACGCGCGGCCAAGTCAAGATTGCGGGGAAACTGGCTGACGGTTCAAACGTGTCATTGGCCACTCGCCTGTTGTTGCCTGATGCTGAGGGGGAGGCGATGCGTATTCCTGTCTTTCTGCCGCTTTACGCACGCAAGGGTTGGATGGGGGCCTTGCTGTTTCTCACACCCGATGGCCGTGTGGTGACGACAGACAGCGCAAAGGGGGGGTACGCCGCATGGACGCGGCAGCGTGGCGGAGCCGATGACTTCCATGTGTTGATGGAGGTTTGTGGAGGGCGCTACGTCGGAGGCGCCGACCTCCCGGAGCTGCTCCTCTTTCAGGCCGATCTGGGGCCTGTGCCGTATCATACCCGCGACACGGCCAGCGGGTGGTGTATCGCGCCAGGCGGGGTGCCGGTCACGGTGTCAGGGAATCGTTTGCGTGCCGCAAAAGGAACTAAGCCGCATGTGGATGAGGCGGGCCGGTATCAATTCGAGGGGGAGAATCCCACATCGACGGTTCTCTCCGGTTCGCTTCGGAACGGGGTGTTCAAAGGCACGTTCAGGTTGTATTACGAATGGGAGTCCGGCGGGAGAATCATGCACAAATCGGTTGTGGTTCCGTACGGTGGGGTACTCATACAAGAACGCAGCGAGGCTTTTCGCGACTGGCCGGTGGGGCTCGGCTATTGTCTCGTCCCCGATAACGATCCAGCAGTGCGCGGGTATCGGCTGAAGCGTTCGTTTAGTGTCTCGCTGGCCCCTGAATAATTTGCATGTTTTTTTCAGAGTGTGCAATTGCTGAATTGCACGGAAATCGTTACCATAACGCGCGGATAAGAACGCAAACCGGAGGATGACAATGAAACGACGGGATTTCATGAAGACGGCACTGGGAACTGCGGCGGTAGCGAGCGTCGCGTCGGGAACGCTCGGTCAGGACGCGCCGTCCAACAGGGTGCGCGTGGCGGTCATGGGTTGCCATGCCAAAGGGCGCGGGTTCAGCCTGATGAAGACGCTGGCGGGGCTGCCGGGCGTGGAGATTGCAACCGTGTGCGACGTGGACGTCCGTGCGCTCGATGATGCGGCGGCCGAGGTGCTTAAGCGGACGCAAAAGACGCCCAAGAAAGAGAAGGATTTGCGGCGGGTGCTGGAGGACAAGGAGGTGGATGCGGTGGTATGCGCCGCGCCGGATCACTGGCACGCCCCGGCCGCGTTGATGACGATGCAGGCGGGCAAGGCGATCTATGTGGAGAAACCTGTGTCGTACAATCCCCGCGAGGGCGAGATGCTGGTCGAGGCGGCTGACAAATACCGCGCGGTCTTCCAGATGGGCAGCCAGCGCCGTTCATCTACAGTGTATCAGCAGGTGATCAAGGAGATTCACGGCGGTCTGATTGGCGCGCCGCGTTTTGTGCGCTGCTGGTATGCGACGCAACGCGGGCCGATCGGCAAGGGCAACAAGGTCGCGGTGCCGGAGTGGCTGGATTGGGACCTGTGGCAGGGCCCGGCGCCGCGTCGCGCGTATCAGGACAATGTGGTGCATTACACCTGGCACTGGTTCCACCACTGGGGCACCGGCGAGTGCGGCAACAACGCCACGCACTATGTGGACGTCGCGCGCTGGGCGCTGAATGTCACCTTCCCCACGCGGGTCACTTGCGGGGGTGGGCGTCTCTTCCATGAGGGTGACGACTGGGAGTGGTTTGACACGCAAGCCGCGACCTTTGAGTTCCCCGGCAACCGCTTTATGACGTGGGAGGGGCTTACTTCGGTCAGGGCGCGGCCCTACGAGGGTTTCAGCACGGGGTGCATGATCTACGGGCTGAAGGGCGCGGTGCTCTTCACGCCGAACAACGTCTGCACGCTGTTTGACCCAAGCGGCAAAGAGCTTAAAAAGTGGACCGCCAAAGATGTCGTGGGCGACGCCACCAACCGGACTGACCCGACCCAGGGGCTCGACGCGACGCATCTCTCGAACTTCGTGAACTGCATCCGCGAGAAGAACCCGGCGACGGCCGCGCCGGCAGGGATCGCGCATACGAGCACTCTGCTGACGCACCTCGCCAACATCGCGCACCGCACCGGCGAGACGGTCAAGGTCAATCCGGAGACCGGTCGTCTGGCGGCTGGCAGTCCCGGTGCCGAGCTTTGGGCGCGCGAGTACGAAAAAGGCTGGGAGATGCGCGTCTAGCCTTTTTTATGTCGCATTGTCGATTGACACCGCCCAATCTATAAGCTACCATGCATCAATTGTGATTTTTTAGGAGATAAAAAGGGTGGGGGTTCCCCGCTCTTTTTTGTTGTGGAATCGTGAAGCGGAAGGCGGTGCAGTGATGAGTAACGAATTGCTGTCGGTTATCAGTTATCTGGAGCGTGACCGCGGGGTGAACCGGGAGATCATCATCCAGGCGATCGAGTCGGCAATTCAACAGGCCGCCCGTAAGAGCTTGGGTGTTTCTGATGCCCTGCGCGTGGATGTTGACCGTAAGACCTTAAAGATCAAGGCGTTTGACACCGTCGTGGTCTCTGAAACGGAGAGCGGTGCGGGTTTGTTGCCGTTGCGGCAGGCACGCAGGCTGAAACGCGACGTGCAGCCCGGCGAGACATTGGACATTGAGATTCCGCCCTCACGTCTGGGACGTATCGCCGCGCAGACGGCGCGCCAGATGATCTTGCAGAAAATCCGCGAGGCGGAACGCAAGAACATGTATGACGAGTATAAAGACCGCATCGGCGACATCGTCAACGGAACCGTCCGGCAGATCATCCACCGTGACTTGATCGTGGAACTGGGCAAGACCGAAGCTATCCTTCCGGGCAAGGAGCGCCTGCCTAACGAGGAGTATAGCATCGGTGACCGTCTGCGCGCGTATGTGTACCGTGTGCAGTCCGGTGTGAATGGCCCGGCGGTGGTGCTGTCGCGCGCCTGTTCGGAATTCGTCAAGGCTCTGTTCCGTCTTGAAGTCGCGGAGATCGCGGATGGCATCGTGGAAGTGATGGGGGTCGCCCGTGACCCGGGCTACCGCACCAAAATCGCCGTCAAGACGTTGGATGAGAAGGTCGATCCGGTCGGCGCGTGCGTTGGATTGCGTGGTGTGCGTGTGCGCAATATCGTGCGCGAATTGAACGGCGAGAAGATCGACATCGTGCGCTGGAACGAGGACATCAGGCAGTACGTGACGCAGTCGCTGGCACCGGCCAAACTGGAGTCGGTCACGATTGATCCGGACGAGTCCCGCACGGTGCATGTGCTTGTCGCGCCTGACCAGCTTTCACTGGCGATTGGTAAGCGCGGCCAGAATGTTCGCCTCACCTCGAAACTCACGGGCTGGCGCGTCAATATCCAGAAGAGCGGCGAGGAGATGTCTTTTGAGGAGCAGCGCGAAACCGCAGTCAAGGATCTGGCCGAGGTGTTGGATATCAGCGAAGAGACCGCGTCCACTTTGGTGGCGAATGGCTTCCTGACGACCGATGGCATCATCGAGGCCGAGAAGCCCTACTTGCAGGAAGTGACGGGACTCGACGAAGAGACCGTGGACAAGATATGGGCTGCTGCGCAGGCTGCGAGTGGTGTGGACGAAGCGGGAGAGTGAGAGAGTTATGATAAGAGTATGTGAACTTGCGAAGAAGATGAGGACTTCCAGTCTGGAGGTTCTCAAGCAGGCCGATGCTTTGGACATCGAGGCCTATTCGCCGCTTTCTCAGCTCGACACGGCGGATGCGTCACGTCTGCAGGAAGTGTTTGCCAAACGGAGCGCGAACGATATCGAGGCGGAAAATGCGGCACGCGCCGCCCGTTACCAAGAGAAGCGGACGGCCGCCGCGACGCGGCGCACGGCGCAGTTGCAGGCCGAACTTGCGGTTTTGGAGGTTAATCGTGCCCGTGCGCTGGAGATGGACGCGAAGGCCCGTGGTCTCGCCCCGGAGGCACCCGTGGCCGAAGCACCGACCGAAACGCCGGTAGCAGATGCAGCGGCAGCCCCGACGCCCGTTGTTGCGCCTGCCTTGGAACTCGTCACTCCCCCGGCTGACCAAGCTGCCGCCGCGCCCGTGCCGACGGCGCCGGTCGTCAAGGCCAAGCCCGTTGTCCAAGATGCCGCCAAAGATACCGCCCATCCAACTCGGACTGCGGCCACGCCTGCGACCAAGGCCGGTGACCGCGTTGCCAAAACTGCCGCCAAGACCGCTGGCAAGCCGAAGCCGTCCCGTTATGAGGACGACGATGAGTTTGAGCCCGAAGACGAACTCGCCTCCGCTTTCATCGGGCGGATTTCCAAGGAACCCTCCCGTGAGATGCCCAAGGCGACTCGGACGCAGGTGCAGAAGAGCGGGCGCGAGAAGGAGTCCGGACGTATTGCGGCGCGCGGTGCTCCGGGGCAGCGTCCGGGCGTACGTGCGCCGTCCCAGCGGGACACGTCGATTCCGCCGGACCGCGTGATTCCTTTGCGTGGTGCGGTGGTCGTCAAGGATCTGGCCGAAAAGCTAGGACTCCGGCCAAACCGCCTGATTGCCGATCTCATGCAGTTGAACATCCTGGCCTCGATCAATCAGCGCGTGGAGTTGGATGTCGCGCAAAAGGTCGCGGAGAAGTATGGATTCAAGATTGAACTTGAGCGTGCCAAGCGTTCGGTTGAGCGCCGCCCGGTGCTGCGCAGCGAGGACGCGGACGACGACATTCCCGAAGACAAGCCCGAAGATATGCTGCCGCGTCCGCCGGTCGTGACTTTTCTGGGTCATGTCGATCACGGCAAGACCTCGCTCATGGACCGCATCCGCAACACGCATGTGGTAAAGGGCGAAGCCGGCGGTATCACCCAGCACATCGGCGCCTATACAGTGGATGTCAGCGGACGGAAGATCACCTTTTTGGATACGCCCGGTCATGCGGCCTTCTCGGCCATGCGCGCTCGCGGCGCCATGCTCACCGACATCGCGGTGATCATCATCGCGGCCGATGACGGCATCATGCCGCAGACGCGCGAAGCGATCAAGGCTGCGCAACAAGCCGGCGTGCAGATCATGGTGGCAATCAACAAGTGCGACCTGCCGGTTGCCAAGCCGGACCGGGTGCGCCAGATGCTGCAAAGGGATGGATTGACGCCGGAAGAGTGGGGCGGCGATATCATCTGCACCGAAGTTTCGGCCATGACCGGTAAGGGCATCGACCAGTTGTTGGAGATGATTCTCCTGCAGACCGACATGCTGGAGTTGACCGCCAATCCGAACCGGCGGGCGGACGGCTATGTCATTGAGGCGCAGCTTGAGCAGGGGCTCGGGCCGACGGCCACGTTGTTGGTTATGGGCGGCACGCTGAACGTCGGCGATGTGGTGCTGTGCGGCGAGCATTTCGGGCGCGTGCGCGGCCTGATCGACGACCGCGGCCGGCGTGTCAAATCGGCGACACCCGCGACGGCGGTCAAGTGCATGGGGCTGTCCGGAGTGCCGGAGGCCGGCGCGGCGTTCCGCGTGATGCTGAATGAGAAACGTGCGCGCGGTTTGGCCGAGGAGGCCGCCGAAGAGCGTAAGTTGGTGGAGCTTTCCAGCACTAAGGCCACCTCGCTGGACGCCCTGATGGATCAGCTTAAAGAGACGCAGCGGCGCGAGTTGGCCTTGATTGTGAAGGCCGATACGCAGGGCTCGGCCGAGGCGGTCTGTGAGGCACTCGGAGAGATCAAGAGCGAGAAGGTTTCGCTCAACATTATCCAATCAGCGATCGGCAATGTATCAGCCACAGACGTCAACAAAGCCGCCGCAGGGGAGGCCCTGGTCGTGGGCTTCAATGTGAGTTGCGATGCCGGCGTTCAGCAGTTGGCGCGCCATCACAGCGTGCGCGTCAACACGTTCCGCATTATTTATGAGCTGCTTGACTTCGTGAAGCAGCGCATGCTCGACCTGCTGCCGCCTGAGTACAAGGAAGTGGTCAAGGGTCATGCCGAGATCCGTGCGATCTTCGATATCGGCAAGACCGGTCGCGTGGCGGGCTGCCAGTTGCTGGACGGTATGCTCCGTGCGGATGCCATGTTCCGGGTGTTCCGCAACAAGGAGAAGCTATGGGAAGGCAAGCTCGCATCGCTGAAGCATTTCCAGAACGAAGCTTCTGAGATCACGGGCGCACAGGAGTGCGGTATGTTGTTCAGCGGATTCGAAGAGTTCCAAGTCGGTGATATCGTCGAGTGTTACGCGCTGGAGGAGTTGCCGCGTACCCTGTAAGTGTAGCCGCCTTTTGCGGCCCCATAAGGAGGTGTTATGGCTGTCGACCGTCTTGAACGCGTGAACGCGCTGTTGCGGCGCGCGATCGGCGAGGCGCTCTATAAAGTCTTTGCAGGCGACCCGCTTGATCTCGGTGCCATCACGGTGACGCAAGTCGAGACCGCGCGCAACCTGCGCAACGCCACGGTGAGCGTCTCGATCTTCGGCTACGAGAACGAACGTCCCGCGATCATCCGTAAGCTGGCCGGCAAAGCGCACGACCTGCAAGCGATCATCAATCGCGAACTGAGGCTCAAGTACACCCCGCGTCTGCGTTTTCAACTCGATGCCTCTATCGAAAAAGGCGACCGTGTTCTGGCGGTGCTGAGTGGGCTCGATGTACCTCAAACAGATGAGCCGATAGAACTGGAAGACTGACGCATCGCGCGCGTTAGTCTTCCGTTGCTTTCGTTCTGTGCGTGACCATGACTGCTTTTTCTCCTTCCCCGACTTCTCTGGATGGCGTGTTGCTGGTTGATAAACCGAGCGGGCCGACTTCGCACGATGTCGTCCGCGATATCCGCAAAATCTTCCGCATCGGCAAGGTCGGGCATGGCGGCACGCTGGATCCCAACGCCACCGGACTGCTGGTGATCCTGCTCGGCAAGGGCACCAAGCTCTCAGACCGCATCATGGGCGGCGATAAAGCCTACACCGGCGACATGCGGCTCGGACGCACCACCTCCACGCAGGATTGCGACGGTGAGACGCTGGAGGAAAAGCCGTGGCAGGATGTGACGCGCGAGCAGGTCGAGGCGCAGATGGCCGCGCTTACAGGCGATATCTTTCAGACTCCGCCGATGGTCTCGGCGATTAAGGTCAACGGTGTGCCGCTTTACAAATTGGCGCGGAAAGGCCAGGAAGTCGAACGCAGGCAGCGTTTTGTCCACATCTATCGCATGGCGCTGACGACGTGGGCACCGCCCCTTGTGACCTTTGAGGTGGACTGCACCAAGGGCACCTATGTGCGTACGCTGGCCCATGACATCGGCCAGATGCTTGGGTGCGGTGCCTGTTTGGACGCCTTGCGCCGCACAGCGTCCGGTACGTTTCATGTGAAAGACGCTCTGCCGCTTGACGAGATTCTCGCATTGACGCCTAGCCAACTCGCGGATCGTGTGATCCCGCTGGCGCAGGCCGCACACGCTCACCTGCCATGAAGATTATTTCCCAGCCCGCGCAATTCCGCAAAATCCCGGGCCCCGTGGTTCTGGCCGCCGGTTTTTTTGATGGTGTCCACCTTGGCCACCAGCGTGTGCTGTCTGGCGCGGTCGAACGTGCCCGCGAACTGGACGGCCAAGCTTGGGCGTTGACCTTTGACCGGCACCCGCTGGCGGTGCTTGCGCCTTCAAAGTGTCCCCCTCTGCTGAGCACCTCGGAAGAGCGGCTGGCATTGTTGGAGCAGAGCGGGGTCGATGGCATACTGGCGCTTGAGTTCACGCGGAAACTGGCGGTGCAAGAACCGGAGACTTTTGTCCGTTGGTTGTGCGGCCCGCCGCGCATCGCGTCGCAGACCGCGACAAGCAGTGCGTCCGCCAAGCTTAGCGAGATCCGTTGCGGACGCAACTGGCGTTTTGGCCGACGTGCGACCGGCACGCCCGAGTTGCTGGCGCAACTTGGGCGGCCGTATGGATTTCGCGTCACGATCGTGCCGTACGCCGAATACCAAGGCATGGAGATTTCCAGTACGCGCATTCGGTTTGCCGTGCGCGAGGGGCGTCTCGACGACGCGACAGCCATGCTCGGCAGACCCTACTCCGTGCGCGATACCGTGATCCGCGGCCGCGGCGTAGGGCACACGCTGAGCATCGCCACCGCTAATCTGCAACCCAGTGCCGAAGTGTTGCCGCCCAACGGCGTCTATGCCGTGCGCGTGAAGGCGCAGGGGAAGACGTTCAACGGTGTTGCCAATTTGGGCATGCGCCCGACTTTCACGGACGCAATTCCCGACCGCGCGTTGCTGGAAACACATCTGCTGGATTTCGATGGTGATCTTTACGGACAAACCATCGAGGTCGCCTTCCTCGCCCGGCTGCGCGATGAACGCGCCTTCACGTCATCCGAGGCACTCACACGCCAAATCGCCGACGATGTCCGCCAAGCATCACGCTTTTTCTAAACCTTCGTCATGGGAGGATACGCCACGTGGTGTTGGAGGTTCTAGTGTTGTCGAAGGGAAAGGTACAAAAGCCGATTGGGCAAACGGAGATGAAATTACCGGAGCTTCGGAGTATGTGTCTATGGTTCCCGTCAGGGATGGATATGCCTGGCATGATATTCCGTGGAAGTACAAAGTGGGAGACGGCGCATACACGCAGATTTGTACGGTCCGGCAGGATTGTCGGTTGACCGGAAACTCGACCAACGCGACGCTTCGCATAACCAAAGGGGCATCGGGATCTGAAATTTCGACCGGAGAGGTCGAAGCCCATTTTATTAACCCGTAACAGGTGAGGTGGATGATGAACACCATTAGTTTTCGCCAAGTCAGGATAGTCACCGTCTCCTTCCTGATATCAGGGTGTGGGATTGCCGGTGAAAAATGGGAGGAGAAGTTAATAACACTCGAAACGAGAGTCACCCAACTCGTTCATAACGCCAGTGTCGAAAAAAAGTATCCGGTTTTGCAAACGGCACACAGGTATATTAAGGTTATCGCGTCGGATTGGAATTGGAAGCCGGGATGGCAGATGTATGTAAAGGCGAATCCTGATCGTCTTTTTAGGATGTGTCTGCTGCTTGCTGAGACAGCTCACAGTTTGAGAGATTATGGCTACGACATCAACACTCCGCACCCTCCTATAAAAGTTTCGCCTCCCTCGGGGCCGCGAAGGTTTGCGGGTATGAATCCGGATGATATTGATGATCCTG
>Ga0255341_1006960_pt1 | contig 10335 bp, 9 predicted proteins | sample wastewater_treat_8_FD_192418 | JGI IMG/M metagenome (GOLD analysis project Ga0255341, IMG submission 192418) | Wastewater microbial communities from Lulu Island WWTP, Vancouver, Canada - plant12 | ecosystem: Engineered > WWTP > Wastewater > Unclassified | place: Canada: Vancouver, British... | reverse complement strand
AACATAAACCGTTGCATGATGAATCTGTCAGGGATTATCCGGGACTGGTCTTATTCATCATGACATTTCAAAACAGAGAGTATGTTCCTCTCATTTATGCAGCACTTTCTGCAATATTTTTCGGAAGCTGTGCTCCGGTAACAAAATATTTTGTATCCGGGACCGGTCCGCTGATGCTGGCTTCACTCTTTTATATTGGGAGCGGGCTTGGCATGCTTCTCCTTATCATCACAGGATCGATTGCCAGGAAAGGGGCGGCCCCTTCAGACTCCCCGGTGACAAGACATGATATTCCGTATCTTGCAGGGATGTCTTTCTTTGGCGGTATCCTGGCGCCTGTAACTCTCATGTATTCCATGAAGATAACTCCCGCGGCAACCGGTTCACTTCTGTTAAATTTTGAATCTGTTGCGACCGGCCTGGTCGCTGCTTTTTTATTCAGGGAGGCGGTTGGCAGACGTATCTGGGCCGCCATGGCAGTTATCACTTTATCCTGCCTGATTTTATCATATGATCCAGGGGAAGCCCTGTCTTTTTCCGTAGGAGCACTTGGAGTTTTACTGGCCTGCACTTTCTGGGCACTTGACAATAATATAAGCAAAAAAGTTTCAGGTAAAGATCCGTTTACTTGTATTATGATCAAAGGCCTTGCTGCCGGAACCTGCACCGGGATAATTGCCCTTCTCTTAGGAGAGGCAGTTCCTCCTATCCTTGAAATACCTCTGTTCCTGCTGATAGGATTTTTAAGTTATGGAGGGCTTGCAAGTGTATTCTTCCTGATGGCACTTCGTTACATAGGAAGTACACGAACAGGGTTATTCCTTGCAATATCTCCCTTTTTTGGAGTTATGTACTCATTTTTTATTTTCCAGGAACCTTTTCACCCGGCTTTTCTCCCCGCACTTTTTATTATGGCGTTCGGAGCATATCTCCTGGTTAGTGAGCGACATTCCCATCAGCATTATCATCCTCCTATCGTTCATGATCATCGTCATACCCATGATGATCTCCACCATGACCATATCCATGATAAAGGCGCTCCATCCCTCTCCCCATCAGGCGGACACAGTCATCTTCATGCACATAAGGCGATGACTCATGATCATCCTCATAAACCAGACCTTCATCACCAGCATGATCATAAATAAGAATAGAGTGTTATGGTCTGCAAAGTTGGGCTTATCCAGTTAATTATCGATCCTGTTCCTGGAAAAAATGTCTCCGCTGTCGAAGAGAAGATCCGAATAGCAGCAGGTGAAGGAGCGCAGATCGTCTGCCTACCTGAGTTATTCTCACATAGGTATTTTCCCCAGCATGTGGGGCTTTTTGGTAGCTCTTTTGCAGAGTCATGTGACAGCCTGTTTATAAGCCGGTTCAGGAGTCTTGCTGCAGAACTTAACTGTGTCCTTATCATCCCTTTCTGTGAAAGACATACGGACAATAATATCTACAACAGTGCTGCGGTTATTGATGCAGACGGTTCGTTATTTTTTCCATACCATAAGATACACATACCGCAGGATCCTCTCTTTTACGAGAAGGGATATTTTCATCCGGGTAATGAGTACAAGGTTTTCAGGACGAAATATGCGGACATTTCAGTTCTTATCTGTTTTGATCAATGGTTTCCTGAAGCAGCCAGAGCTGTTGCATTAAAAGGAGCTGAGATAATATTTTACCCGACCGCGATTGGACATATCAGAGGTGAAGTCCCGGCAGAAGGTGACTGGAAAGAAGCATGGCAGCTAATCCAGCGGTCACATGCAGTTGCAAACAGTGTTCCAGTGGCAGCAGTAAACCGGTGCGGATGGGAGGATGAACTGTTTTTTTTCGGTGGTTCATTTATCTGCGATGCTTTTGGGAAGATAATTACCAGTGCGAATGATGAAGAGAAGATACTGATTGCTGACATCTCCCTCTCCGAGGGCCCGGGCATTAGGGAAGGCTGGGGTTTTTTCAGGAACCGCAGGCCTGATACGTACTCTCCTCTTATTACTTCAGGTATGTCTGAGAAGATGACAAAGTCTCTTACACCCGGGAACCAGGGTTACCATATGCCGGCCGAATGGGAACATCATGATGCAGTATGGCTTGCATGGCCCCATAATGATCTGACCTTTCCACAGCTTGAAGCGGTTGAGGAGACTTACCTTGACATCCTCTCTTCGATAAGATCTGAGCAGGTAGAGCTCTTAATATCCGAACCGTCACTCCAGGAGAAAATATTGCATTTTCTCTCATTCAGGGGTGTTGATGGTTCACATATCAGGTTCCATCAGGTGGATTATTCTGACGTATGGATAAGAGATTACGGACCGACATTTGTAGTCAATCGTGCCATGCATGAGACTGCCGCTGTCTTCTGGGAGTTTAATGCCTGGGGAAACAAATATGATGAACTTCTCTTTGATGGTATAAGAACCCGTGAACTATTTCAAAAGATGGAAATGAAGATCTTCAGGCCTGGGATAGTGCTTGAAGGTGGTTCTATTGACTGCAATGGAAGAGGCACCATACTCACAACAAAACAATGTCTTTTAAACCCAAACCGAAATCCTGATCTGACACAGGACGATATTGAACATTATCTTCATGCATATCTTTGTGCAAAGAAGGTCATCTGGTTAAATGAAGGGATTGCAGGAGATGACACCGACGGGCACATCGATGACATTGCACGGTTTGTAAACCCGACTACGGTCGTATGTGCAGTAGAAGAAGATCCTGACGATGAAAATTACCTGCCTTTAAAGGAAAACTACCAGATCCTGTCTGAAGAGACTGACCAGGATAATAACCCATTAACCGTGATAGAGGTTCCAATGCCAGGGCCTGTCCAGGATGAAACATACCGGTACCCGGCAAGTTATCTCAATTTTTATATTGGGAACGAGGTTGTACTGGTTCCTATCTTTGAAGATGCAAATGATCAAAGGGCCCTTGAAATTCTAAGGCCGCTGTTTCCCGGACGGGAGATAATTGGCATCCCGGTAAAGGCCATGGTAGAGGGATTTGGGACAATTCATTGTGCAACACAACAACAACCCTCTGCATGAACTGTTTTGTTATGGAAAGTTTCTTTTTGTTTACCTGTCGATCTATTTCTGATCAAAATGACACTGACACTGATATCTGATTTTCTTGAATTTTTAAAAGAATACAAGGTAGTTGCCCTTGCTGTTGCATTTATCATGGGTGTTGCGTCTACATCTCTTGTTAAATCTCTCGTTGATAATCTTATCATGCCCTGCGTGGCCGTGATAACCCCATCCGGAGACTGGAAAGAGGCAGTCTTTTCAGTCGGTCCGGTAAACCTTGGTATTGGCCCATTTGCAGCAGAATGTATTAATTTCATTATCATCGCCCTGGTTGTCTTCATGATTGCCAAGTATGTAATGAAGGAAGAGAAGGTTGAAAAGAAGTAGGAATGTCTGCCCATGATTATGTCCCTGATATCTGGTTCATGATAACAGGGAGAATTGCACCACCACTCTGCTGCATCAAACCCTCACCAGCTCATCAGCTCTTTAAAATGGCCCTTCTGAATGTATCGAGAAAGGACGGAGATATTGACGAAGCTGTCCGGTTGCTTGGGGAAATTCTGGCAAATGTCCCGACTGAATGGATGGTATTTGATCAGGCAGGCCAGTTACTTAACGCCATAGGCTGGCGTTTAAGGTACCATCAAGAATGGTTTGATCCAGACAGGAAGGTTCGTTCTTTTAAACCCGGGCGGTGCGGACCTCATGTTGCACATGCATACGCCCTCATGCAGGCAGCAGCGGATGATGAAGCACTTAAGCTTGTGGCCAGGATAATTTCTGAAGGAGAACCCGGTTCAGATGACATTCATATAGCAAGGCTTGTCCGAGCATCTGTTTATATCTGCCAGGGCAGGATTGATGAGGGTGAAGAAGAACTCAGAAAGATTATATCGTCTGAAACCTGAATTCAAAACCATTTTCTCCCTGCTCTACAATTTCATTACATGACATCCGCCTCTCGGCCATCAGATTTTCAGTCAAGGGATGAGATCATAAATATTCTTGAAGAACTGGCACCTCCTGAGCTTGCAGAACCCTTTGATGCTGGAAAGATTGGACTGGTCATTGAAGGAAAAGAGCGAATAGCAAAAGTCAGCACATGTCTTGATGTAACTTTTGACGTCGTGAGAAAAGCCATTGAAAACCGGACTGATCTCCTTATAGCCCATCATACTCCTATCTGGACACCCCTTACTGCCATCGGAGGGGAGGATGCAAAGCTGTTCTCATTGATTCTTCATTCAGAGATGAATGTCTACGTGATGCACACAAACTGGGATCATGCACCTGGCGGGGTAAATGATATTCTTGCCGATATCCTGGGCATGACTGACAGGGAGAATATGTCGCTTGGCCTTGTTGGTTCATGCTCCTTTAAAGTGCATGAGATTGCACAGGTACTCAGGGCTCCCCTGCGTATCTGGGGTGAGGTGTCAGGGATACAAAGACTTGCCATTGCTGCCGGCTCCGGTTTTGACTCATCGTTAATAATGGAGGCTAAGTCACTTGGGGCTGATGCCTTCCTCTCCTCTGAGCTCAGGCATTCGGTATACCGGACGTCCCCTCTTCCACTTTTAGAGTCAACTCATTATGCCCTTGAATCCCCTTCAATGCGCGTTCTGGCAGAAGAACATGGATGGGAATACATCGAAGATATGCCGGTGTTGCATTCGGTTTCATGACAAATCCCATCGACATTTTGTATGAGACAAATATTCTTGATGAGCGGATGCGAAAGCATATATCTGGATATTATCAGCACAGGGGAGAAAAAGCTCTTGAGATCGTGGATCATGATCGGGTAAAACGGTACCGGGACTTTTTTGTTGTAGTCGGGGAATCAGGAGAGTACGTTGTTGAAGGAAATTACTGTTCATGCGAGAGTTTTCTTCACAGGGGCAATGTCTGCGCTCATGTGCTTGCAGTATATATTGCACGTGCAACAGGCAGGTATGAACTGATTGATCTCTGGTATTATCAGGATCTGAAAGAACAGGGTGTTAACCCATATAGAATACAAACGGATATCTAAGGCATTAACAGGCAATTCTCATGATGGAAGATGAATATAAACTTGAATATTTTAAGTCCGAAGATCTGACACGAAACATCTGCACCTCGTGTGGAAAGGCTTTCTGGACACGTGATCCTGACAGGACGGTATGCGGGGATGCTCCCTGCGAACCATACCAGTTTATTGGAAATCCTATCTTCAGACCTCACACTGTAGACGAGATGAGGGAGTCTTACCTCTCTTTCTTTGAAAAGCAGGGGCATACCCGGATTGACAGGTACCCGGTTGCTGCACGCTGGCGTGATGATATTTACCTTACGATTGCATCAATTGCTGATTTTCAGCCTTTTGTCACAAGCGGCGTGGTTCCTCCTCCGGCAAATCCTCTTACTATCTCCCAGCCCTGTATCCGTCTTAATGATCTGGACTCTGTAGGGCGTTCAGGCCGCCATCTTACCTGTTTTGAGATGATGGCTCATCATGCATTTAACACGGAAGATAAGGAGATTTACTGGAAAGACAGGACGGTAGAGCTTTGTGACCAGCTTCTTACTTCGCTTGGTGCAGACAAGGAGATGGTTACATATAAAGAACACCCGTGGATAGGTGGAGGAAATGCAGGACCCAGCGTGGAAGTTCTGATTGGAGGCCTGGAGGTTGCAACTCTTGTTTTCATGAGCCTTGGAAAGCAGAAGACAGACAAGCCTCCTGTTGATCTTGAAGGGACCCCATATTACCCCATGAACCTTCGGATCGTTGATACCGGGTATGGGCTTGAGAGGTTTGTATGGGCGTCGCAGGGCTCTCCCACCATTTATGATGCGGTGTTCCCGGAGATGGTCAGTCATGTGATGCAGGAGGCAGGATTTGGTCATCGCCTTCATGATCCGGATTTCATACATATCCTTGGAGAGAATGCGAAGTTTGCAGGTCTCATGGATATCTCCGGTCAGCGGATATTCGAGCTAAGACAAAAGGTGGCTGACAAAATCGGCATTCCTACAGACAGGCTTGAGAAGATGATTGCACCGGTTGAGAGTGTATATGCGATCGTCGATCATACCCGGTGCCTCTCATATATGCTTGGGGATTGCATAGTTCCGTCAAATACCAAGGACGGATACCTTGCAAGGTTAGTTCTTCGCCGGACATTACGGATGATGCGTGAACTGTCCCTGCCTGACGACAAGCTTGGAGACCTGATTGAACGACAGATGAAGATCATCGGTATATCAAAGTTTGAACAGGATCCTGACGTGGTGATGGAGATAGTTGACCGGGAGGTTGACAAGTACAGGGCGACCATGGACAGGGGTGCAAGGACGGTTGAGCGCCTTGCACAGACGTACAAGAAAAAGTGTGAGAAGATACCACTTGAGGAGATAGTCACCTTGTACGACTCCCATGGCATTCCCCCTGACATGGTAAAGGATCTTGCAACAGCCCAGGGAGCAGTTGTAGATCTTCCCGATGATTTCTATTCCAGGATTGCGAACATGCACTCAGAATCAGAGCAGGTTCAGGAGAAAAATCCGCTCTATGACTATCTTGACAGCCTGTCCCGCCTTCCTGAAACAAGGAAATTATTTTACGAACGTCCTGGATCGATGGAATTTGAAGCCCGTGTCCTTGAGATATTTGACGGTCGGTACATACTTCTTGACCAGACGCTGTTTTATCCGGAAGGAGGAGGACAGCCAGGCGATACTGGTCTTTTCCTGACACCTGACGGCCTTACGGTTCGTGTCTGTGATACCATTAAGCTTGGAGAGTCGATTCTGCACCGGATTGAAGGAGGCAATGTGAGAAAAGGAGATATGGTGCGTGGTATCCTTGATGAAGATCGAAGATTATCCCTGATGCGGCATCACACGGCAACCCATATTCTCCTTCATGCAGCTAAGGAAGTGCTTGGTGCCCATATACACCAGGCCGGGGCGCAGAAAGGTGAATACAGTTCACGGATTGATATCCGGCATTATAAACACATTACGCCTGAAGAGATAAGGAAGATAGAAGTTGTGGCAAACCGGCTGGTAATGGCCAACAGCCCGACTTCTATAGCATGGGAAGACAGAACTGATGCTGAACAGAAGTATGGCTTTTGCCTGTACCAGGGAGGTGTTCCTCCAGGATCACAGATCCGTGTTGTCAAGGTTGCCGGAGATATTGAAGCATGTGCCGGAACGCATTGTGCCCATACCGGTGATGTGGGGACTATCTCAGTCATTCGTGTAGAACATGTCCAGGATGGTGTGGAAAGGCTTGAATTTGCCGCTGGTATTGCTGCAATTCAGCATAAACATCACCAGGAGGATCTCTTAAACCGGTCAGCAGAGGCTTTTTCCGTGCAGGTTGAAGCTCTTCCTGCGACCTCGAAACGATTCTTTGACGAATGGAAGGATCAGAGAAAAGAGATTGAACGCCTTTCTGCCAGGATCAGTGAGATGGAACTTAAAAATCTCAAGACACAGGATTGCAATGGTGTACCGGTTCTGATAAAACGCCTGGATCTTCCAAACCCTGAGTTGGTGAAAGTTGCAACCGGAATTTCTGATACCGGTGGCGTTGCCATACTCATTGCCGGTGGAGAGAGTGCCAGGGTTGTTGTCTCTTCTGGTCATAAGGATATCAAATCCGGTGAAGTTATCGCCGCTGTCTGTGCAGTCCTTGGTGGAAAAGGTGGAGGAAAACCTGCCCTTGCCCAGGGAGGCGGTCCTGATGTATCCAGGATTGATGAGGCACTGGCGACAGGGGAGAATTTTATCAAAGCAGCCCTGAACCTATGAGGGTTCAACTGCCCTGTCACCATCTTTGATAATCTTTGCAAAAAAAGCAGGGTGTAATCAGATTATCATCTTCTTTTTCCGACAACAAGGATAAAGCAGCTAATTCCCAGTAATCCTGTTATTAATTCAGGGGATGCCTGTGTCTTTGTAGGAACTGGTGTAACTGGTGTTTCCGGAACCGGTGTTTCGGGTATATCCGGAGTTATCAGTTTCTCTATCGTTGGTTCCGGGGTAATTATCTCAGTCTCTTCAGGTGTAGGTCCTGTGATGGTAAACTGGTATTCTCCGATGTAACCGTTCTTATCTGAAATTCCAGCCTGGTAATCTCCTGGAAAAGGAACCGGAATCGTTGTTGAAAAGTCTCCCGAATTGTCGGAAAAACCCTTCTTTGTAATAACCTGCTCAGGCCCGTAGGTGTAGTTATCCGGGCCAAAGACACGGATTGTGAGTACTCCATCACCAATGCCTTTCATTCTCCCGGTTATAGTAAGTCCCTGGGAAAGAGGCTGTGTTTGTGGGGATGTGATGGTAATCTCATCAGACCTGTCTGTCACCTGGACTATTTTTCTGATTACTGATGATGATCCAAGTTGACGCTCGACAAATAGTTCATTGTCAGAGATGATGTTATGGACTTCAACCTTGTACTGGCCACGTTCAAGATGTCTTGTATCAAAATCGACCCTGAACGTCTGTGTCCGGTCCACAATTACCCTTGTCCGGGCGACTTCACCGGCTGTATACTTTGAATAAAAGAGAACAAGGTCAAAGTAAGAATCTTCAGGAAATGATGTTGTTCCGGTTACAAGAATCGGATTTCCTTTGATCACTGATTTTGGCGTATCAATTGTGATGATATATCCCTGCACAAGCCCGGTTGCACAGATGATAAGAAGGGCAAGACATATGAAAATCAACCGGTATGGTTTCATATATAGAATTTTGCCGATCTTCTATATTGCGATAGTGGATGATGCAGCCTGCTTATGGCGGAAAAAATTCCATGCAGATGAACAAATCTCCTGCACTTTTGGAGATAGTTTTGCTATGTAAAAAACCAAACTTTAGTATATGAATGCAATATCCTGGCAGGCAAGACTTGGAATGGTACTGGTAAGCTGCTCCATAATCGTTTATCTTACAAAAATTACCTTAATTGACAACATTCCTGGTACTATTGAGTATATTTTCAACTCTTTCGGGTTTCTTTTTATCAATGTCCTGCTTGTCACCCTTGTAATCAACGAACTACTTTCGCGCCGCGCAAGAAATGCACGGCTTGAAAAGCTGAATATGGTAATTGGTATCTTCTTTACTGAAGTTGGAAATGAGATGTTAAAACGTATCATTCCGATCGATCCCGAGTCCGACGCCTTTGGCCCTGATTTCATCCTGCAGGGGAAGAAGTTTTTGGACGCAAAAGCAATGCAAAAGGTGGTATCAGGCCACCGGTTTCATGTAAATCATGAAAAGGTAAGCTTTCAGGAATTACGGGAATTTTTACAGGAAAAACGCAACTTTCTCCTGAGACTTATGGAAAACCCGGTAATGCTTGAGCATCAGAGTTTTACTTCCATGCTTTCGTCCGCATTTCACCTTACTGCTGAGCTTGGGCTTCGTGTAGATCCTGAAAATCTTACCCCATCAGATAAGGCACATCTTGCAGGAGATATAAGCAGGGTATACTGTGCACTGACTTATGAGTGGGTCTGTTACATGGATTACCTTAGCCATAACTATCCATACCTTTATTCACTCGCAGTCAGGACAAACCCTTTTGATCCAGGGGTGCAGGTTGAAGTTGTATAAAATCCTGTAATTTTTTCCAGAATGTGGGTTCTGTTTATGCTGGTGATGTTCCGGGAGGTATGTATGTCCTTGTTCCAAGCTCCTTATCAAGCATATAGAGTAGTCCGGCACCTTTCTCCTGGCTTATCATCTTCAGCTGATCCAGGATATTCCTTGCATTCTCCTCTTCTTCAACCTGCTCATTGACAAACCACTGCAAAAAGTTCACCGTCGCGTGATCTTTTTCGGATATCGACAGGTCCACCAGGTCATTAATAAGGCCTGTAACTTTTATTTCGTGTGCCATCTGTGTTTCAAATACATCTTTTGCATCAGTCCAGTCTGCCTTGGGAGCATCTATCTGTTTCATCACTGCCTGGCCTCCACGGGCCAGAACGTAATCAAAGATCTTTAATGCATGATCCCGTTCTTCCATCGCCTGTATCCGTTCCCAATTTGCAAATCCCCTAAGACCTGCAGAGTCAAACCATGCAGACATTGAAAGGTAAAGGTAGGCAGAGTAGAGTTCAGCATTTATCTGTTCATTTAATGCTTTTTCAACTTCAGGATTCATACCGCTGGCAGGTCCAGGGTTTCTCATCTTTTTTGGAGGCATAACAGGTTTTATACACCTGTATGTTTTTAGATTTTTCTAATATTCTAAGAACTTAACCAAAATCCGTTTCCTATGCTTTTTATA
>Ga0255341_1006941_pt1 | contig 10357 bp, 6 predicted proteins | sample wastewater_treat_8_FD_192418 | JGI IMG/M metagenome (GOLD analysis project Ga0255341, IMG submission 192418) | Wastewater microbial communities from Lulu Island WWTP, Vancouver, Canada - plant12 | ecosystem: Engineered > WWTP > Wastewater > Unclassified | place: Canada: Vancouver, British... | reverse complement strand
GGTTAGATTCAGAATGTGAAGGTTTGACTACCATCAGATATTACACGACTCTCAAACAAACGCCATTACTTATAACATTGTCGAGATGTTTGACTACCATCAGATATTACACGACTCTCAAACAAATGTGAGCTGTTCCAGCTAAGACACAAAGTTTGACTACCATCAGATATTACACGACTCTCAAACACTGGGAGCCACCAAGAGTGAGCGTCGGAAGTTTGACTACCATCAGATATTACACGACTCTCAAACTGTTATCATCCAACAGAGAAAACTTCAACGGTTTGACTACCATCAGATATTACACGACTCTCAAACAGGGGTATCTTGGAAGTTACATCAACAACTGTTTGACTACCATCAGATATTACACGACTCTCAAACCTTGAGCCGGCTCAAAACCGTCTGTGAAGTGTTTGACTACCATCAGATATTACACGACTCTCAAACAGCTTGAGGCGAAGGACATCGAGTTGGGAAGTTTGACTACCATCAGATATTACACGACTCTCAAACAGTCCGAGCTCTTGGTCGACCTTGCGCATTGTTTGACTACCATCAGATATTACACGACTCTCAAACCCATGCCCCCGTGTGCGTGGATTTCTTTCGGTTTGACTACCATCAGATATTACACGACTCTCAAACCTCAAATTGAATAAGTGTCATTGCAATTCCGTTTTCCCACGATATAGAAAACGTGATGGTAGTCTCTCTTTGTTGATACATTATCAAAGTCAATTAGATTTCACAACCATCGTGATCTATTATTAATCTCCGATAATGGTCGGTGTTTAGAGGTTGTTTTCTCTCTAATGATTCGATGAACCAGACCTGAAATTTTCCATAACGAATAGAACTCAATAAAGCCTCAAACACGTCAGGTGGTAGAAAGGCTCTGATTTGAACGAAGATGAACAACTTAATGCCAAATAGCTCGCGATGTACTTCCATAAAATCAATGATTCGTTCACCAAAGTTCAAAGACTCACTAGGGAATCGCATCTGAAATAGAGAAAGAACTTGAGACAGCGGTATGTCCTCGACGTGACTTGGTTCAAGATAGAAGTTGTCACAAAGGGAAGAGATTGTTTCATATAAGGTGCGTAGTGCGTGATAATAAGTACCGGGAACTTGTTCAATGGTGGCTATTGCTTCAATGTGCTTGAAAAGTCTATTGAGAGTCGTTCGGGAGTTGATGTCGATGTTTGCAGGATCAGCAATGAGCGTGACATTTTTTATTGAGCAGGGCATACTTTCCTCCGAAAAAATGATTTGTCCGCTATTGCCTGCGAGCTGTTCATAGAGATCAAAAACTATTTCAGAAAAGAGTTCTTCGCTTTCAATGACTGTTTCATTAATTAGTGCGCTCTCTTCGACTAACGGGAGATTTAGATTTGGACTTACGACTTTCATAGCACAACTACCCTTGCATCAGTATCTAATGTGTCATGCGAGGAAACACCCACAAGGTAGACCATATTGGAATACTGTTTCTCGGTTACAACAAGAATCTGCACCAGTCCCTGTGGTGGCTTGTTGGACCGTAATCGCCTTTTGCAACTCTCTACCTGTGATCCGTTAAGGCAGATTTTCGAATAGACAGATTCTTGCATCATCAAAAATCCGTTTTTGATGAGAAACTTTCTAAACTTACTGTAATTCCGCCGTTCTATAGCGGTTTGGACGGGTAAGTCGAAGAACACAATCACTCTCATGAATCGGTACATGGTAGATCGGAATACATCGATATTGGGCTTTCTGTTTGTCCGTTTAGTTTATCCAGCACACTTTTGACGTAGATCCGAACAGCGTTTGGCAAATACTGTTTCTGACCATCCATGAGAACGCGTCGCTCGATAATGGCAAGCATTGATCTTTTCTCTGTTGGTCCAAATTCCTTCGGTGCCAAGTCATACACTTTCCGATCGACTAGAGGTCTGAAAGGTTCCATCAAGTCGGATGTAAGATTATAGGGGTTAAACTGGTTATCGTGCCAAATACCAAGTTGAGTCAAGTATCCAGCAGACACAATTTCTTTGTTAAAAAGAGATAAGAGAAGAGCATATCCGTAGTTCAATGCGGCATTTGTTGGGCACTCTTTGTCGCGAGAAAAGTCTAGTCCCCATAAGGCGTTGAAATACACTTTTGCAGCGTGTCCTTCTCTGTTTGTCACATCACCAAACTCAATTTCGTTTAGATATAGATTTAGAAGGGCAGATTGAGGGATGTCTCGTTCCGCAAGATGATCCCGCTGCTTTTTAATTTTCCAGCTTACTATCTCTGTCCAGACCTTAGCGCAAGATGTCTTTGACCATGCTATTTGTGAGCGTATCGATTTACTACAGACATGTGACCCCACGTATGGGATAGTCTCGCAACAGGGATTGTGCTTTTCATCGCAGAAAATGATCTTGACCTTATTCTTCATCAATTCCACAAGTATCGAACAAGTGAATGAGCATCCTGTATTATCAACGATTAATACGCCGATTTCTGCAATCGGGATGCGAACAGTTTTGTCGGAACGAACAACCAAATGGTTCATTCTAAGATCAAGCTTAGACCGTTTTGTGATGCAGACTGTTCTCCAGCTCATAAGTCAAACAACTATTCCCATAAATTAATGGTATTTTCATAGAATCCGGAAGGTGATTGGGTTATTAAAGAGTAAGTTCTGTCCCGATTTAGTTTTTTGTTGATATTCCTAGTGCCCTCACTTTTTGATAATCCAAAGCAACGCAGATCAAAAAGTTGCGCATGGCAGCTCATCGTCGAGAGGAGTTGCGCAAAAGCATAACAATTCTCAAATGTTATTTGGGCATCGAATATTGACATGCGGTCTTCAAGCTTTTCTCCCAGCCTGTATAGCTGTGTGGATTTCCTCCAAGGACCTTTTCGAAGTCGGTTCAGAACCACCTTAGATAATCTGGCTAAATCTACCCCAGTAAGTCTATCTTCGCATAGTTTATCAGTTCTATTCCTGCTTTCATCGGATATGCTGTTGTAATTTGCTAACGTTGTGATCTTGGTGCAATTAATCACCTGAGCAATTTGTCTTTCAATTTCAGGCGAAAAATAGGCTTGTATATGTGACGCATATCGATAATTGTCCCCTGTTTTACCTCTGATGCGGCAACGATAACCATCTATTTCTAGTACGGAGTTGAATGCAAGCTTTCGGATAATGATACGGACGTGGTTAGCAGATAGTGCAGATTTAAAGTAATCTTCAAGGATAGCATCTCCTCTGTCTGTGTCATCGCGTATTTGCATGTGAAGGAAAAGGGGTACAGGTTCTATAATACGCTCAATTTTTCCGCCATTATTGACTTCTATAAGTGAGTAATGCGCAATACTGACTTTGTTATATGCGCCATAACGAGTGATATTCAAGTACGGATTATCACACAACGATTTTCTTCCCTGAACGCTACCTTTGATTGGCATCTTGCCTTCCGGGGAACTCACTTTACTAGCTTTGATGATTTGTTGATCGAATAATTCTCCTGTTCGGATGACTGCTTGTTCAGTGTAGAGAACATCGTTACGTGCCATTACTTTTTTAACGGTTGCAATCGTTCCATTTTCCCCCGATTTCCATGCGAGCCCAAGACCCTTTTTCCGATAAGGCAAATCAAAGTCGTAGAGGCGCGCTAAATTGTATCTGTTTCCATATCTATCGACTCGTGCGTTGGCAAGATATTGCTTAGGGTCTTTTGTGAATTTTTCATCCAGTACGTTGCCAACTACGACATTGAGATATGCGTCTTTTGCGTGATGAATATCGTTGATTTCACGACATTTAATAAATTCTAAACTTTCACTGTCCGGGTCATTATCGATTGTTTTGAAGTCTCGATAACGAAAATCTCGCACGTGGGTAGATTTGACATATACTAATCTCGTCTGGTCGCCTAACACCCTTTCTAGGATGTCCGTGACAATTTTGATTGACTGGCTTGTTTCCACTAATTGTCTGCTGATAAACCCTGCTAGTTCACTATCGGAAAGTGGTGTTGTGCGGGATAAGCGATTGTATTTTTCGCGATTCATGAAGCCTTGATGCAACAGTCTAGTCCAGAGTCTTCGCGCTTTTTCCTGATACTCTTGGGGAACAAGAGGTCGATCACCCTTTGCTCGATTCAGCTCGGATTTAACAAGAACGAGATTGTTGTGGATACTGTCATCCTTCGTCAGTGAACGCGGGTAAATGTGATCAATATCGTAGTGATTTGTATAAAGTGTTCCGATATCAATTTGTTCATCCGAATAGGCGCATCGTCCTTGTTGGAGGTAGTATAAAAATAAACGCCTGCTATCTAAAGCTGTTTCTTCTTCATTCTCCAGCAATCCGCGCAGTTCTATGCTCCAGTTATCCAAATCTCTTTTGCAAGCCTCATACAGGTTCTGTAGTTGGCGTTTGCGGGATTGAGTCCGTTCTTTTGGCGCAAGGTCGTTCCGAGTCACCTCAACAAATATTTTTTCAGGGGGACCACCCATAATCTTCTCGAGATCTTTATAGACGAGCAACGTTTGCCAGATCATTCGCTTGACAGCAGGAGAAGCCATGTAATCATCTAGGATGCTGTGTGAAATGTCGAGGGAAGGTGGAGACTCGGCTCGATTGATCTCTTTGATTTGATCGCTAAACGAATAATCATTTGACAAAAGCTCCATAAGAAGCAACGGCTCTTCTCTCATCATTGCAATAATCGTTTTATTGTAATCTTTAGCGGAAATACCCTTGATGCCGGCGAGTAGTCTTTCAGATAATCTTCCCCAATCTTTGTAGCGTCTAGAAGATAGGAACTTCAAATCTTCCTCGGTCATTGAATCACCATAATCGGCTTCTAATCGTCGTCTAATCATGGAAGAATCATCTGGGAAGAGCGTGATAACCCTTATGATATTCTCCATATCGATCATGTCAATATCGGTGGAAGTGAGTTTTCGATAGTCGTGCAAGGCAGTCAAGTGAACGGGAATATCTAGGTCAAATCCGCCTAATTCAGTGTCATTGAAGCTGTATCCTTCACTTATCAGCCAGTCTTGAACCCGCTTCCGCGAGACCCTTTTGGGTGCGTTAGGATTTCTGAATAAATGCTCTATCAATCCCTGTCTCGTTTTGTTGTCTAGTCGCACCCCATTAATATTGATTGCATTCACGATGTTAAGCATCATAAATTCTGTGTACAGGAGAGATTGTTTAGGCAATGCCTTCTCGCCTGTTAGTTCGGTACAGTTCCTTGTCATTCGCTCAATAAAGACTTCGGCTGATTTCTCTAAGTCCACTTTTTCACGGATATTCCAAGGATAGACTTTGCCTTGTTCTTTGCGTACAACCCATGCATATCGACCCTCATCTTTATCAAATCGATGTGAAGGATTTAAGGGACCAACAAAATAGGGAATTCTAAACTCAAAAACTTGTTGAATCTTATTGCATGTTTCTTCGTCAAGAAAATCCAAATAGGTGCTTGCTTTTTGCATAATTAATTTGAGCTCTGCTCCTACGACCTGACGCGGAATGGTGCCATTATCTGTGCCGACGATCAGGGGCAAAAAGTCGCCTTTATCAATTTCATTTACGAGCTCTTTAACCTGAGGTAACTCTTTGTAAGGGGTTAGCTCTTTTTTCAAAAAAGCGAGAAAATCTGTTTGATTGCGGTTTCGATATGTGAGTTCCTTTTTTCTACCACGCTTACTGTAGTGTCCCGCATAGGCGACATAGTTTGTCAGCTTGTCTTGGCTAATATTGAATATTCGTGTGTAGATGTGCGGCTTATTAAGATCGTTCTCAGACTTTGCACTAGCTCTAATAGCCTCTTGATCGAGCGCGATAAGTAATTTTACAACTTTCTTCAACCAGCGAAGATCGTATTTATGCTTCTCAAACACGGCTACCTTGGCTTCAGAGAGAAGATTATGTTCTCCGAGAATTGCTGATAGGCGCATCCAGTTGAAAAGAGCGTAAGCAGAATCGATGAGTTCGATTCTCTCCGCTCCGATTGACTCTTCAATGTTTGGTCTAGCGGTATCGTAATCCTTGGAAAGTTCACACTGTTTTGTTTCGGCATCCTCAAGCTCTTCGTCGTTAAAAAGCGTCTGAAATGTGCATTTCAATCCTGCCAATAGCTTTGTCAACTCAGTTCTTTGTTTCTTCGAAAGATCGTAGCCACCGTTCTCTAATACTTCAAGTATTTGTTTTTGTTTGGATGACCGTGGAATATTGGTTTTGACGAGCACTTCTCTGAGTTCTGTATCTACATTCGGAAAGTCAGCATCGCCAAGCAATGTGTTGCAGGCTTCAGCAAGTGATGCGTAGCAAGCTTCGTACTGTTGATTCGGATTATATTCTCCACCGGAGTAGAGGAAGTGTCCTCGGTTTTTCATAATATGAAGCAAGGCAATATAAACAAAGCGAACGTCCTGCTCCGAATTGCTTTTAATCAGATGATGACGCAAATGATAGATGGAAGGGAAACGTTTATAAAAGTCAACGTCGCTAAAATCAGGATCATTGAACAGACTATACTTTTGTTTCGTTATTTTATCTTCGGGATAAAAAAAGCTATCATCCAATCGTTGTAAAAAGCCGGGATCTTTCTCTTCAAGAGCAGCGCGAAAAACTTCCTGAAGAAAGCAAACTCGTTCCTTTTCGCGTTTGCGTCGACGTCTTGCAGTACGAAATTGTCTTGTTGTAGCGGACGTTTTTGCCTCTTCAAAAAGACGAATCCCCCAAAGATGACGTCCGCGTTTGCGAATTACGTTGTAGTATCGATCTGTAACTGCAAATCCGAGGGAACTAGTTCCCATGTCAAGACCTAAAAAATAGGGTTTTTCTGCAAGTGCTTGCTGATCAGGGTTCGATGAGTTTTGCTTAGGGGCTGTTTTGTTGTTCATGATTTGCATTTTCCTTGTATTTTTGTTACGATACGAATGTCAGATGAATGACTACCATCTGAATTACACGATAAGTTCAAATAACGATTTATCGACTCCGCCCTCTGTGGCCACGCTTTGTGAAAGCGGTTAAGGATCTACCTATTGGTAGATCCTTTCCTATGCTACAACAATTGTTTATTGTGTGCAATTACATAAATATTTATCCTTGTCGATGCCTATTATCTAGCATTTAGCTTAACACAAGAAGGAATAGATAGTGTTTGTTCATCAGTAGAGGAGATGTCTGTGTATCGTTTGTAAAGTTCATTCATAGAGATATCAAATATGCAGGTGAGCAAGCAGTTGTTTTTCTTTTGGACTAGTATGATACACTACTGCTTTGAGTGAGGGGAATATATCTCACTCACATACGAATGCTCTGAATCACGCTGGAATCGGAAGCCATCCAAGCGATTCAGTTGAAGAATGGATCGCTCATGGCATAAAATAAAAGGACACCATTATCTAGAAGGTGTGGGGATGCAATACTTTACCTCACCGCTAGAAGATATTTCAATTATCGGAGATTGTAACATGGAATTGCGCACCGTTTTTGAACGAAGAGACAAAGTGAATTATTACCTCGACTTGGCGGAAGTCGTCGGTGAACGAGCGACTTGCATTCGCCGTCACTTCGGGGCTGTCATTGTCAAAGACGATGAGGTGATCTCGACGGGATATGTCGGCGCGCCTCGCGGACGTGCGAATTGCAACGAGCTCGGATATTGCGTCCGCGAAAGTCTGAAAGTCCCGCGCGGCGAGCGTTATGAGCTCTGCCGCAGCGTTCACGCGGAGGCGAACGCGATCATCAGCGCAGCGCGCAGCGAGCTTCTCGGGAGCTCTTTGTACCTCGTCGGCAAGGAAGTCCGAACGGGTGAGTACGTCAAAAACGCGATGCCCTGCTCCATGTGTAAGCGCCTGATTATCAATGCCGGGATCAAGGAAGTTTATGTCCGCGACACGAAAGACGACTACCGACTCATTGACGTCAATGAATGGATCGAAAACGATGAATCATTAGAAGGTGTCTTCGGATATTAAATTGCCCGGATAAATCGAACCGGAATCTCTCAAATACATAAGTTACATGAATCCTTGCTTTGCGATTGTCTCTCACAGGGCAAATCGAGCAGGGGGTTCTCAAATACTTAAGCTCATATGCAATTCCGTACGAAACATATCTTCTACAATGCAAAGATTTTAGTCGGAACACCGAGTTCTGTCAGTCCTCGGTAAACCGCACTTTCAAAATCACCATAGACCAATTCTTGATGCAATCCTTTCAACGTCTTGATCAGTACATTTGTGGTAGGCAAAAACGCGGGATCATAAAAAGCTCCATAATCGCGGTTGCCGGGTAGCGCTCTGATGATTGAAGCAGTTGCTTCAAGATCGATGCGACGAAGATCGCCGAGGTATTCTGTTTCGGCACTGGAATTGCCTACACAGAGTTGACAGTCCAGACGAACAAAAGACCGCCAACCTCGTTCTTAAGGTTTGCAGTTGCCACATGGACTATATCCGAGCTCAATAAGTTCGTCTCTCGAGCCGGTAAAATACCACTTATTACTTTCCTTCATTCGCGTGACGCTGTAACAATCAGGGTAATGGAATTTTTTCGTATTTGTGTTTGCTATGTATTTTACCTTGCCTGTCGTGGTAGTGGTTGTACTGCTTGGTTTGGTAGTGGTAGTCGTACTGCTTGGCTCGGTTTTAGTTGTAGTGTTTGTTGATTTGGTTGTTTTAGCAGGTGTTGTGACGGTAGTGACTACAACCACGGCTCCACCAGGAGTCATAATGCTTTCATATGAAGCTTGCTTTGCAACTGAAACGGAGACTGACCTCCCATCTGACGTAAAAACAATATCGCCATTTAAATCAGTTCTATACACAGTCACGTCAGCGTCTCTTAGACGACTGAGCGGGTTGTCTTCCGGATGGCCGTAACTATTGCCTTTGCCCACAGATATAACTGCGTACTTGGGCATGATTTCTCTTAGGAAAGGGTATGTTGTACTTGTATCACTTCCGTGGTGACCAACTTTTAACACTGTCGCAGATAGATTTACGCCGGAATTGAGAATGGCTTGTTCTGCTTCGCGTTCTGCATCACCGGTAAACAGGAATGATGTAGCACCGTACTGAACTTTCAGCACAATAGAAGTATTGTTTGCATCACTGCCGGCGTTTAAGCCGAGAATCGTTACCGTTGCGCTTCCAAGCGGATACTTTGCCCCTATGCGGGGAACTACAATGCCATTGCCCTTTAGATTTGCGTATTTCACAAAATCTCTAAACGCCTTAGTGTCATAAGAGGTAACGGGGCAGAGTATTAAATCAGCGGTAGCATAATTAAGTGCGCCGGGGAGACCTCCGATATGATCTTCATGTGCATGAGATCCAACCACGATGTCTAAGTTCGTTACACCCGTATTTTTAAGGATCGCATACATCCGACTGGAGTCAATTTTACTGCCTCCGTCAATCAACATGTAATGGCCATCACATTCGATTAATGCTGCATCGGCTTGACCAACATCTATAAACTTAACTGAAAATGTTGAATTCGCAGGAGGAACTACAGGCTGATCTTGCGTCGTTTCGGTAGGTGTTTCCGTTTCAGTACTAATTGAAGTTGAAAATAAAGGCGTTGTGGCTGTTGTCGTTTCTGGAGGGTTATCAGTACTGATGGCAACTGTCCCTCTCTCACCGTCCTCTTGAACGCTAGTTGAAGGGTAGTTTCGATTATCTTGTACATTTAATCCTAGCGGGATTTTCGCTTCATCAAAACGAGAATCTGTGTTTCCACACGATACAAGAGTAAAACAAAGTAGAACGGTAAGGATAATTAAGAGATATCTGTTTGTTTTCTTAGTAAATAAAATAAAATCATTCATAGCTTCATTCGACTCCATTAACTATGTGTAGTACGAATATAAAACCGGTAGCTTATAATAAGAATACCATTTTTTAATGCATTTCACTCAAATGGCGGCTCTATTTGTCATGGTGTAACATTTGCCTTATTTCCCTTATTCTCATAATCTCTTCCTAGCTCAACAGTTCAATCGGTATTAAGGCATACGCCAACGTCTCTAAACCACCTTCGTGAAGATTGCGTTTAATCTCGATGAAATGAGTGTAGCCACCCCAAAATTCATCTAACACGGTAAAACTCCTTTGAGTTGAGGGCTTAATTGAGGGCAAATCTCAATTGCTTAAGTGATATGCGTGTTAAACAAAAAAACCCTGTAAGCATAGAGCCACAGGGGTTTCATTAATGGTTGCGGAGGCAGGATTCGAACCTGCGACCTCCGGGTTATGAGCCCGACAAGCTACCAGCTGCTCCACTCCGCGGTGTTCTTGTTTAGATTGGTGCTCGTGGCCGGACTCGAACCGGCATGGA
>Ga0255341_1006940_pt1 | contig 10357 bp, 7 predicted proteins | sample wastewater_treat_8_FD_192418 | JGI IMG/M metagenome (GOLD analysis project Ga0255341, IMG submission 192418) | Wastewater microbial communities from Lulu Island WWTP, Vancouver, Canada - plant12 | ecosystem: Engineered > WWTP > Wastewater > Unclassified | place: Canada: Vancouver, British... | reverse complement strand
TAGGATTTCGCAACAGGTTGATACATGCATATGATGCAATAGATCCTTCTATGATATGGGCCATTATAAAACAATATCTTCAACCCCTTAAAGAAGAGGTCATTCGAAAAATGGAATAAATGACCTGTTGCTAACAGGTCGGTATATTTCATTTGTTTGTCATGGTTTTTACTTTTCACCTATAACATGACGTATAAAAAGATAAATTTATAATACCCAGTATGTTTTGTTCTACGCCGTGAAAGCAAAAACCACGCCAGCCCTCCTGGCGTCGGGTACGCAAACAAAACATACCGCCGGGCCGTTACCGGTCAGTGTAAAAAGACAGCCAACGCACATTCAAGTACATTTGGATTTGCCCGACACACAAAGCCAATCCTTCGCAAAACCAAAAGAGCTTGAATTTTCCCACCGAACGGACGACAGAACTCAAAATAAACTGTATTTTTGATGAATTAGTCCAAACAATAATGACAAAATGAATTCTTTTGGTGAATATTTGCGAAACAGACGAGAACAATTGGGACTTCCACTAAGGAAAGTTGCAGCTGAACTCGACATTGACACTTCCATCTTGAGCAAGATTGAAAGAAGTGAAAGAGTAGCTACAAAAGAAATGCTTTCGACACTGGCTAAGACTTTGGAAGTTCAGGAAAAGGAAATGGAAATTGAATTTATTAAAGCGTTTATACTATCTGACATTGGAGATTTAAAATTTTTGAAATACGGCTTGGAAGAAACGCTCAATATCATTAAAAGCCGCAAGTCAATATGAGTACAGATAATAAAATAGACCAAACAGACCTGACTTTCTTCACCAATGAAGAAGGCCATACCTTATTAAGCAGGTTTAAATCAACCTTAAAAGACACCCAACTTTTTGATGTATTGGTTGGGTATTTTAGGGCTAGCGGTTTTCATCAGCTATATGATGCACTTGAACCCGTTGAGAAAATCAGGATCCTCGTTGGGCTTAGTGTGGACAGAGACACTTATGATATGATGCAATACCATCATCAAAATGGTGTAATTGATTTTGAATCACATCAACAGACGAAAAAACGTTATCAACAAAATCTAAAAGAAGAAATTGAAAACAGTGATGAAAACGATAACCGACTTGAAATAGGAATACGCAAGTTTATTGAGTTTTTGACAACCGAATGCAAAGACCCTGTAAAGGACAAAGCATTTGAAGGCAATGGAAAGAAACTTGAAATCAGAGCGTACCCATCAAAGAACATTCACGCTAAAGTTTACATTGGAAAATTCAAACCCGAAGACCGTGACTATGGCTTTGTAATAACTGGTTCAAGTAATTTTTCCGAATCGGGCCTTGTCGAAAATCGGGAATTTAATGTAGAGCTACGAAGCAAAAGTGATGTGCTCTTTGCCGAGCAACAATTCAATGCACTTTGGAAAGAATCTGTTGACATTTCAGAAGACTTTGTTGATACCATTCAAAACAAAACTTGGCTCAACGACCAAATCAAACCATACGAACTTTACCTGAAATTGATATATGAGTATTTGGAAGAAGACATCAATTTAGCTGATGAATTTGAGCCTTTCTTTCCGGATGGCTTTATGAAATTGAAATACCAAAATCAGGCTGCTATTCAGGCGAAAAAGATTCTGGAAACTTATAACGGTGTTTTTTTGGCTGACGTGGTTGGTTTGGGCAAAACCTTTATTACGGCTTTATTGCTGCAACAACTGCAAGGCAGAACCCTTGTGATCTGTCCACCTGTATTGAAAGACTATTGGAAAGATTCACTTTTTGATTTTGGTATCAGAAGTTTTGAAGTGGAATCTTTAGGAAAGCTGGAACACATCATCAAAAAAGGATTGGAACGTTACGATTACATTGTGGTAGACGAAGCACATCGTTTCAGAAATGAAAACACCCTATCATATGCTAATTTATTAGACATCTGCCGTGGAAAGAAAGTGATTCTGGTTACGGCAACACCTTTAAACAATACCGTTGACGATATTTTCGCCCAATTAAAACTGTTTCAAGCACCAAAAAACTCAACTATTCCAGGCATCCCAAATTTGGAAAAATACTTTTCAAATTTCAGAACACGTTTAGCCAAACTGGAAAAGACCGACCCTGAATACAAAAAACTTGTCAAAGCAATTTCCGATGATATTAAAAACAGCATTTTACGTTATGTAATGGTTCGTAGAACCCGAAAAGACATAATGACCTATTTCAAACAGGATGTGAAAATGCGGGGATTGACCTTCCCAAACTTGGATGGCCCGGAAAAAATCGTGTACAAATACGAAGGTGAGTTAGAAACCGTTTTCAAAAACACCATCAAAAAACTACAAGAGTTTACTTATGCCCGATATACGCCTTTGCTGTATTACATAGGAAACAAACCCCTGAGCGAATTTGAAATGCAGCAACAACGCAACGTTGGCGGATTTATGAAAGGTATTTTGGTAAAAAGACTGGAAAGTAGTTTTTACGCTTTTCGCCGGAGTGTTGACCGTTTTATCACTTCATATGAAAAGTTCATTGCTATGTACAAAAACGGTACTGTTTACATCAGCAAGAAAGTGGATGTGTATGACTTGATTGAAAGTGATAATGTTGAACGCCTTGAAGAATTTGTAGAAGAAGAAAAGGCTCACAAATACGACTCCCGGGATTTCAAAAAAGAATTCATTGACAAATTAGAGTTTGACCTTGCCATTTTAAAAGAAGTAAAAAAACTGTGGCAAACTGTAAACTCCGACCCTAAATTAGAAGCATTCATTCGGACACTAAAAACCGAAGCATCTCTGAAAAGCAACAAACTTATCATCTTCACGGAGTCTAAAGAAACAGGAGATTATATCTATGAAGCTCTGCAAGATGAATTCAAAGGCAAAGTGATGTTTTATTCCAGCACGGGCGGACGACATACCGACAAAAAAATGACTTCAAACCACACGGTTTCAAGAGACATCATTACTGCCAATTTCGATCCGAATTACAAAGAGAAAAGAGATGACCTAAGAATGCTGATTGCTACAGATGTACTGGCTGAAGGTATTAACCTGCATCGTTCCAATGTAATTATCAATTACGACTTGCCCTGGAACCCAACACGCGTATTGCAGCGTGCGGGTCGTGTAAACCGTTTGGGCAGTAAATTCCCGGATGTGTATATTTTCAACTTCTTCCCAACTTCACAATCTGACGAACATCTTGGACTGGAAGTCAACATCACCAATAAAATCCAAATGTTTCACGACATATTGGGTGAAGATGCCAAATACCTAAGTGATGGTGAAGATTTCGGAAGCCAGGAATTATTTGACACCTTGAATAGCAAAACCGCTTACACGGGTGAAGATGACGAAGGCGATTCTGAATTGAAATATCTGGAATTAATGCGAAAAATACGTGATGATAAACCCGATTTGTTTGAGAAAATAAAAAATTTGCCAAAAAAAGCACGTTCAGGCTTCAAAAAGGAAAATTTGGAAAATGATGCGTTGGTCACCTTCTTCCGCATTGGTAAACTCAAAAAGTTTTACATCAACCAAAAAGGAGAATCCAGTGAGATTACCTTTTTTGATGCGGTGAGAGAATTGGAATGTACACCGGATACCAAACGTGCCAAAATTCCTGACAATTACTACCATTTGTTACAAACCAACAAAACACGTTTTAAATCAGACACTACCGTGGGTGATGAACCAATTAAAGGAAGTGGCGGACGTTCAAATGCCAAATACATTGAAACCCGATTGAAAGACAAAGCTTTCAAAAACTTCAAAGGCTTTACTGATTCCAATGATGAATTTTTGAATGGGGTTCGTGAGATGTTGGCACAGGGAACCATTGCCAAGAAAACAGCCCAGTTAATCAAAACGGAATTGGAAAAAACCACTGACCCGCTTCAAATGTTGCACATTCTGGAAAAACATATCCGATATGTAGCTATTGAAGGAGCACAGAATGCTAAGAAATTTCAAAAACGTGAAGTTATCCTTTCAGGGTACTTAATCAAGTAAGCAGTATGGATAAAAGGACAGCTCAAGAACTTATCGAAAAAACATTTAACAATGCTTTCAGCGAAAAGCAGTTCACTGTCTTTGCCAAAAACCTGTTGAATGATTTTGAAGACAAGCATAATCATTATAGCGGTAACCTGATTTGGGACGATTACAAAGAGCATATTAACACCTACAAACGCATTGGCAAATATGTTGACCCCAATGGTGAAGCTTTGGATATATTGATTGTAGAAGTAAAAAGTGTTGCCAAATTGGAACGGGCAAGAACGACACTCCGTAACTTTGTTATCAAACATTTAAGCAGGTTTGAAAAAGACTATGCTTTGGTAGCTTTTTACAGTAAAGAAGATAATGGAAGCGACTGGCGATTTTCCTTCATCAAATTAGAATATCGTTCTGAAATGGACGAAGAAAAAGGCAAGGTAAAAACCAAGAAAGAATTTACCCCGGCCAAACGTTATTCGTTTTTGGTGGGCAAATATGAAAAAACCCATACCGCCAAAAATCAGTTATTGCCCCTGCTGCAGAACATTTCCAACAACCCTGCCATTGAAGAATTAGAAGCCGCCTTTAGCATTGAAAAGGTTACAGATGATTTTTTTAACCAATACAAAGATCTGTACATCAAACTATATGAGCATTTTGAAAACGACAATAAGGTAAAGGTGGAATTTGAAAAAGCAGGAATTGACAATACCCGATTTACCAAAAAGCTCCTTGGACAAATCGTATTCTTATATTTCCTGCAGAAAAAGGGTTGGTTGGGTGTTGATAAGAATGAACATTGGGGAACGGGTAATAAACGATTTGTACAAGAACTTTTTGAGCAAGCACGGGATCAAAAACTCAACTTCTTTAGAGACAAGCTGCAATTTTTGTTTTATGAGGCATTGGCGAAAGAGCGTGATAATGAAAACTCTTATTACAAACGCTTCGAATGTCGCATTCCATTTTTGAACGGTGGTCTCTTTGAAGCCAATTACAATTGGCAGGAAGCCAATATCAACATTCCTGAAAACCTTTTCCGCAATAAAGAAAAAAACAAGTCGGGTGATGTAGGCACAGGTATTTTAGATGTGTTTGATCGCTACAACTTTACCATCAAGGAAGATGAACCGCTTGACAAGGAAGTAGCCGTTGATCCTGAAATGTTGGGGAAGGTGTTTGAAAATATGCTCGACATCACGGAGCGAAAAAGCAAAGGTGCGTTTTACACACCCCGTGAAATTGTGCATTATATGTGTCAGGAAAGTTTGATTCATTATTTGGATAATTCCCTGAACAACGGCGCAGACAGTTATCAGGAATTGGACTCTGACCAAACCAAACTGTTTAGCGATACCCAAACAAAAAAAGGACAAGCTAAAATTGAACTGGTACACGGCAACCAAACCCTTGTACCCAAAAAAGACATTGAACTTTTCATTCGTGAAGGACACTTTGCCTTGGAAAATGATGAACGGGTAGCCACCAGAGGCGAAACCAAAACCTATAAATACCAACTGCCCGAAAGCATCCGCAAAAATGCCGATCTGATTGACCAACAACTAAGTTGCATTAAAATTTGTGACCCTGCCATTGGTTCAGGTGCTTTTCCCGTGGGATTATTGCACGAATTGGTAAATGCAATGCTGGTGCTAAAGCCCCATTTGAGTTACAATTACCTGACCGAAAAACTGAAAGGTTTTGGTTTTACCCACCGGGAAAGCATCAGCGACAGCCGCTATATCTATCGCCTGAAACACCACATCATACAGGAGAGCATTTATGGAGTGGATATAGACAGCTCTGCCATTGACATTGCCCGCTTGCGTTTATGGCTGAGCTTGGTGGTGGACGAAGACGATCTTGACCCGATTGAAACACTGCCGAACCTGGATTATAAGATTGTGTGCGGTAACTCTTTAATTGGTTTACCTGATGGTGCGATGAAAGATTTGGAGGTTGAAGCTGAACTGGAAAATCTAAAGGAGAAATTCTACAACATCACTGACGAAAAAGAAAAGAAAGACCTTCGTAAACAGATAAATACCAAAATACGGGAGCTCTTGGATTCAGCCGAACAATTTGCAGGGTATAATATTGACTTTGACTTTAAACTCTTCTTCTCAGAAGTGTGGCGAGAAAAAGGTGGTTTTGATATTGTAATTGGGAATCCGCCTTACAAGGAATTTAAGCTTATTAAGAATGTCAAGAGTGAGTATAAAACATTTACAGCCAACGAGTTGTATGCTTTCTTTTTTGAAAAAAGTATAAAATCGTTACTAAGAAATAATGGTGTAATTTCTTTTATTACGGGTTCGCTTTACTTAAAAGGAATGAAATTTCAACCACTGAGAGATTATTTATTAGATGCAGCTTTTCCATTTACAATTGAAATTAAAGGAGATGATGTTTTCGAAAATGTTCAAATGCCAACGTGCATTTTTATAGGAAAGAAGACAAGTAAAAAATGGAATTTGACTGACTTCATCTGTGGTTATGATATACTTAAGAAAATTGAACATCAAACATTAGCACTTGAGAAGTTTGTTGACATTCAAAGGGGGTTTGAAATAGGAAGGGATAAGGTTTTGGAAAATAAAACAAAATATCCTTTCATTACTGGTTCAGATGTTATGCCTTGGAAAATAAAAACGCTAAAATATATTGATGATGCTACATTCCAAGAATTTTCAAAAGACGAAAAGTATTTTAATCAACCGAGAGTTTTGATTAGAGAAACTGGAAGTGTACTTACCTCCTTATATTTAGAAGAAGTCATTTTCTGTAATAGGAGCTTATATTCAATGATTCCAAAACATGGTTATGGCATCGATACATTGAAATACATAAATATTGTTCTGAATTCTGAAATATCTCAATATTACTATTCAGTCAGATTTAAGTCTGAAACAGAAATCTTTCCCAAAATTAGAATCGGTCAAGCAAAAAGATTGCCAATAAAGAAAATCAATTTAATTAATAGTTCAATTTTGATACTCAATGATTATATAAGAAATATTTATCTTGAAAACAAAATTCAATTTTCTTTTTTTAAACATATAGCAAATGGAATAGTCTTCGAACTCTACTTCCCTGAAGAAATCAAATCGGCTGGTAAGGAAATTTTAAAGCATTTAGGAGACTTAAAGCCCATAACAGGTGATATGAGCGAGGAAGAGAAGCTAGCCATTATCCAAAGTGAGTTTGAGCGTTTGTACGACCCCAACCACCATGTTCGCTTTGCCATAGAAACGCTGGATAGTGTGGAAGAAGTTAGGATAATTAAGGAAGCTTTGAAGTAAATAGAATGCAATGAAGATTAAGAAAGTTGAAATACGGGATTACAAAGCATTCTACGGCTTAAATGAGTTTAATGTAGAAGGCAAAAACCTATTTATCTATGGTGAAAACGGAAGTGGTAAAAGTTCCTTTTACTATGTGCTCTGAAAGACTTTTTTCAATCTTCAACGGAAACGTTGAGCTATGATGAAACCGAAAATATTTTCTTGACCAAAGCTCAAAAAGGCAAAGGTTTCATAAAAGTTACTTTCAATCCTGACCGAAGCGGAGCAGCCAATGACAAAACCTATACGGTAAAGAAAGGATTTAAAGACACATACACCGCAGGAGACACAAGCATCCGTGATGCCATTAAGCTCAAAAGCTTCCTGACTTACAAACACCTGCTTACCATTCACCACATCAAGAGAGAAAATGAAATTGACTTGTTTGAATTACTCGTTAAAGGTGTTCTCAAGCATTTCAAGAGTATAGCTATCACAGGAACAAAAGAGATAGGCGAACTCTGGTATGATGTAGAAATAGCGATTGGCAAAGAAACCAGTCAGGCATTTAACATTACCGCCAAGAAGAAGGAAGTTGATGAAGCCTTAGACAAGTTCAATGCGGCATTCAAAAAGCTGTTTGACAGAAACAGCATTGAAAACATTATGAAATTTGCCCAAACAATCTTGGACAAATTCGGGCACAACATAGAAATTGAACTCAACTACACACAAGCTAGACCAAACACAGCCTACAACGCCATTGAACGCAACCACGTAAGAGCCAAAGTGAAATACTTGGGTAAGGAAATCCCAAAACCACACATTTTCCTGAATGAAGCAAGGCTTTCAGCCATTGCCATATCTATTTACCTAGGAATGGTGAAAAGACACGTTCAAGGCATTCCCTGTAAAGTGCTTTTCTTGGATGATATTTTTATCGGTTTGGACATTTCAAACCGTTTGCCATTGCTTAAAATTCTTGACACAGAATTTCCAAATTATCAAGTTTTCATAACTACTTATGACAAGCCTTGGTATGAGTTTGTAAAATCAACATACTTAGACGGCAACAACGCTTGGAAGAGTTTTGAATTTTATGCCCGAAGGTCAAGAAAAGGATTTGAAATACCTATCGTAAGAGAGAACAAATCAAACTCACACATTCAAAACTATATTGATAAAGCTGAAGAGTACTTTAACAAAGCCGACAATAAAGCCGCAGGTGTTTATCTACGTTCGGCATTTGAGTTTATCCTGAAAAGATTCTGTTATGAGAAAGTCCCAGTTACGTTTTACTTGGACAGCTCAAAAATGAAAACAGACACATTTTGGAATGCAGTAAAGAAATTCAAGCAAGATAAACCAACAAAATGCGGACTAACACCAGCTACAATAGCACAAATTGACCATTACACAAACCTAGTATTAAACCCATTAAGCCACCACGACATTAACAAGCACGAGATAACATCAGAAATTCAAGGAGCATTGACAACAATAAAGACACTAAAAGCGGAACTGAATGTATAAGCCAACCCTTCACATCCACACACATTGCCAAGCCGCACAAGCCCACGTTACAACCCAAGCTTGGCAAAGAGTGTGGATGTCCCACCGCACCCCCAAAACGACTGACATACCAACGGACGAAAAAGAACACCGAACCGGTAACAGCGTGTATGTGGCAATAGCGGGTGAAGTGGTAAATCGAAGGTCAGTGCTTCTAACAAACCTTGTGTTAAACTGATACGTAAGTGCTTCTAATCCACTACTGCACATACACGCAAAACGTTATGTGGCATTTTAGGACGACAGAATAACAACAGACAATGAAAGAAATATTAAATCCAAATAATTCAAACTTTCTGACAGCGATTGCTACTGTCCTACTTGTTCTTGTTGGACTTGTTCAAATATTTATTCTGTTTTCTCAAAAGAAACAAACCAGAATTGCTCTGACAGAACAATACAGACAACTTTGGAATAGCTTAAAAAAATATTGGGGAAATGTGGTTTTTATTGGTAGAGAAAATGGTGAGTATTATCAGATTTTGGACGAAATATCAATCAATGTATTAAAAGCCAGAACTGAAAAGCATAGACTTGACAAGCCTACAATTTGGGCATTGGAAAGTATCCAAAAAGTATGTGGAACTCTTGGCGAAATTTCTACAAGAGTTTTACAAGGACATTTGAATATTGCAGACATATACCCAATTTTTGGAACACAGTTTTTACGACAAAGCAGGCCGCTAAGACAACTATTAGAACCCGAGTATCAAAATTCCTATAAGACTGACGAAACAACCGAACAACACAAACGCATAAGGACAGAAATTCAGGACTGGCTTGTTTATCACGATGGACTGAGAAGACGATGTTTAATTCTAATAGACTTGTTGTGGGCAGAAGCCGCAAGACTTGAAGACTTACCACCTGATGATATGCAAAGTGCTGCAAACGCTAAACAAAAAACAGGACACCTTAATAGAAAAAGAGTTTTTGAAGAAACGATTAGACTAAATGGGATATTAAATATTTTTCAAGCAATTAAATTGTCAAGATTTTTACGAAAAGCTGAATATCGTTCTTGGACAAGTTGGACGGGGATAAAAAAAGTAAGACTTACAAACCTTAATAAAGAATGGACTAAACGACTATTACGTGACAGATTAAAATAAAAACGCCACATAACACGGGTTTTGCGTCAGGCGAGGTGATGTGGAAACTTGAAGTTTTATGCTTCTAATAAACTTTAGTAATAAATTGAAGCTTTGTGCTCCGAAACCCGCCCGAACGCAAAGCCCGAAACCGTTATGGTGCATAATATGAAGTTAGATAGATTTCGATTGATTTGGAGAATTGTAACTTTAAAGTTACCTTTGCACTTGACTTGATGAATAATGGAGAAGATCCGAGAGATAATTGCTTACAAGAACGAACTATTTTGAGGACTTTTTGAAAAAGCAACCAATTAAGGTTCAGAATAAGATTTTCAAGATATTAGAGGCAATTGAGACTTTAGAAAGGATACCAACGACTTATTTGAAAAGCATTGTAGAAAC
>Ga0255341_1006937_pt1 | contig 10358 bp, 8 predicted proteins | sample wastewater_treat_8_FD_192418 | JGI IMG/M metagenome (GOLD analysis project Ga0255341, IMG submission 192418) | Wastewater microbial communities from Lulu Island WWTP, Vancouver, Canada - plant12 | ecosystem: Engineered > WWTP > Wastewater > Unclassified | place: Canada: Vancouver, British... | reverse complement strand
AAAAAGAAAATGTGTTAATAACCAGAATAACTCTGCGAGTTATTTCCGGTTATGTAACACTGTATTACATCATCATAAAAAACTTATATTTGTTAACCTGTGGTCTGAAAATGGGTAGTAGTTAATTAGAAGCATGCAGCCTACCATCTTACGCACTGGAACTGCCGGGCGACCCATATCAGCATAATAAGAAGCAAAGTCTTTCTCAACTGATTTCCAGTTAATTCGCTGAGCCAATTCTACTAACTCATGCTTCATATTTATCACACTAACCAACGGGATCCGAAAGACGTTCAATTGCGGGTTGTCTTCTGTTTTACCTATCATTTTGCAAGCTTTTTAACGAAGCTACCAAAAAGCCTGCAATCTGACAAACATTAATATTAACTTATATCATTAGTTATCAACAATATAGGTACTTTATAAGGGTCGACTAATTAGCACAACCTGTCATTTTATTTGTTCCGATTTTGTCTGTCGTGGTTGTGTGTTGGCTGTTTTAAAAATTTAGAGGGAAGGGATTTTAAAAAAGAATTCTTTCTTCGGGTGGCAAAGGTGGAAGCTCTTTTGCAATTTTTGGTCTGTGCGTTGGCTCGTGCGAATTGCAAATGTGCTTACACCTGTGGGTGGGGTTCCTCTTTATAGTTCATTTATTTCCTTTTCAATTAAACGATATTTGTCTTTTACATCTTCTCCTGAATAGAAGTCAAGCAAGTCTTTTTTTGTTAATGTTCCTTGATTTAAAAAGCGTTTCAGATACTCTTGGTTGAATTCCATTAAAAGGATTGATTTTTCCAATTGTTTCAAAATTGCTTTGTTGTTGTCAATGTTATTATGAACCAAAGATTTTATTGTCACAACTTCGTTAATGTCTTTGATGATACGGTTTACCATTATTGCCAATATGTCTTTGTCAAGTTCAATTTCTTTTGTGTTTAAAGCAATGTCTCTCGCTAACATATACGCAATAGCCAAATTGCTGTAATCTCCTTTTTGTGAATTGATAATTGCAATAAAACCAACTCCGGGAATGTAACCTACATTTTCAAAATTCTTAAGAATGGAATTTTCTACTAAGGAAATATCAAAAACAATCAAACTTACTTTACTGTCTCTGTTAGCTTGTGCTTCTATCAATTGGCTCCAGGCTGTATCAGATTTGCGAGTAAAAATATCTTTGCTTTCAATGTCTCCTAAACGAATACTTTTGTCAAACTTACATTCAATAGCTATTTTCAAATCAGGCGTTCCGTTTATTTCACAAATTATATCACCTGTTTTGTTTTTAGGTAAATTACCTGCTGTATTACCCGTTAAAAACGCTCTGTCCTTTAATTTTTTGCCTGAAAAATATTGATTCAAAAATTCTGCTATTTCATCTTCTGCCAAAACGCCTTTAATGGTTGATTTGTAGAAAAGCTCTTTCTTCATTTCAAAAATCATCTTCAAACTTTCGAGTTCTGTTCCTAACTCATTGGATGTTTTTGAAAGAAAAGATGAAATACGGTCTTCCATTAGAGCCAACACCCCAATGTAAATTGCTCTTAGCAATTTATCATCTCTTTCACTTGCAGGAAGATTGTCAAAATAGTTGAAAACGATTTGATTTTCGATTTCAAATTCTTTGATTTCAATTCGTTTGAGTTGCTGATTTATTTTTATTAGGTCTTTACTCGATTCTTTCATAGGGATAAACATTTTTATAGTTTCTATGGAGATACGAACCTAATGAAGGAGCATCTCGTAAATTTTCGAATTCGTGTAAAGGAACACCTTTATAAACATAAAGACTTCCATTAAGGAATCTTACATAAACTTGATCGTTTTGTTCGTCATAACCAATACTTTCAATATTGGAAGAACTGACGGGAATCATTTTTGGTACACTCATAATTTCTAATTTTTATTTCGCCAAGATTTTAAAAGTCTTTTGTATTCAGTTTCAGTATTCTCAATTTTTTGAAGCCATTTTTCTGATGCTTTTGGATCATAACTTTTTGGAGCATTAGATATTTTAAAAAATTTCAATCTTGAAGGTATTTTTACTGCTTCTCCTGAAATCAATGCTTCCCCTGTTCTCAAACTTGGAAGCAAATCAACCATACTTTGTAATTCGTCTTGTACAGCAGACCTTATATGTCCTCTGTCTTTAGAATTATTCATCCTTAAAGCTATTATTGTTCCGCATTGACTAAGAACGGTCTCATCTAATTCAGAAGGTCTTTGAGTTACGAGTAACAATCCAACACCGTATTTTCTACCTTCTTTTGCAATCATTTGAACAGTTCTTGAAGATATTGAATGTTCACCTGCCTTTAAGTAACTATGTGCTTCTTCGAGAACAATTAACAAGGGTTGGTTTTTTCCTCCAACTTTAGTATTGACTCCCCAAAATAAACCATCATAGATTATTTTTAAAAGTGTTCCTGAAATTGAAGACATTATTTCACTCGGAATTCCTGATAAATCTAAAATGGTAATGGGTAATGGATTTCCTAGCCAGTCCATAAACAAACTATCAATATCTGATTTTATTTCCCCTTGTAGATTTGGTGTAAAATCTCCTGGATTAAATAGAAAATTATAACTCGAATCATTAAGGCGGTTTCGTACACTATCTAAAAAACCCAAAATGCCTTTTGCTTGATTATTTAAAAAAGGACTACCGCCACCAGCACTTGCAGGTTGATACAAATTTGATTTCAATTTATTGGCATCACCAATTTGTGTTTTTGCAGTAATAGTTTCAGGTTTAGCTCTTTCAAGATATGTTTGTCTTTCGAAGTCATCTAGCTCAAACCAAAGCTGTTTGATACTAAAAGGAATTGGGGAATCAGCCGTAATGCTTTCTTTCGTAACATCTAATTTGTTTTCATCTGCACTAGCAATTTTAGCTTCTACAACTCTTTCTCTTATATATTCTCTATTGGCATCTGAAATAGTCCCCGAAAATATTTTCATTAATTCATTGAAAGGTAATGCCCAAAAAGGTATGTATAGTTTATTTTCAACTTTTTTTGGATTGGTTTCAATAACTCGGGAATATTTTGAAAGAGCATCATTGTACTCACCGTGTGGGTCAATTACTAATATTCTTGAACTCGGAAAATTTCTTTTTGCGATTGATTCAAGTAAGACAGAAACTGAATTGGATTTACCACTACCTGTGGAACCAACGATAGCACAGTGCCTTGAGATAAGTTTATCTAAATCAATTTTTGCATCAAGACTTTCAGAGACACTTATATTCCCAACAGTTATTGAATTGGAATCTTCATACCCACCATAAATGATGTCTAAATCATTTATGGTAACTAAATGAACTTTGTCGCCAGTTGTTGGATATTGTGTTACACCTCTTTCGAATCTCTTACCAACTTGTTCTCCTGCTAGAACAATATTTATCCAACTCGTATTTTTGAAAGAATCATAATCTTTGTAATAGATTTCCTTTAAACTATCAGGTATCGCCCCCGAACCAATTTGCGTTACAATGCCATATAAATTAGCATATCCTAAAGGAATTCTTACGAAAGAACCAATCTGCCCAACTCGATAGACAACACCGTCAATAACCGGCATATTTGACTTAATATTATCAAAAAGCTTGACGGAAATACTATTCCCGTTAATACTATCAATTTCCCCTATTTCTGTAATTCTATTTTTTGACATTTGCTCCAATTTTTTTGATTTCATTGTCGCTAATCATAGCATTCAAAAACTTAACGAGTTTGCTAAAGTCTGGTAACATAAACTCTCCTTTTCCAGTCCATTTTTCTGTTCCTTTAAATTCTTTATTCAATTCCTCTGAATCTGTTGGACCATCTTCATCAAAATATAAAACCACATTAACAGTATCTTCTTTATTCGGTTCAGTTCTTAAGCACCATTCACCATAACTGCATCCTATTATAGCGTTTCGTCCTCCATAAATTGAAATTTTTGAATTACTTTTTGCTAGTTCAGAAAGTTTGCTCTCAGGGGTTAGTGAATACTCGAATTTCCCGTCCTTATTTTTGTATTTGTCGTAAATCAATCCAATGACATGGGACGTTGTATTGGTTTTTAAAGCTGAAATAATTCTTGAGTTAATATGTTCATCTCCCCAAGAATAACCACAGGTTATCAGAATTGAATCGTCCTTCTTTAAAAAATTCGACAATCTATCAAGTAAACTTTCATACGGCTGTTTTTTTGAATCTTTGTATTTTAAAGAGGATGGGTAGATTAAAATATCATCATCATCAGGGTTTACTCTTAAAATCTTCTCTGTGTCTTTGTCAAAATGCCAACCTAGAGAGCCGTGTATCTTCCAAAGTTTTGTTTGCTTTGCTAAAAATTCAAAGTCTTCAACAGATTCAGGATAAAAAAAAGGTCTAAGACTGCCGCAAAATCCATCATAGTATGGAATTTCTTTATGTTCTAAACCAAGTTCAAAAAGGAAGTCATAATTCGTGGTAAATATTTCGATTGGATATTTTCTTTCTGCTTGACCTATCCAGTTTGCAAAATCTGTGTGAACTAACTCACTTACAATATCTTTAGTTGCAATTTTAGTGTCGTCAATTTTGTGAACACTAACCATTTTTCTAACATTCTTTTTTATTTCGACAATAAGATTTTTGAAATCATCCTTTATTAAAGTGTTTAATGTTCCACCACCTATGAAACTTGCTTTTTGCTCAAGGTTAGTTAAAATTGTTTCTATATTGAAGTTTTGCTCACCTAGTTCTTTCTTTATTTCTTCAAGTGCGGTTTTATACTTTCCTTCTACTTCACCTACTGTTTTTACAATTTCGGTCGTCATTTGACCGATTGCGGGTACTGTAAGTGATTTTTCACTTTTTCTTGAAAGTGAACTTCCAGCACCAAAAAGAAACCCAATTCTCTTTTTATCAGAGATTAGTATTTGCTGAATTCCTCTTATATATTCAGAAGGGTCGTGTATAATCATATTTTTAAACTATTTATTCCTATTTAATCTCCTTGACGAAAGCTTCTTCCAAATGCTATCCGCCAATTTTATTTCTTTATCTGTAAAGCCATATCCATCTTTTAGGATTTGTTTGTTGGTGATTTTTAAAATTTCATTAATGCTTTTTTTCTCTCGCATCATCTTGTCAATGGTGGAAAGCAAATCAGTATTATCGGTTTGGTAGGGGAGCAGTATTTTTTCTGCTTCGCTTGGCATCAATTCTAAAACTCCACCACCATAACTACGACCAACAATTTCAGAAAAAGCTAAAGACAATGAATTATAAAAACTGGCAACAAATGCTTTTTGGTCTGTGCCTTTTTTTATGAACACACGGTGCATTGTGTCAGTGGTATAAGCGTTTGCTTCGTTCAGGATTAAACGAGGATAAAGGTTATTTCTACGAATAAACAAAGCATCAGAAAGTTTGATGGAAGGAATCACAAACCAATCATCACGAATACCTGTTTTGTAGCCTTTGTTTATGCCCATTGTTTCGCCTAAACGAATGTATGAGTTAGCTCCTTTGTGTCCGTTAATTTTCTCTTTTGCAGGGAATACCAATAAGTGTGCTTTGGCTTTGGTTTGTCTGTTAAGCTTCCAATCCTTTTCTGTGAAGATTACACTATTTACCTGAACGCTTCTACCAACCATTGGTTTTGCATATTCTTTCAGGTCGTATGCTTCTACAACTGGCAAAGAAACAGTGAAATAATCATTCGCACCTGTGGTAATTCCAACTTCAACACTGGCAAAATTTCCAATTGTCGGAACTTTTCGTTTTTTGGCAATCTGTTCTAAAAAGTCAATTTCTTCCTGCTCTAAAAAATAATAAGTCCATTTATTAGATTTAAAATCAATTTTCTTTGTTGGGCTCTTAAGCTGGTTTACATCCAATTTTTTAAGGTCAGAAGCGTCTCTTAATTCAAGGTGTTCAATCAAATGTGAATCACTTCCGCTTTTCTCGCACAACAATAAAATAACTTCTTGCTGAATGTCAGGAAAAACTAACTTCTCAAAGGAAATGATGTTGATTTTATTGTAGAAATGAGCCAAAAACTCACGGAGCTGTTGAGCATAAGAAACTTGCAATAATTCCGCGGGAATTACAAAACCAATCTTTCCTTTTTTTTTGAGCAACAAACTTGAACCAACAACAAAGGAAACCCAAGCATTTGTTAGTTTGGAATATTTAAGTTTAGCTCGATTGAAAATTTTAATTGCTTCATTTTGCTGTTCCGCCGGAAAGTATTGATAACGAATGTAAGGAGGGTTGCCAACTATCAAGTCAAATCTCTGTGTAGTTTCATTGCAATACAAATGAAAATCTGTATTAATTACATTCTTATTGTTTATTTTGATTTTGTCGGCCTTTTCTGCTTCTACATCATCAAATTCAATAGCCGTAACTGATTTGAATTTATGGTGTTTCTTTTTCAATTGTTCAAGGAAAATACCGTCTCCACAACTTGGCTCTAAAATTTCATAATCAGAACTTCCATTAATGCCCCATTTCAAAATGAACAAAGCAATTGGCTCAGGTGTGTAAAATCCACCTCTTAACTTCTCGGCTGTTGCGTTTTTAATTAGCTTCATACAATTCTTTGATTAATGGGATTAATGAATCATCACTACCTAAATCGTATAGTTGAGCTAATAGGTTTTCTAAGTTGGCTTTCTCTCTTAAAAATCGTCCTTGCAATGGAGTTAAAACTCTTTTATTTCCTGCGTTTGCATCTATTTGGTCATAAATGCAGATTAATTCTTTTTGAGTCTCTACGATTTTGTCGTGAAGTGCTTTTTGTTTTGAATCAGAAAAATCAATTTTTATGATGGGAAGATTTTTTAAAACTTTTGTTCCTCTTGCAATGTAACCACCTCTGAAAACTTCGCCATACAACGCACTGAACCACTCCAAATATTTAGAGTTAAGAATGGCTTGAATGTAGTAAATAGAATAATCGGAAGTTGATGGAATTGCAACAACACAATAACCTGCTGTTCCACCCGAAGAAATAAAAGTTCCGTGAACGTCAATCGCATATTTATCGCCAACAGAAAGAACACCAACAATAATCTTTGAATGATGTCCGCAACTATCCAAACTTTGATGTCTGCCATATCTATGCCATTCATTTTTTGTTTTTGGCTCTGGCTTAACATCTCTTTTAGGATTATCTAAAATGGCTTTATGCTTTTGTAAATAGTCATAAGCCAAAGGAAATTTCTTTTGAATTGTTGTTAGCGGAATTACATCTACGCCTGTTTTAGTGGGTTCGTAAGGATAAATTACTCTTGCATTCGGTTTGAATGTTCGGTATGTGTATAAATTATCTTCTCCCGATGAAGTTTGAAAATAGGGTTTTGTTATTTCCTTCTCAATCTTGTAATTAACACTTTTTTTCGTAAAATAGAAATGCTTCTCATCCTCTTTGATTGGCGTAAAAATATAAACATCATTTGCACTGGTCTGAATTCCATTGAAAATATTGTCGCTCCCAACCAAATCTTTGAGTTTTACACTTCGAGAAACGATTTTGTTGTAAGCGTTTGTTAATTCAGGTGGAACTAGCCCCCAAACTTCACTATCTAATTCATCCGTATTCTTTGTGCCATATTTTGATGCCTCTGGTTCTCTTACTTTCCAACTTTTCAGGCTTTTCACTTCCGCATATTGGAAAGTTTTTTGCGGTTTCTTATTTAGGATTAGCAAACAAGTGTATGTTGTTTTGTCCGAAAAAACTTGGTTGGCACCAAAAGAAACAATTGAATTCAAATACAGATTTTCTGTGAGTAATTCACGTAGTTTTTTGCCTGCTCCAACTTTTGTAAACTTGCTTGGAACGATATAACCTAAAATTCCATCATCAGCAAGTAAATTTATTCCTTGTTCAATGAAAAGGAAGTATTTGTCAAATTGCTTGTAAGCAGAATGGTAATTGGTTTCATATAGCGGTAATTCAAGAGGGGTAATATTTTTCATATCTTCCGATTTCATATAAGGCGGATTACCTACTATGACATCAAAACGAAGTTTTGAAAAATCAAATGGATTGATAATAACTTGGTCTTTTTTGTTCGTTACTTGCTTCGGGTTCAACAAACTATTTCCGAAAAAGATATTTTCAGAAAGATCGGGTAAAACTGGTTTCGTTTTGTTGGTTGAATTGGTGTCTTCGTCTTCCAACAATTTGAGGAGCAAACCAAATTTAGTTGCTTCAACAGCATTATAATCTTTGTCAACTCCGTAAATGCAATTCAATAAAAGTTGTCGCTTAATTTCAAATGGCAGTTTGTAGGTGTTGATATTGGTTTGAATGAGTTTTGATTTGTCATTTTTTAGATAGTAGTCAATCAAAATATCATTGAGCAATTGGAACAATTCCAATAAAAAAGCACCTGGACCACACGAAATATCAGCGAATTTGAATTTTAAAATATCCTTATCTGTTTTTCCTTCGCATTTTTTCAAAACGGTATTTCGTAAAATATCGCTTATGATGAAAGTCGGTGTAGTGATTATATCACGGTCAACATTTTCAGGTTTCTTAACCAAAACAACTAAACCGCTTTGAACGGTCAGTTTTTCCGAAAGGAAAATTTCATAAATACTTCCTAAAACATCAGAAGAAAAAACGCTGTATGAATAAGGACTTTCTGGGTAATATAGTTGCTTGATGATGGTCCAAAAAACAGAACTGATATTTTCTACAATCTTGTCTTTGAGTAGCTGGTCAAAAAGTCCTGAATTATAGCGTTTGTCTGCTTCTTCAAACTTTTTTATGAGTGCTTTAAAATCGTTTGTGTTGGCAAATTTTAAAAGCGTTTGATAATTTTCTAAATTCCTGTCCTCACAAACACGCAGAAACAATATCCTGTTCAAATAACTTTGAACAAGGTCATTCAGTTGTTGATCGTCAATTTTCGGATTGTGTTTGTATATTTCAGCACCAAGGGCTTTTCTCCATTCGTTAATTTGGTTTAGAAATAAATTGTCAATTGAGTATTGATTGATTTTACTTTCAATTTCTTTCCATTCCGATTCAAATGCTCCTGAATAAACTGATTCCTTGCCTAAAAGCCGTTTGATTTCTTCAAACTTGCTTTCGTATTCTGTGTAATGATATTTTTTTACAAGTGCCTTTGTGTGGTTATCGTCTTTCTCAACTTTTACAGAAGTGTCGTAAATGATTAAGTATTCAAAGTTTGAGAGAACGGAAATTTTCAACTTCGCTGTAAATCCGTATCGTCTGACTTGTTTTGCTGTGTCGTTGTTTGATTCAATAGAAACACAAGGTTTTTTTGCTTCCAAAAAGAATTTTCTTTCTGAAAAAAGTCGGAAAGTGTAATCAGGTTTTTTGGAGTGTTCGGAAGCACTTGCTTTCAATGCTTCTTCTAAAATAACTTCTCGCTCGTTAGTCGGTTTACCAGAACTGTTTTTAATGTCCCAACCAAGCAACTCAAAAAACGGGTCTAAGAAATCACTGCGAAGCAGTGTTTCATTATACTTGTTTGTCAAGTAATAATTCCTGTCGGCTTTATATTTTTTTATGAGTTGCTTTATTGTCATTTTTTCTTGTTCGCTTTAATATATTTGGCTCTTTCCTCTGCTACTTTCAGTGCTTCTATTCCTAAATCTTCATCTTGAATTTCATATAAAATCTTGTCACTAAGGAATAAAACCAACAGGTCGTCTGCGTTATATTCGTATATGTCTGCAAGTTTCAGAACTACCTCTTTTGTAATTCTGCGTTCCCCACGTTCCATTTTGCTTAAAATAGCAACATCAATATCGAGCAATGCAGCAACTTTCCGCAATGGAAGTTCTTTTTCTTCTCGAATGTGTCTTAACTTTTCGCCTATTGTTTCTGTTGATATAACCTCTATTGACATAATGTGTCAAAATTAGAAAAAAATTTTTGATTTGTGTCTATTTAATTCAAATTCTTTTCAACATCCTTGTCGAGCGTTGGGAAATTGGCTCTTTTGCAAAACTTGGGTTGTGTGTCGGCTTGTGCGGTTTTGCAGATGTGCCAATGCGCGGCTGGCTAAAATTATTTTTTAAAATGTGCGGTAGGAAAAATTTTTAAAAGAATCGGGGTGGTATGTGTGTCGCTACAGTTAGTTCGTTAGTTTTTGTCAATATGTCAAAGTTCGTTTTTTAGATGTCTGTTTTTTATTGTGGTGTCGTTCTTAATAGGTTTGCTTACAACTTGTTAATACATTTACTAAAAGTAAGCCTAATTGACCAATCATTGGTGATGCGTTAACTTTTTAGATATATCTGTAAACGATTGATATTTATTTAATTATAAACGTTCTTTGATTTTTTGATTTGATTTGTGCAATAGCTTTGTGAGAAATCACAAGGTTATGAATA
>Ga0255341_1006936_pt1 | contig 10361 bp, 11 predicted proteins | sample wastewater_treat_8_FD_192418 | JGI IMG/M metagenome (GOLD analysis project Ga0255341, IMG submission 192418) | Wastewater microbial communities from Lulu Island WWTP, Vancouver, Canada - plant12 | ecosystem: Engineered > WWTP > Wastewater > Unclassified | place: Canada: Vancouver, British... | reverse complement strand
GCCGCCCGCGTGAATCTGGGCCTTGACCACGATTTTGCCGCCCAGTTGTTCGGCGATCTTTTTCGCCCGCGCCGCCGATCTGGCCACGCCGCCTTTGGGAATGGGAACATCATACTTCTTCAAAATCTTCTTTGCCTGAAATTCATGAATTTTCATGCGCTCTTCTCAGTATGGATTAATGATGGTTCAAAGCCGTCACGCGGTTCAGCAGCTCATGGAGGAGGGGTTTTTTAGCCTCAACAATTTGTTGAGCGGCGTGCGGCAAGAGGTGCCTTAAGCATTATATAAAAAACAAAAAAATGAGTCGATTGCTTGCCGTGCTCGCAATGACTCGCATCAATGCGACATTATCTAATGGATTCCGGGACCATGTGCTCAACACAGTTTCGGCAATCTGGCTATAACAATCCCAACGATTTCAAAAGCTCGGACGGTGAAATGATATGTTTCTTAAACCACTTGTCGGTATCGGGGAGTCCCATGGCCAGTCCCAGAAGCTCGGTAAAATAAAATATCGGCATCGCGGCTTGCTCGGCCGATTCCTGCCGGGTATCCAGATTGGCCTGGCAGAGAGGGCAGGCGGTCACAATGCACGTTGCACCCGCCCGCCGCGCGTATGTCATCAGGTCCTCCACCAGCTTGCAGACGATATCGGTTCTGGTCAGCGCGAGGCTCCCGCCGCAGCAATCAACCTTACCCGCCCAGTCGCGCGGCGCGGCGCCCAGCCATTCCATCAAGCCATCCATCAGCACCGGGTTCTCAGGGTTGCCGAATTCCGTCACCTTGGGGGGACGCACCAGCAGACAACCGTAATAGGATACCACCTTCAGGTCCGCCAGCGGCCTTCGCACCTTTTCCCTGATGGCGTTCTCACCGATATCGTTGCAGATGATGTCAAGGAGATGCCTTGTTCGGTACCTGCCCTGGTAGGGCATGCCCACCGCATCCACAATTTCCTGTTTCAGCCTCTCGTCTCTGCGCAATTCATAAGCAGCGGTTTTAAAGCGGAGGAAACAGGCTGCGCAACCGACCGCCACGTCCAATCCCCGTGTCTCGGCAATGGCAAGGTTTCTTGCCGGCAGCGACAAAGAAAGGTTGAAGTCGGTGCAGTGGGCCGAGGACGCTCCGCAGCAACTCCAGTCGGGAAGCTCCTCCAGCCCCACCCCCAGCGCATCGCAGACGGCATGAATGGACATTTCGTATTCTTGCGCCGTGGAGTGCAATGAACAACCGGGATAGTAGGAAAATTTCATGACATTATCCTTTCCAACAGTCTGTTGAAAAACCATCCGTCTGATTCGTGGCTCAGGGGGATGGGATTTTGACGCCACATACTATCATAAATTCTTTCGGGGACACTAGACTCGGCTCCGGATTCTCAACCCCTGCCCGCCGCTCTCCCGCTTCTTGCAAACAGCGCCTTGATGTCTCGTGCCGATTTGATCCGGCGGGGAATTATCCCCAGTTTGCCCCGCAGGAACATCTTGATGCCCAGCGGCACATCCTTGAGAAATTCCCCCGTCCTGATTTTCAGCAGCAGTATCAGAGAGGCCTCATGCTGCCGTCCCAGCGCCGCAATTATGGATAAGAAGGTCTTGTGCATGGTGACAATGGCGCTTTCTTTGGTTTTCGCCCCTGTTTGAAGGGCGGTTTCCCGCAGGGTATCAATGACCTTGAGCACGTCGACCTCATTGGGACAGCGCGCCACGCAGGTCCCGCAGGCGGCGCAGAGCCAGATGGCGGAGCAGGAAAGGAGGGGCTGTTTGATCCCGAGCTGTGCCATCCTGATCATCTGGTGGGGATAGTAGTCCATGGCATAGGCCACCGGGCATGAAGCGGTGCAGACGTAGCACTGATAACACCGGTTCAGATCGGCATGGCTCACCTCTCTCATCCGCCGGGCAAACTCCTGATCACAAACCTCGGTTCCGCTTGCTTTTATACATTCCATGGCTCATTCCTATCGAGGACGAATGTTAACTGAAGAATCATATCAGCCCTGTCTTGTCGAAGGAGCTTCAGCGACTGAAAAATCTTATAAGATTTCCCACATGCGTTCGAAATGACAAAATTAGATTTTTCGCGAGAGGTTAATGCTGAGCAATACCATAAGATTCTTCGCGAAGCCTGTCCTGAACGAAAAACGAAGATTCTTCGCGGAGTTTATCCTGAGCGGTAAATGGAGATTCTTCGCTTCGCTCAGAATGACAAGCGAAGGGCTCAGAATGACACAGCAAAGGACTCAGCATAACAAGCGACGGACTCAGCATAACAAGCGAAGGGCTCAGAATGACACAGCAAAGGACTCAGCATAACAAGCGAAAAGCCCCCAATGACAGGCAACGTGCTCGAAATCAATACTCAAACAATTATTTACTCAAGCTCCTTCGAATAATAACCCTCCCGGTACAGCTTCTCGTCATCCTGCACCTGCAGGCGGATTAATACGATGGCGAGAAAGATCAGCGCCCAGAGGGAAAGCAAGCCGTAGATGCGATCCGGGGTCATGGTCCTCGCCGCGTCCACCTGCTCGGCAGTTATTACTGCGGCGCCTTGATCTCCCTCCGATTTCACTTCCTCCACGGTTATGGTTTTGACCGCCGGTACTTCTTGGCCATAGGTGGATGACCCCGTGATGAAGACCAACGTCGCCGTCACCATTACCACAATCAGCACGATCGTGCATATACCCAAACGGGCCATTACAGCGCTCTCCCGGGTTAGGAAAAATATCCAATAATGCTGCAGACCACAAATGCCATGACCGACAGCCAGCCCAGCGCCGTGAAGAGAGGGCTGCGCTCATCCCTCTGGGCCCTGCGGTCAAAGAAGGGGACAAAGAGAATGACCAGCGCCGCAATGATAAGACCGACAATCCCCGCCACCTCTCCTTCGATGCTCAGCACGTAGGTGGGCATCCACTTCAAAATCTGGTAGACCCAGAGGAAGAACCAGTCCGGCTTCACCCCTACCGGGGCGGGTTTCAACAGATCGATTTCAGGGCCGAGCTCCGAGGGAATCAGCGTGGCCAGCGTCACCAGCCCCCCGAAAAGAAGCAGGCAGTTGACGGCATCGTGCCAGAGAAAATGGGGGAACATGGGCTTGCCCGGTATCTCCCGCTTCTCGGCCTCGGCTTTTTTCAGCACCGATATGGGCACGCTCATGCCGTGCAGCTGGACCAGGATGACATGTGCCACGATCACGGCAAGCAGCCCCAGGGGCAGCACCCCCACGTGAATGGCAAAAAAGCGGTTCAGGGTGTCGGTCCCCACCGTGTCGCCGCCGCGGAGGAATTCCATCACATAGGTGCCCGCCACCGGGACTGCGCCCGCCATGTCGGTCCCCACGTTAAAGGCGAAGAAGGCGCGCTCATCATAGGGAAGGGTGTAGCCGCTGTACCCGAAGAAGAGCACCAGCAGCAGCAGCAGCATCCCGGTGAGCCAGGTGAGCTCGCGGGGACGGCGGTAGGCTTTGACCAGCAGGGTTGAAAAGAAATGGACAAAAGCCAGGACGATCATCAGGTTGCTTGCCCAGTGGTGAACCGAGCGGACCAGCCATCCGTAAGGCACCACTACCATGATCTCGGCAATGCTCTGGCGAGCGGTTTCCGCAGCCGGCTTGTAGTAAAAGAGCAGCATGGCGCCGGTAACCGCCTGGATGGCAAACAGGAAGAGCAGGAGGGCTCCCATATAATACCACACCGAGTGCCTGTGCACGGGCACCAGCTTGCGGCGCGCCAGGGAGATCATCCAGCCCAGTTTGATCCGCTCATCCAATGCCTTTACCAGATCGATCATCGTGTTTCACCAGGATAAAAAAGCTAGACTACGCTCTTTTTCTCTTTGCCGGCCGCCGGGAAAGAAATGAACATGGTGTCGTTTTCCCGGCGTATGGTACACGCCGGAAGCGGGGAAGGCGGGGGACCGGCGATATTCATACCCCGCTCGTCAAAATAGCCGTCGTGGCAGGCGCAGTAAAATTTCCTGCTCTCCGGCTGGTACTGGACGTTGCAGTCCAGGTGGGTGCACTTGGCGCTGAATGCCCGGAGCTCACCCGCCTCGGTCTTGAGCAGAATGCAGGGAAGGTAGCCGTACTGAAAGTATACCGCCGAGTTGGGCGGAATGGTTTCAATCTCCGCCCGGTCGACCGTCACCGCCTCCGGCAGCGGCGACTGCTTCTTATGGAAGAGAAAGCGCGCCGCGGGATAGGCCACCAGCGCCCCCAGCGAGGCCAGGCCGCCATAGATCAGGCCGGTGAAAAATCCCCGGCGGGAAAGCAGCGATTCTTTTAGTCTCATGAGCACACCTTACCGCACCAGGCGAAAGAATTTTTTGAAACGGTAGAGCACCATCTCCCGCCTGAGCGCCTCGATGGTGTCGGTGGGCCGGATGTCCTTGGGACAGGCGTCGATGCAGCGGAAGATGGTGCGGCAGTTCCACACCCCCGCCCGGCGGTTCACCCGTTCCAGGAACGCGGCGCCCCTGCGGTCCCGTGAATCACGCATGAATCTGAAGAGCTTGGCGATGGCGGCGGGCCCGATATACTCCTCATCGAACCCGATGACCGGACAGGCGCCGTAACAGCAGGCGCAGAGAACGCAGTTGATATAGGGCTCCAGCTTGTGCACCGCCCGGGGAGACTGGAGGCGCTCCTTCTCCGGCGCCGCTTCTCCATCGGTGTGCAGCCAGGGCTCCACCATGCGGTAGCTTTTCCAGAAAGGGGTGGCGTCGACGATGAAGTCCTTGATCACCTCCATGTTGGGCAGCGGCTCCACCAGCACCTGGTCGCCGATGAGGGCGCTCAACTGGGTGCGGCAGGCCAGTACCGGGGCGCCGTTCACCAGCATGCCGCAGGACCCGCAGACGGCGCTGCGACAGGAAAAGCGGAAGGCGATGCTGTCATCCTCGGTTTCCTGGAAGTGCAGCAGCGCCTCCAGCACGGTCGCGCCCGGGGGAAACCCCCTCCGGTAGGTGTCGTAACGGGGTTCCCGATCCTGGTCCGGGTCGAAGCGAAACAGCTTAAAGGTGTACTCGCTGTCAGTATGTCCGGGCTTTCGGCTCATAGTCGGTAATCTCTACGTCGGTGTAACTGAACTGCGGCCCCTCCGGCGCATAACGGGCCATGGTATGCTTCAGCCAGCGCTGATCATCGCGCGCCGGGAAATCGGTGCGCCAGTGTGATCCCCGGCTTTCCTCCCGCACCAGGGCGCCGGCCACGATCATTTCAGAAATTTCGAGCATCCCCGGAAGCTCCAGGGCGTTCATCAGCCCGGGGTTGTAGCGCAGCGAGGCGCCGCTGCTGATGCCGATCTTCCGGCAGCGCTCCTTCAATTCCCGGAGCGCGGCAAGGGCCTCCTCAAGCAGTTTTTTCTCACGGAAGACGCCGCATTTGGTGAACATGGTTTCCCGCATGGCCGGCAGGATGGTTCCCACGCTTTCAGCGGCATTGCTCCGTGAAATTATCCCGTTGATCCGCTCCTGCTGCTTCTTCCGCTCATCCATCAACCGGCGGGAGTCGGGCGGGCCCGCCCCTGACTCGAGGTAACCGGGTACGGCCTCGGCCACCAGTTTGCCGAAGACCGCGGTGTCGAGCAGGGAATTGCCTCCCAGGCGGTTGGCGCCGTGGACGGACACGCAGGCCGATTCCCCCGCACCGTAGAGCCCCTTCACCGCGGTGGCCCCGCGCACCCCGGTGGCGACCCCGCCCATGGAATAATGCTGGGCGGGCTGAACCGGAATGGGGGTGTCGATGGGGTCGATGCCCCCGAAGTCGATGGCGATCTCCCGGATGCCGGGCAACCGCTCGAGAATCTTCTCTCTTCCCAGGTGCCGCAGGTCAAGGTGGACGTACTCGTCATTAAAGCCGCGGCCCTGGTTGATCTCGGTCTGGATGGACCGGGAGACGATATCCCGCGGCGCCAGCTCCATGGCGCTTTTGGCGTACCGTTCCATGAACCGCTCGCCGCGATTGTTCACCAGATAGCCGCCTTCGCCGCGCGCCCCCTCGCTGATGAGAATATTGGTGCCGTAGAGGGTGGTGGGATGGTACTGCACGAACTCCATGTCCTCGATGGGAACGCCCGCCTCATACGCGATGGCGATGCCCGACCCGGTGTTGATCAGGGCGTTGCTGCTCCGCGAGAAAACCCGGCCGTAGCCTCCGGTGGCCAGCACCACCGCCTTCGCGCCGAAGCACTCGAGCCTGCCGGTGGCCATCTCCATGGCCACCACCCCGTGGACCCGGCCGTTGTCTACCACCAGGGAGAGGGCAAGCCATTCCTCGTACACCCTGACGCCGAGCTCGACAATCTTCTCATAGAAAGTGTGCAGCACCATGTGGCCGGTACGGTCCGCCGCGTAACAGCAACGGGGATAGCCGGCGCCGCCGAAGGGCCGCTGGGCAATCTTCCCGTTCGCCAGCCGGCTCCAGGGGCACCCCCAGTGCTCCAGCTCGTATACCAGGAGCGGCGCCTGGGTGCACATCACCCGCACCGCCGGCTGGTCGGCCAGGTAGTCGCTTCCCTTGATGGTATCGAAGGTGTGCTTCTCAATGGTGTCGTCCTTCGAACCTTCCACGTTGGCCAGGGCGGCATTCATACCCCCCTGGGCGGCGATGGAATGGGATCGGACCGGATGCACCTTGCTTAACACGGCGGTGTCATACCGGGCCGCTGTCCCGATTGCCGCCCGAAGGCCGGCGATACCTGCCCCGATTATGAGTACATCGTGGGTTATCATGTAAATCCTTGACCCCGCGCGGAACAAAGCCGCGGAGCCGGAATCAAACCCTCAGCGGAAGAGCCACTGAAAGCAGACAAAAAGATAGATTCCCGCTCCCGCTGCCGAAAGCCCCCAGAAGAGCTCTTTTTCCTTTTTGACCCCCAGATCCACCAGACAGGTTCTGAGTCCGTAGAGACTGTGGTAGATGAACAGCAGTATGGCCACCAGGTCGATCGCCAGATTGTTGTGCAGCTTGGTCCAGTAGGGGATCGCATCCTGTCCGAAGTGACCGACCGTGCCGAACCCGGTGTATATCTTGATGCCGAAGAGCACGATCATGATAAGACCGCTGATCCGGTGAAACACCCATACAAACATGGTTTATGCCTCCCATCTGAAATGCTTCATGATGCAAGATACAGGATGCTGGATACTGGATAGAAAAACCTCTTGTTAGTTCTCGCCTGCCTCCCGGCTTTTTTATTTTCCAATCCGCAATCCGACATCAGAAATCAGAAATTTATCTTTTGTATTTCCTCACGCCCTCGCGGTACAGGTCATTGCCGTAAATGTCGTTCACTACAAACACCGGAAAGTCCTTGACGGTGAGCTTCCGCACCGCTTCCGCCCCCAGATCTTCGTAGGCAATGATCTCGGAATGAGTGATGCGCTGGGCAATCAGCGCTCCCGCCCCCCCCACCGCGGTGAAGTAGACGCATTTAAAGCGCTTTATTGCCTCGAGCACCTCTTTGCCGCGGGCCCCCTTGCCGATCATCCCCTTGAGGCCCTGCTCGATCAGGCGAGGCGCATAGGCATCCATTCTAAAGCTGGTGGTGGGACCGGCCGAACCGATGGGTTTTCCCGGCCTGGCGGGTGTCGGACCCACATAATAGATTATCTGCCCCCGCAGGTCAAAGGGGAGTTGCTCCCCCCGGTCAATCAGCTCAACCAGGCGCTTGTGGGCGGCATCGCGGGCGGCAAAAAGAGTGCCGTTGATGAATACCCGGTCACCGCTTCTGAGCCTGCATATCACGTCGTCAGTTAAAGGGGTGGTAATGCGGATCTCGCCCATGGTGTTTTTTTCTTAATACGGCTGAACATCTGCCATATTAACGGCTAGAAATTTTACCATGTTGGCTGCGGGTAGACTGGCAGTGTCATCTTTAAAATTAAACGAAATATCGGTAATCAACTTGAGAGGTTCTAAAGATTTGTCATCCTGCAACTTGATCGCAGGATCCACCAAAAATACAAAACTGGATTCTGCGGTCAAGCCGCAGAATGACAACCTAAAACAGTCGCCAGCTGCCTCGTTGGCTAGCCTTTTAAAATAATATCTCCTTGTGCCGGCTGGCATGACAGTTGATGTTCACCGCGACCGGCAGGCTTGCAATATGGCAGGGAAACACCTCTATGTGCACGGCCAGGGCGGTTGTGCGACCTCCCAGCCCCTGAGGTCCGATTCCCAGGTCATTTATTTTTTTCAGAAGCTCCGCTTCCAAAGCGTCCAGTTCCGGGTCGGGATTCACGCTGCCGATGGGGCGCAGCATAGCCTTCTTGGCTATGAGAGCGGCCTTTTCCATGGTACCGCCTATGCCCACACCCACCACTATGGGGGGACAGGGGTTGGCGCCCGATTCCCTGACTTGATCAATGACCAGCTTTTTGATTCCTTCCAGGCCGTCCGACGGCTTAAGCATGGCGACCCGGCTCATATTTTCGCTGCCCGACCCCTTGGGCGCCAGCAGAATTTTCAATCGGTCACCGGGCACCAGTTCCGGATGCACGATGGCGGGGGTGTTATCCCCGGTGTTTTTTCGGGTAAGAGGGTGGCAGATTGATTTCCGCAGGTAGCCTTCGCCATAGCCTTCCCGCACCCCTTGATTGATGGCATCAACCAGGGTGCCGCCTTCGATGCTGACCCTGTCGCCCAGTTCCACAAAGCAGACGGCAAAGCCGGTGTCCTGGCAGATGGCAATCTGCTCCCGCTCCGCTATCGCCGCGTTCTCCAATATCCGATCCAGGATCTCGCGACCGATCGGTGACTCCTCGGCAATCCGCGCTTTTTCCACCGCCGTCCTGACGTCCGCTGCCAGTTTAAAATTGGCCTCCATGCAGGCATCTTTAACCCTTTCGACAATGTCCCGGTACCGGATGGTTTTCATGCAATCCTCTGGATGGATAGACAGCTCAGCGGCTAGCCGGCTGGCATGCAGGTCGGCAACCTTTGCTAACATAGTGCCCTCCGGCTGTCAAACTCTTTTTGGGTAAGGAGGAGGGGCGGAATTTTAAGTGGTCATGGCTGCCGTTTCATGCTAATATGCTGCCTAAAAAACGCGGTCTCTGATAGAAGGCAGACACCTCAACCATACCGGAGGCAAGGATGAAAGCAGGAATATCACTTGTTGCGCTGTTGTTAACTCTTGCGTTCATTGCGGTCGGGTTCCCTGCGTCCGCTTCCGCACAGACACCCCTGTCATTGGATGTCGGCGGCGGGGTATCGACAGACAGCGGCAATCCGGCGGAAAAACCATTCGATGATATGGACGATGACTGGAAGGATGAAGCGGAAGATATTGAATATATCAGGGATCCGCTCCAGCCCTTTAACCGGGCCATGTTCCGTTTCAACGACAAGCTCTACTACTGGGCGCTCAAGCCGGTGGCGCGGGGCTACCGCTTCATCGTGCCCCGGAGGGCGCGGGTATGCGTTCGCAAGTTTTTCTCCAATGCTGGAATGCCGGTCCGCCTGGTGAATTGCCTCCTCCAGGGACGGGTGAAGGGAGCGGGGACCGAGATCGGCCGATTCGTGGTCAACACCACCGCGGGTATTGCTGGTTTTTTTGATCCGGCGCAATCATGGTGCCGCATGAGCGAGCAAAAAGCTGATTTTGACCAGACGCTGGGTACCTACAAAATGGGGCCGGTGATTTACATCAACTGGCCGTTCCTGGGGCCCTCCAGCCTGCGCGGCACCCTGGGAATCCTTGCGGACATGGCCTGTGATCCTACGACCTACCTTCTTGATACGCCCATCAAGCTGGGCATCGCGGTTTACGAAGAGGTGAACGAGACCTCGCTCACCATCGGCAATTATGAAGGGCTGACTGAATCGGCGCTCGATCCGTACATCGCCATACGGGATGCCTATTACCAGAACCGGAAAAGCATTGTGGAGTCAAAAAAAATGGATAATGTTTCAAGCGGGTGGGTAATTACAAATATTTTTCGGTAAAGATTGTGAAGCAGGATTGTAAGGAACGTAGGGGCGACCGGCCGGTCGCCCCTACATCATTTACACCTATGCTATTCGGCGGCACCAAAGCAATCGCACCCCCTTAGCTGCATCGTCTTTTGTCTTTTATCTTTTGTCCTCTGTCTTTTGTCTTCTGACTCCTGACTTCTGTCTCCTGGCTCCTTCTTTCCCTTCATTCCGCAATCCGACATCCGCAATCAGCGTGCAACCTGCTACCCTTCCGGCATCTCACCATAGTGCCGGTATTCTTCCGCCACCGTGGGCAAATATTCAATAAATTGAACGAGGCTTTGAAAGGGGAAGGTCATGGTAAGCTCATCATCGGTCATCCCCACGTACTTTCTCCAGGAAACATCGCTGTAGGTGAACGAAGGCTTCTTGGTGAC
>Ga0255341_1006932_pt1 | contig 10366 bp, 8 predicted proteins | sample wastewater_treat_8_FD_192418 | JGI IMG/M metagenome (GOLD analysis project Ga0255341, IMG submission 192418) | Wastewater microbial communities from Lulu Island WWTP, Vancouver, Canada - plant12 | ecosystem: Engineered > WWTP > Wastewater > Unclassified | place: Canada: Vancouver, British... | reverse complement strand
GACAATGTAGTTAATTTTGAGGATTTGAGCATTCTAGCAAAAAGTATTCAATAATGTGAGCTCACTCTCTATTTTATTAGCCGATGCTTTTACGCGGTATCCTTTATCGGAAGCGAAAGATTACTATAAACTGATATACCAATCTTGTTTTGGTCCGATGCATCTTGAGCAGGACACTGCTTGTTTATATCCTTTTTTTAAAGAGGAATGGGAAAAAGTTCCTATAGATCAGACTGTTCATAATCCGCTTCTGGAAGATATCAGTCTTTTCTTTCCAATTGCGAGAGTTCATTTTGCCGAAGCAAAAAAAAGAAAAATGGATCCGGATGTGATTTTTCAAGCTTTTATTCAGACAATGAAAGAAGTAAAACCCATAACAGTCAAAACATTCCGCTGCATTCTGGAAGAAAGCAAACTGATACTAAAAGAAGAACCTTTTTCCCTTGAATCAGAAACAATTAAAACAATTTGGATGAATGGTTTTAGTAGTTCACCAGCATCATGCCATCATTCCGTGCAGTTCAACCAAACCTACCAGCCACATTATAGGCTGATTATACCGTCATTTCTAAAGTAACCTGAACCAAGAGTCAGTCTTTGCTTAGTTTTTTCAGTTTGTTTTCCAGGTCCTTTATTTTCTTTTCAAGAGACTCCAGCTCTTCCTTTTGGACAAATCCCATTTTATAAACGGTTTCTTTGATTTTATCATTAGCCAGATCTTGCAAGTCAGCTACTTTATCTTTGCTTTTTTCAGCGAAATCTGCCATGAACTTTTTTGCTTCTTCAGCGGTGATTTTCCCTTGCTTGACCATATCTTGAGCAAAGTCGGAGACCTTATCTTCTGTCATGCTCCAGAGCCCTGCTAAAAACAATTTGCTCTTTTCAAACCATTCCATCGGCTACCTCCCAAAAGAGTTGATAACAAAGATAACAGTCTTTTGACATTAATTGTTCCGTATTATCGTAATCTCTTTTTTTGTTGTATTACCTGCTTGGTCAACCGCTTCAAGATGAAACTGATTTTCCCCTGGTTGAAGGGACATTGCAACCTGAAAAGTGCCATCGGAAAGATGTATGTTTACTAATTTACCATTGATTCTGAATTCAGTTTGGTCCAGGACTGAATGATACGCTTCCCGATCATTCATCAAATCATCATAGAAGAAACCTTGTAGAACATACTCCTGTTCTGTGATAATAATTGTATTTGCTTTGGTTCCCGAAACAACGAATCTCGGAGGTACCGTATCGATATAAACGGTCAGAGTTCTCCACTCACTCGTCTTGCCTTGGTTTTCTATGCAATAATGATAATCAATAATGTGTTGCCCATTACTAAAATTTAACAATGTGGATTGCTTTTTTTTGTTAATAACCATATCCTGATTCTGATAATACCAAACGGATGATTTCGGATCAATGGTTTGCATTTCAATGATGGGAGAAGACACAAACCAATTGGCGTTCCCTTTGATCCCATATTCAGTAATGATGATTCCATCGGGTAATTCACTTGTCGTAATACTCACTTCTCCGGCAAATACCCAATCAGGTTCAGCTTGAGTAGCCACGTGTATTGAATAGATCCCTGGAATAGCTGGATTCCTAATTCCAGCATCACCCGGTATGATTATGGTGATGTTTTTGTATCCTTCTTTGCTCGGATCCAATTCAATACTCGTAAGAAATTTAAACTCAAAAGAGCCATCTTTATAAAAACGAACAATCTGTTTTTTTTGCCAAGAGGGAAGTTTCTTCGATTCCTCAGACTCTATATATTGAAAACCAGGTGGGAACAGAAAGCTAATCCATTCGTGTACTTTTAATGTCTTACCGATTTCAATATACGCCTTGATTTCAGAGGGTTGATTGATAGTGTAAGGATACACCTCCACACCTTGACCAACCAGAGCATACGCTGGTGATAAGGTACAAATTTGGTATATCACGCTACAACACAGTATCCCAATAAAAACGGTATGTACTCGTTTAATCATTTTACCTCCTTAATAAGATATTTTGAGAATCAGGAGTCTATGTTTGAATTATATCACGTACTATTTAATGAGCAGAACGTTTTCAGAGTTTTTTTTCGCATTTATTTAAAACCTTCGAAAAAAATTTTGAGTGCTTTCTAACTTGATTTATACTATCCATCATGGCAGAACAATCAAGCAAACACATGATCAATGTATGGAACGAACGCATCTGGTTGGTGCAGACAGATATTACCTCTTTAGTAGTGGATGCCATTGTCAATGCAGCTAACTGCTCCCTACTCGGCGGAGGAGGAGTTGATGGAGCCATACACAAAGCGGGCGGACCTGCTATCTTGGAAGAGTGTAAAAAGATCGGCGGATGTAAAACGGGAGAAGCTGTGATCACCACAGGCGGTTGTTTGCCTGCGAAATATGTGATTCATACCGTGGGTCCGATTTGGCAAGGAGGAGGATTTCAAGAAGACCAGATGTTGCTATCCTGCTATATGAAATCACTCGCCATCGCAAAGAAGAAACAACTACACTCGATCGCTTTCCCTTCCATTTCAACAGGAGTATATGGTTTTCCTCAAGCCAGAGCGGTAAATATAGTCACCCCTGCTTTAATCGAATACTGCCAATTCAACACACAGCCTGAAAGAATTATATTGGTCACTTTTGACGAATATATTCATTCGCTGTATTTACAATCTTTTACCGCTTTCAGAAAAGTATAGCAGTCGCGCATCGACGCCACTATCTGATTTTCCATGATCACCCTATTGATGTAAAATGGATGAATGAATTAATAAAGAAGAAAGGATTCGGCGATGAATAAAAGAAAAAGGGAAACATTTCTGAACTTTCTGGTTGTATTGATTGGATTCTTCCTTAGTTTTTTCCCGGTATTTCCGATAGCTCATGCCACATCAGTCACCATTCCTTCAGTTGATATTGTCGCTACTATCCGACAAGACGGTTCTGTGGAGATTGTTGAAAAAAGAACCATTCGTTTTGATGGTGATTTCACGTATGGTTTTTATGAATTACCAAAAGCCGGAGCTGGGGAATTAACCGATTTCTCTATCGCCGAAGGTATCGTTCCTTTTACCTTCGATCCGACCAGAAGCCAAGCTACAGGTACCTATTATTCCGAAGATTTATATGATACCTGGAAATACTATTACTATTTTGAAGCAAGTAATGTGACAAAAACCTTTACGATTCGCTATGTGTTAAAAAATGTAGTCACCCTCTATCAGGACTATGGAGAGTTTTATTATAAGCTACAGGAAACCGGCTGGGGTTTTATTATTGATTCATTCACCAGTAAAATTACATGGGAAGCCCCCGTTCCAAAAGAGAATTATCGTATTTGGGCTCATGGCGCTTTATGGGGCGAGTTTACCAAAACAGACGAGTATTCTAGTCAGGTAACCATCAACCAAGTTCCGAAAAATACAATGGTGGAAGTCAGAGTGTTGCTTCCCAAGAGTTACTTCTCCTATCAGCCTACTCATCAGGAAACCATCCTGGAAAAAGCAGTGGCAGAAGAGACTAAATGGGCTGATGAAGCCAATAGAGAGAGGGAGATTGCGGCTGTTCAATTAGAACGCATGCAGAAAATCGGAACCGGGATTCAGATCTTTTTTTATCTTTTAGCTGCCTACTTGGTTTTTCTGTTTTTTAGCCTTTATAAAAAACATGGCGCTGAACTTCCCTTGGCGAATGAAGCTATCTACTACCGAGAGCCTCCATCGAATTTAAGACCAGCCATAGCAGGATTGTTGTATAGTTTTCAGTCGTACAATGACAAATTCTTACAAGCGACCATTCTTGATTTAATCAGAAGGAATTGGATACAATACGATGAAATCCCCGGTAATTTCTTCACACGGGATTATCGCATGACCAAATTACACAATTCAAAAGATACTTTGAACGAGTACGAAAAAATCCTGATGGAGAAAATTCTGTTCGATAAAAACGATACCGAGACGATAAAAAGCTTGAAAGCAAAGTTCAATACGACCAAAACGGTTTATTATTATACTTTCCAGAGCTTTATGAACCAAGTCAAGCAAGATCTGACCGATAAAGAGTTCTTTGACAAAAAAAGCCACTCTGTTTCCAATGTGGTTTTGGTAGTCGGGATTTTGTTATGTATGGTGAGTTTTGTATTTGGTATCTCCCTTTCCACCTACTTTTTTGGTTCTCCCCGCTATGGATATCTGATTTTGATTCCGGTAGGGCTTCTCTATATCGTTGGTCATGGAAGTCTGAAAAGAAGAACTCAGGCAGGTAGAGAAGAGTTTTCAAAATGGAAAGCATTTCGGTCTTTTATGAGTGATTTCTCCAACCTGAAAGAGTATGGACCAAAATCATTGATTATATGGGAACAATTTCTCGTTTATGCAACCGCTTTCGGGATTGCCAGTGTCGTATTAAAAGCGTTGAAAGTCGTTGCGCCTACCTTGCCCGATCAGAACAACGGTACCTTTATCCGACCGATGATGTTTTCGACCGGTAATTTTATCGGCATGAGTGGTCTGATGAATTCGATCTCTAGTCTCGGTTCGACTGCCCAGACTCTTTCGAGAACAGCTTCCTCAACACATAGCTCCGGTAGCGGCGGGGGAGGCGGTTTCTCAGGTGGCGGTGGAGGAGGAGGCGGAGGTTCCGGCGGCGGTTTCGGGTAATTTCCCGGTCGGCTTGTCAGATTGCATGAGTAATATCAAAACCACACCAGTTGTCACAAACAACAGAAGAAGAAAATGAGATGGATTCATAGGAGCATGAATGAAAATTCGAGGAAAAAAGGTAGAGTTGAATGTGGAAGCCATCGTCTTTGATAAAGACGGTACGCTGATCGGGAGCATAGAAACCCTCCAGTATATTTTTTCCGAGTACGTAAAGGCTGCCCATAGTTTGGGTTACAACACGGAAAAAGAATCCAGCCGGTTATTCGGCGCGTCTCTCTACAGCGTAGATACCCCATTGTATACGACCTATTCTTCTGAAGTAATGACTTTGGTTGCTGCTTCTGTTTGGCTGACCTACCAGTACCCTTGGCCAAAATGCAGATCGATTGCAGATGAAATCAACCGAGTTGCAATACAGAATCTAGACAAGAATGTTCTTTACCATCCCAATCCAGGCGCCATGGAAGCGATACGATTCTTCAGTCAGCAGGTTCCGGTATGTATAGCCACTTCCGACAACCAGGAATCAGTCAAACGTCTGTTGCAGCACTGGGAAATGAAGCCATTAGTCAAACAGGTGGTGACATCCGATGAAGTAAAAAACGGTAAACCTGCTCCGGATTTGTTGATACGTTTAAGCGAAGACCTTGCCATTCCGACAGGTAAAATACTGATGATCGGTGATCATGAAGTAGACTCGTTGATGGCATTCAATGCTGGTGCTCATTCCATATCCGTTGGTTCAAAACACCTGTCCTCTGATGATTGGGTGAGCAATTTACAAGAATTGCTAGATTTAAACCTTGAGTAATTCAGTACCAGTGTTACAATAGTCAACACCAATCATAACACTGGAAGGAGGAGGAAATATTGATTACCCTTTTATCCGCAAATGCCTGGATTAAACTCAGGATCAACCAAAAGGTCATCCATATAGACCCTGGTTTTATCGGCGCCTATAAAACATACGGTCAGCCAAAGGAAGTATTTGAGGAACCAGCCGACTTGGTATTAATCTCCCATGAGCATACGGATCACCTGCAGCCTTCCATTTTGAAAAAAATCATCAAACCCGATACACTGGTGGTGGCGCCGATGGTTTGCGATTCGGTTCTGGCGGAGGAATTTCTTCCCTGTAAACCCGGCGATATTATTTCGTTTTTCCCGTTTTCCATTCAAATTGTGCCAGCCTATAATACTGTCCATGGTCATTCGACCCAGAAAAACCATGCGAAGGACGTAGGAGTCGGCTTTATCTTGAAAACACCGCAATACACTTTTTATCACGCAGGGGATACGGATTTAATTCCGGAAATGGAGGATTTTCCTGAAATCCATATTGCTTTTCTGCCGATTGGCGGGACCTATACCATGGATATTGACGAAGCAGTCAAAACTGCTTTTGTTTTACAATCGGATACTATCATTCCGATGCACTTTTTAGACGCCGATCCGAAAGAGTTCAAGAAAAAAGTGGAGGAACAGTCTCCTACCAAAGTCATCCTGTTGCAACCGGGAGAAGGGACCGACTTAACACCGGATTCTGATTAACCCCCCCCCTCTCTCTCTCACCCCTGATTGCTAAAAAACCAGTAGATTATGATTTACTCATTATGCAATGGCAGTCTGCTCCCTTTACTATAGAAAATCGAGTTTTATTCTTGGTGAATAGCCATACGATGCTATACTACCTAACGAAGAAATAAAATGAAAAACCTTTTTTAATGGAATCTAGACAGATAAGAGTATTCATTTCGTCCACTTTTCGTGATATGAAAGCGGAAAGAGATGAATTGGTCAAATACATCTTCCCAAAACTACGGACACTCTGTGAATCCAGAGGCGTCTCGCTCAACGAAGTAGAACTCCGATGGGGGATCACCGACGAAGAGGTGGCGGAAGGCAAAGCCCTGTTGATCTGCTTAGACGAAATTGACCGCTCCCGACCATTTTTCTTATGTATGTTGGGAGAACGGTACGGATGGACACCGGAATCTATCCCCGAAAATTTATTGGAAAGCTATCCTTGGTTATCCGCCATGCAAGGAAGATCGATCACTGAGCTGGAAATTCAGTATGGCGCTTTACTAAAGCAAGAAAAAAATATGCATGCATATTTTTATTTCCGTGATTCGGGTTTTAACCAACGTTTACCAGAAGGATCCAATCTGGCAGACTATGAAGCAGAATCTGCTGAAAATGCTGTAAAATTGCAAGATCTTAAACAAAAAATTCGGGAAAGCGGCTTCCCGCTTGCAGAAAACTACCAGACTCCAAGAGAGTTCGGAGAGTTAGTGCTTCGTGATTTCACCGAACTAATGAATCACCTCTATCCTGAAAATGCGATACCGACAGAATTCGAGATAGAAGACCAGGAACAAATAGTCTATGCCGGCAAATTACAGGATACCTACATCCGTCAGATTGAGTATTGGAACGCTCTGAATGAGCATTGTGAAGCAACAGATTTACCTTTGTTCATTACCGGGGAATCCGGAGCCGGAAAATCAACATTAATCGCCAATTGGACGGAAAGCTACCGACAAAATCATCCGGATACTCTCGTTATCTCCCATCATGTGGACTCTACCACTCGCAGTGCCAGCTACCAGTTTATGCTAAAACGGATTCTTCACCTGATGAATCAAAAATTCCAACTTTCCCTGGAGATCCCTGACCAACCGAAAGAGCTGCGCAATAGCTTCCTGAATGCGTTGTATCAAGTCAACCAGATTGGAAAAATGGTCCTCTTGATCGACTCTATCGAATTGTTGGATAATGCAGACCCCTCACTCGAATTGATTTGGCTTCCGACCGAAATCCCGCCGAATGTTCGAATCGTTGTCACCACCACTCCGGGCAAGCTGGTGGATAAACTGAGAAAACGAAATTTTAAACAACTGCGTCTCCGACCTTTCGTCGAAAAAGAGTGTCGAGAGCTGATCACGCAATACCTATCCAAGTACCGCAAACAATTGACAGAAATCCAGGTCTCACAAATTCTGCAATCACCCAAAGCCTTAAATCCTAATTTTCTGAAAAGCTTATTATTTGAAATGCGTTTGTACGGCGATCATGACTCATTAAATGAGTGGCTAACCCATTTGTTGAGCGCCGAGACGGTTTCTTCGCTGTACGATAAAATCCTGAGCCGGTATGAAAGGGATTACAACCGCGACCGCGAGAATCTGGTTCAGGACACGTTTACCATGCTCTATTGCAGCCGGTTTGGTTTAACGGAAAATGAGCTGCTCGAGATTCTCGGCACAGAAGGTCAGCCTTTGCCTACTCTTTTTTGGTCACCCCTATCGATCGCTGCCAGTAATTTCCTGGTCAACCAATCGGGATTATTAAACTTGTTCCAGCCTTCTTTCCAAAAAGCCTTGGAAAATCGGTACATGAAATCCCCCGAGACAAAAAAGAAGGTGTACCAACGATTGGCAGCGTACTGGGATAAAAGAGCTTTATCCCCACGCCAATGCATCGAATTGCCATGGAACCTGGCACAGAGCCAGGATTACAAGAAACTATCGGAAGTCTTGTCAGATATGAACTTTTTTACCGAGTTGTACAAAACGTATCGGGAAGACGTGATGAAATACTGGAACCTGATAGAGACAAAATCCACTTTTCGGAAAGAGAGTGTGTACGAGCCGATAATCAAGGTTAATAAAGCTTATCCTATCAAAAGCCTGGTATATTTAGCTGATTTCTTTCAGATCACCGGTTTAGTAGAAGAAGCTGAGAAACTGTTTGATTGTTTAAAAGAACGCTGTGAAGCAGAATCGAATATTGATTGCCTGATGGTAATCTTAAATGAAAAAGCAAGTATCGTAAAAAGCCGCGGCGACTTCACAGAAGCCCTCGAAATCTATCAAAAAACAGAACAACTAGCGCAACAACAAAATATCTTTGGGGAATTAATCCGATCTATTAATAGTCAAGCTATAATTTATAAAAACCTGGGAAAATTATCCGATGCGTTTGAATTGTATAAAAAGGCTGAACAGCTATCACTGGAACAGAAAAATAACAAAGGACTATCTGATGCTATCAATAATAAAGCGTTAGTCTTGGAGAAATGGGGTAAATTGCAGGAAGCCTGGGATTTGCACAAAGAATCGGAAATGCTCTCCCGAGAGATACATGATTTAGTAGAAGTATCTACTTCACTAAACCATCAAGCTAGGATTCTTGAGAATTGGGATCGGATTGATGAGGCATTTGCCATTTATAAAGAAACTGAAAAAATAGCTCGTGAATTAGGTGATTTGTTCAGTTTATCACAATCCTTAAACAACCAAGCTGGAGCTTTACTAAAAAAAGATAGATTAGAGGAAGCTTGGGATTTATACAAAGCTTCTGAAGACATTTTTCGGAAATTAGACGATCAAGTGCAATTATCGGCTTTATTGATTAATGAAGCGAGATTACTGGAACAATGGGGCAGAATGGAAGAGGCATGGGACCTGTACAAAGAGACAGAAGTTGTCTGTCGAGAATTACAGGATCCGTTCAAGATCGCCGTTTGTCTGAACAACGAAGCCTATATCCTGAAAGAGTGGGGACGGTTACAAGATGCGCTTGATTTGTACAAAGAATCGGAACAAGTATTCCGCGGATTGGATTTCCAGAAAGGGATCGCGCTCTCTTTGACCCATCAAGGAACCATTCAACAAGAGCTAGAGAATATAGAAGAGGCATACACTCTTTTAAGCTCTGCTTTGTCAATTGCAAAGGAAAAAGGTTACACTCAGGTCGAAAAAATGATCCAAACTCATTTGGACGAATTAGGTTACTAAAAAACTAATTTCTTTAACATTGGATATCTCCTTTTTAATTAAGATACTTTTTTACCGGATGTCAATATCAAAATCTGATTCTTTTCTCTGCCCGAGACTATCGATAATTATATAATTAATGGCATGGTTGACGCCTTGTGTAAATTGAAACTCTCCTTTTTAATAAAATTACTTAGTTATCTTATCTCTATATTAATATCAGAGTCTTTACTATGACCTGATGCGTCTTCCAGTTTGATTCGAATGTGCACGCTCCCGCGAACATCGTATTTGTGACTGAGAGTGCCCGACATATTCCCGTATTTGTCAATGGTAATCTCAGTAATGGTGCCGTCGCCCCAATCGATAGTGAGCTTATACGGAGGCACGCCGCCCGATATATTGTAGCTAATAATCAACGATTCGCCGACCCTGATGAAGCGTTTACCGGTTTCAGGATCCTGTTCGAGATTGGTCACCATGACGGTGATACCAATGGTGCCTTTGTTGTTCTTCTTCACCTTCACGATAAAGTCTATGGTGGCTTCGGATTTGACTTTTTCATCGCAGCAAGCAGAGAGAACCAGGCTTGTTTTCTCCTCTTTTTCGACTTTTCCTTTCACCTGGCAGATGAAATCGACAGAAATAAAGGAACCCTTCGGTATAGAGCCGGTAGAGAATGATATCCGCTTTCCACCGGCATTCACGACACTGGCGCCATTCACGGAAACAAAACCGATCAGATCAGGCAAATCCAAATATAGAAGTACATTCGAAGCCGATGCGCCGCCTATATTATGGATATACACCTTGAAATTGATGTAATCATTATCGCTGTACTCTTTCTTCATGATATCGGCGGAAATAATCAGAAATGGCGCAGCTACAGAAACGGTACCGGAAC
>Ga0255341_1006922_pt1 | contig 10376 bp, 6 predicted proteins | sample wastewater_treat_8_FD_192418 | JGI IMG/M metagenome (GOLD analysis project Ga0255341, IMG submission 192418) | Wastewater microbial communities from Lulu Island WWTP, Vancouver, Canada - plant12 | ecosystem: Engineered > WWTP > Wastewater > Unclassified | place: Canada: Vancouver, British... | reverse complement strand
CTCGGGTGCCCGCGTCAATGGTGGTGAGGATGAACAGCGCCTCAAACATCAGGGCAAACTGGTACCAGTAGCTCATGACGTTTTTCAGGAAGGGGATGGCGGACAGGATATAGCTCATGCCCGCCGCCAGCGAAACCGCCCCGCCCGGCCGACCCTGCAGGTCCACTCCCACCAGTCGGGAGAGTTCCTGTACCCTGCTCACCGGGAACCCGAGCCGGTCAAGCTCGAGAAATGAAAGCTTGGTGTTGATGGCAAAGTAGTCTCCCGGGATGAGGACGGAAGACGCGATCAGCGCGATCAGGGCGACAAACCCTTCCACCAGCATGGCCCCGTAGCCGATTGCCAGCGCCTGCGATTCCTTCTCAATCATCTTGGGCGTCGTGCCCGAAGCGATGAGCGAGTGAAAACCGGAGATGGCGCCGCAGGCAATGGTGATGAAGAGAAAGGGAAACAGCTTTCCCGGGATGATCGGTCCTCCGCCCTGCGCGAACCGGGTGAGCGGCGCCATCTGCAGTTCGGGAGAAACAAAGAGCACCCCGATGACCAGAAGGATGACCACTCCTATTTTCATGAAAGAGGAAAGGTAATCCCGCGGGGTCAGCAGGAGCCAGACCGGCAGCACCGATGCGGAAAAACCGTAGAGGGCGAGCAGCAGGGTGAGGGTGTCTTTGTCATGGTTGAAGAAATGGGCGCAGCTGCTGGAGATGATGCCCCGGCCTAAAATCACCGTCAGGATGAGCAGGGTGAAGCCGACAAGGGAAATGATGCCGAGTTGTCCGTGCTCGGCTTTTTTCATGGACACGCCCATGCCCATGGCAATGGGAATGGTCATGGCGATGATGAAGGTCCCCCAGGGGTTGTGAAAAAGGGAATTGATCACCGCCAGCCCCAAGCCGGCGATGGCCACGATGATTATGAAAAGCAGCGCAATCAGCGTTGCGCCGCCCACCAGCGGGCCCACCTCTTCCCGGGCGATTTGGGCGAGTGATTTGCCGTCCCTTCGCATGGAGGCGGCCAGCACGGTAATGTCGTGCACGCCGCCCGCGACCACCGCCCCGATTAAGATCCAGAGAAACCCGGGCAGGTAACCGAACTGGGTGGCCAGCACCGGGCCGATCAAAGGGCCGGCGCCGGCGATGGCCGCGAAGTGATGGCCGAAGAGAACCCACTTGTTGGTGGGATAGAAGTTTCTGCCGTCATTAAGCCGGTAGGCGGGGGTGATGACGTCATCATTAAAGGTTACCACCTTGGCGGCGAGAAACGCCCCGTAGAACCGGTAGGCGATGGCATAGAAGGTCGCGGCGGCTACGATGATCCAGATGGCGTTGATCTTTTCCCCGGGGTTTATCATCCCGGTAACGACGGCAAAAGACAGGGCAAACAGTAAAGAAGCGGCAATCCAGATGACCGGCGCAATTTTTTTCATCGAAGAACTTCTCCCGGCTGGGGATGTGTTAGCAAGAGGCAGGGTAGCTTCTCAGCAGGCAAACTCTTTTGGAGGGAAGCGCTCCGTTGCGTCCGCGCATTATTTAAAAGGCCATACTCGGTCATGACCGTCTTGCCTGAAGCGTTCAAGGCGGCAATCAAGGCAAAGGGCTTCACCCGCCTGCTAGTAGCCCATTTTTTGCATCTGCTGCACCGTCCAGAAATTATCCGGAATCGGCAGGCCTATTTCTATTACCCTGTCCTTGCCGGGGTTGCCCCGCTTTTTCTGCATATCTATTGAATGCAGTTCGACGCAGTGGGGCTGAATAATTCCCTGAACGCTCTTTACCATTTCCGTGTGATAAAAGAATTGCCTCCACAACACGCCCTGCCGGTCCCAGGCAACCTTCTGCAAACATCGCCACATCTCGGGGTCGATATATAAGATTTCTTTGCTATAGGAACTGTTGGGGTCTTTGTAGTGGGCTTCCACCACGAAGGCATTGATCCGCTCCAACTGCTGGCCGCTCCAGACTACCTGTCCGTTTTTTCTGGAATATTTACTTACATCGACATGGCGTCCGAGCAGCATTTCCCTCCTGCCGACAAGCTTCCAGTTTTTTACATTGATATGGCTGTTCCAGCCATTTTCATCATCCGGAAGCATCTCGGTTCCGTGCAAGGTGTCAAGCTTCCAGGTTATGCCCAGCCGGCGCAGCCTGCGGAACATAGCTACCCACGACCAAAGATCCTCAGGTTTCCCCACATCAAGGTAGAGGAGTTCCATCATCATCAAACCCTTGATGTCCGCGGGTTCAACCAACAATGAGAGTATTCCCTTGCGTATCCCTTTGTTGTTACCCGGCTTCAGGGGAAGGGGCGGGACATCCAGCCGGCCGGTAAAGTAATCAACCGTCTTGTTCTCAATCGTTTGTTTTTCCACCCTGGTCCTGGTGTTGATGAGTGCTGATTCCCGCTTGTATGATTTGGTATCGCCGTGGGTCACCGAATCGAGGTTCCAGGCGATTTCCAACCCTGATGCGGGGAAAGGGAAGGGGAACCCGGCTGTTTCACCCGTGTCCCAGCCGGAGAGAAATTCATCGGGGCCTATCCCTCCCTTCCAGTAGGCCTTGCGGGGTGCATTGTCCAACCGCGCGTGTGGCGCGTATTTCCTGGTGGCGGCAATCTGTCCCGGCGTCGGCAGCACCTGTTCATAAGGAATAATGCTAAACCAAAGCTCGTCGGCTCCCCAGTTTTCAGGATTTTTGTATACCTGGTAATACTCCTCCGACAGAAAAGCTTTGACCTGGTCAATGGAATCCTGGTTGATCCGTTGCCCCGCCCAGGTCCTCTCCCAGTTCCGAAGTTCATTGAGTTTCTCCCCCTGATAACAGGGCAGCGGCCAGTTTTTCAACTCCTCCTCGGTTACCGAAGCCTGGCAACAGTACCGGGTATTCAAGGCGAGGGCGAGCACGAAGACACTGACAAAACCGACGGGGACAAGAATCCTCATCACGCTTCGCATAGGAGTACCTCATAACGGTTTCATACAGGCTCGAATCTGAGATTTTTCTCTCAGATATAATTATGACAGGTAGGTGCGGATGTAAGGCGCTCATGCATTGTTCATGGTGAACAACTTTAAAAAGCTGGTATCTGGCTGTACAGGCATTAATTTCTTATACCATATTATTTGTCGGGCGAAAAGTGTTAATAGAAGCATCGGAGACGACCATTGACGATGGAGGGCCTTGCTTTGTATTGGCCCTCCATATAAAGGGAACCTCTACTTATTCATTTTCTTGCCATTCCCCGACGTGATCGGGGAATCCATATAGGTAATTTTTACGGATTTCGGCTTTCGCGGGAATGGCAGAGAGAAGTTGTATGGTGGATTTTTCGAGGGGTCCTATAATTTAAGGCGTCATTGCGAAGACCTGCCCGAATGCCTTGATAAGGCTCAGAGTGGGTTTCCGGCTAGGGAGACTCAGCGACCGAGAAATCTTCCGCATTTTTACATGTGCCTGTTAAGCACCCATGCCCTTTGGGGACTCCATCAAGCATGAAAATTGATTTTCACAATAGTTCATTTCCCCTCACTTCAATCCTCTCCCCCAGGAGACGGTGTCGTAATGGATTCTGAGGCTGCAGCCGAAGAATCTCCATTTTTAACGGATTGATTCTATGAGATTATTCACGGAGTTTACCCTGAGTGAAAAACGAAGATTCTTCGCTTTGCTCAGCATGACACAGCGAAGGGTTCAGGATGACAATAACGGAACAACAATCTGTTTTTTCTATTCAAATGATTTGCATTTGACGACAATCTTTGTTTTAATAGCCGCATTGTGGAATACCGCAAACCAACAGAGAAAAGGGGTACGGACGTGGCCGCTATTAAAATTATGCCCTGCCTGGACATGAAAGAGGGGAGGGTGGTAAAAGGCGTCAATTTTGTCGGGCTCAAGGATGCCGGTGACCCGGTGGAAAATGCCCGGTTCTATCAACAGGAGGGTGCGGATGAACTCGCCATGCTGGACATTGCCGCCACCTTGGAAAACCGGAAGACCAGGCTGGAGTGGGTCAAGCATGTCGCAGCGGTGATCGACATTCCGCTTACGGTCGGGGGTGGGATTTCCAGTCTTGAGGATATTGATCTGGTGCTGAAGGCGGGGGCAACCAACGTGTCCATGAACAGCGCGGCGATAAAAAGTCCGGCGCTGGTCAAAGAAGCGGTCACGCGGTTCGGATCGGGCAGGATTACCATCGCCATCGATGGGAGAAGAAATAAGTCCATGGTTTCCGGTTTTGAACTGGTGGTTTCCGGCGGCACCAAACCGGCGGGCAAGGACGCGGTCCTCTGGGCGAAGGAATGTCAGGACCTGGGAGCCGGTGCTGTTCTTCCCACCAGCATGGATGCGGACGGAACCCAGGATGGCTATGACCTGCCGTTTACCAGGGCCATTGCTGATGCGGTCACGGTGCCGGTAATAGCGTCAGGCGGGGCGGGCACGCTGGAGCATTTTTATCAAGGGGTGGTGGAAGGCGGCGCCGGCATTTTGCTTGCCGCCTCGGTTTTTCACTATCGCATTTTAAGCATCCGGCAGGTCAAGGATTATTTGAAAGGGAAAGGGCTGCCGGTAAACCTGTAAAGAGGCCAGGCTCGTGGGCGAAGGCGGCTCAAAAGCCCCTCCCCCTGAGCCGCTTAATTAATATTTAGCAGGCTTTTAAAAGCAGTGATGTGACCTCTTTCGCAGTTTTCTTCCCCGATACGCTTACCGCCTTCTACGGTTCGATGATCGAGAGGGAGGCGTCCGCCAGCCGATCACCTAAAAATTTATTGAGAGATCCAACCCCGGGATCGTTTTCCCGGTACAGGGTCCTGATCTGCTTCCGTCGCTCATGAATCAGCTTCATGGATGCCGAGTTGATATCGCGCGGCTGCGCGTTTTTGTAAAGATTGAGCCACGCGTTAAAGTAGTCCAGCGCGCACTGATAAATCTGGCTCACGTCCTGGAGCGCGTGCTTGTCGATGGTGCCGGTGATAATGTAGGGGGAATGAATGGCCCGCACCCAGTGGAACACGCTCGGCCTCATGCCGGGAATAACTGAATAGGTCTGATAGAAACCATCGAGCGGTTCAAAAAAGTATTTCTGCAGATGATCCGGATTCCGTGCCGGATCGTCACTGGGCAGCAAATCACAGATGAAGAAAATATGATCAGCCGATTCATCCCAGTCCATAATGTAATAGGGGATGTCATACGCCGGGCCGGGGGTGATGGACAGAACCTCCGCCACCATCGAGCCGTAGAAATTCATCCGTGATATGCCGACCTTTTCCAGCTTGTCGGCCTGGTAGACGCGGCAATAGCACTTTTCCCCTTCAAGCTCAAAGTCATTGAGGCCGGCGACGTCTACGCCTTCATGTTCAAATGCCTGAATGGGCATGACCTCCCGGAGAAGCATGTCGGTCAGGTGCTGCAGGATCGGGGTGAACCTCCTGGGACCGCCTTCGAAAGCGCCGGTATGAGCGGACGCCGCTCCTTGTCCGGGGGCGGCCTCTTTGCCTTCGGGAGACAGCTTAACGCCCGGCATGGTGATGGCATCCTGCGGGCACTCGCGAATGCAGGTTCCGCACTCCAGACACCTGGAAGCGTCGGTGATCACGCACAGGTCGTTTTCAATTGCCAGAATCTTCATAGGGCAGGCGTCGACACAGATGCCGCACCCGATGCAGCGATCCTGATTAACGATAAACTCGGTAAGTTTATTTCTCCGGGCCATGATAACCGTCCTCCAAACGTTATTTTGGCAGTATAAGATATAATCGCCGCTGCATCAATTAAAAAGACTGCAAAGCATGCTAAGCGGCGGGCGAATTTCCATTCCCGCCGGCACCATTCCATTCCTCGGTCAACCCGCTGTTTTGGCGGCCCCCGGGCATCCTGCGATAAGCGAAAACGAAAGGAGACGTTGATTGTGGTTTAATCCGGCAATTTCTGATATACGGAAACCGCCGGGGAAGGCAGAAACAGACCAAACAGGAGGGCTGCTCAATGAAACAAAAACCGGAATCGACAGAAAATATCAAAGCGGTGTTTAATACCATATCCCCTTCTTTTGACAGCTGGCTGGAAACGCTGCAAGGGAAGGTGTACGGGTATGTGACCTGGGAGCACCTCCGAAATTATCTTCCGGCAGGCAGGAACTCATCCATACTTGATGCCGGTGGAGGAACCGGCAGATGGGCGGTACCTTTAGCCAAAATGGGGTATGCCGTCACCCTGTGCGATATTTCAGAAGGGATGTTAAGGCAGGCGGAGGAGAAGATTAAAAAGGAGGGACTGTCGGATAAAATAACGATTCAGAAACAGGACCTGACTCGCTTATCATTTAAAGCAGAGACCTTTGATTTTGTGCTCTGTGAAGACGGCCCGGTCTCCATATCCGATTCTCAAGCGGTGGTGAATGAATTAGCCCGGGTCTTAAAAATGAACGGCAGAATCTGGGCCGCCGTGCTTGGACGGTATCCGTCAGCATTACGGGAAATGCAGCAGGACCCTGGGAATGCACTGAAACTGTGCAGAAGTGAGCTAAACTTTGTTTCTTATAAAGGGATACAGAGCACCAGAGTTTTCACCCCTGATGAGCTGCGCGGCCTATTTCATCGGAATGGCATAAATGTGCTTAAGATATACGGGAATCGGATCGCCGTCCGCTCGCTTCCTGAGAACCTTCAAACCATGAAGAACCATGATGATAGATTGTTCTCAAATTTTGCCGCAATGGAATTGCATTTGAGCGAAGCATCATCCCTTCTGGGAATGGCAGAGTATCTTCAGATCGTGGGGGAAAAGGGGCTTCAATAAAGGTAGAAGAAAGCCCTCTAATAAACAAAAGACTTGCAGCTCATAAGCTGCAAGTCTTTGATTTTTATGGTAGCGGGGGCTGGATTCGAACCAGCGACCTCCGGGTTATGAGCCCGACGAGCTTCCAGGCTGCTCCACCCCGCGTCAGTATGTATCATTAATATTGGATGCGGGCCTATTTGTCAAGCTAAATTTTTAGGAAAGTCAAACTTTTACTAATCCTTTTCCGCCACCCCTTCAGAAATGAGTGACGCGATCTTTTCATGGACAAAATCGGGGATCTTTACGATCTTTCCTTCGAGATCGATGAATCCATGCCGGGTGTAGCCGCTTGCCAGCAGCGTGCGATCTGCTTTCCGGTAGACCCGGTAGTCAAACACGATGGTGACCTTTTTAAAGGAAGAAACCGATGTTTCTATCTCCACCAGATCATCGTAGCGCGCGGGCTTGTGGTACTTGCAGTAAACTTCTGAAACCGGGGTGATGATCCCGTGTTTCTCCACATCGGTGTACGGGATGCCGAGTTCCCGGAAAAATTCCGTCCGCCCCCGCTCAAACCAGCCCAGGTAGTTGGCGTAATAGACCACCCCCATGGCATCGATGTCCTCGTAAATGACGCGGTATTCGGTAATGGTTTTTTTCATGGGAATCTCCTGACAGTGCTTTGCTCCTGACTGCGATACATTCATTTCCCCCTCACCCCATCCCTCTCCCGCAAAGGGGAGAGGGGCTTCTTAATTTTCTTTTCCAATAAAGGACAACGAGGAAAAAAGGTTCCCTCTCCCCACCGGCCTGCCCGTTGCCAATTCAATGGTCCATAGTTTTATCCGGCCAGGGGGGAGAGGTTTACCCGCCTCCGGCGGCGCCGAAGGCGACCAGGGGTTAGGGTGAGGGGGCATGCTCAATCTATTTTTCAAACATACAACAGAAGACAACCTAAAGAATCTTGAGGAAATAATCTGGCATCAGAATCAGCCCTTGATGAAAAGGTCCATGAGGCTGGATCCCTGCTCCACAAAGAGTCCGCTGTCCTGCGCCGAAACCTCGTTGAATGCGGCGTCTTTGCGCGGGCTTTTTAAAAGATCGTTGGAGCTGAGGAAGGCAAAGGGCACCGGCTCCGCGGTGTGAGTCTTCCTGACAATGGGGGTTCGGTGATCGGGAAGCACCATTACTCTGTATTCCGGAAAGCGTTTCAGGCCTTCAAGCACGGTTCTTACCACCAGGCGGTCGAAATCCTCAATGGCCCGAATCTTATTGGCAAGGCTGCCGCTGTGTGATGCCTCATCGGGGGCTTCCACGTGGACAAAGACGAAGTCCCTTGCCTCAAGCGCTTTGAGCGCGTGTTCGGCCTTGCCCTGATAGTTGGTGTCCAGATAGCCGGTCGCGCCGGGCACCTCCACCGGACTCAAGCCCAGGGTTATGCCGATGCCCTTGATTAAATCCACCGCGGAAATAACCGATCCATTGAGACCGTACTTTTCCCTGAAGGTGGGCAGGTTAATGGGTTTTCCCTGGCCCCAGAGCCATATAGCGTTTGCCGGAGGCTTGGATGCGGCCATCCTTTCTTGGTTGACCGGGCTTTCCTGCAGGATGGCACGTGCCTCGGCCATGATTCGATTGAGGGTATCAGAACCCTTCCCCCGGGGCAGATAGGATGCGATATCTTTTCCGCTGATGTCATGGGGCGGGGTTGTCGCAACCGTGTCAATGCCCTCGGTCCACACCATCAGATGCCGGTAGCTCACTCCCGGATAAAAGCGGATCTCATCAGTGCCCAGTCGCCGGTCCAGTTCGAGGATGATCGGTTGCGCCTCGTCGGTGGAAATGTGCCCGGCGCTGTAGTCTTCCATAATGGCGGCGTTGTTTTGCTCACCCAGGGTAACCAGGTTGCAGCGAAAGGCGACATCGCGGGGGGTGAGCTTTACCCCGGCGCTTGCCGCCTCATAGACGGCGCGGCCGGTGATATAGCGGCGCGGGTCATAGCCGAGGATGCTCAGGTTGGCGATATCGCTTCCCGGGGACAGACCTTCGGGGATCGTCTGCGCCATCCCCAGCGTGCCCCGCGCGGCGATGCTGTCCATGGATTCCGTGTGAGCAGCCTGCAACGGCGTTGTGTCACCCAGCTCTTTGAGCGGGTAATCGGCCATCCCGTCTCCCAGGAGGATGATATATTTCATGGCATTAAGGTTCTATTGCAAGAGAAGTGCAAATGAAGGTTGGCCTCCGAAAAACGAGATCCTTCGTTTCACTCCGGATGACCGTTGAAGATGGAGGGCCATGCCCCGTCATGGCCGCATACAATAATCGGGCGCGACGGATGGCGTTCCTCTATATGCTTCTTATGTTCGTGTCAGGGCAAAAGCAATCATGGCCTACTTACCCTACAAATCATCTTCAATCCGGATCAATCTGGTTCTGGCCCGCACCTCCGCCATGCGGTTGATTGCGTCCAGCGCCTTTCTGACCGCCGCTTCACGGGCCTGATGGGTCAACAGGAAAATGGAAACCGTGCCCTTGGTCTGCCTTCCTTTTTGTATGACCGAGTGGATGCTGATGCCGTTCCTCCCCAGAATTCCCGATATCTTGGAGAGGACACCCGGCCGATCAAGCACGGAGAACCTGAGATAATAGCGGGTCACCACTTCCCGGATGTCTTTGATGATGATCTTTCGTATGTGTTCCTGCTGATAGGAGAAAGGAGGCACCCGCTGTCCGGTTCCCCGCAGCAGGTTCCGGGAGAGATCGATAATGTCGCTCACCACCGCGCTGGCGGTGGGCATCATGCCGGCGCCCTTGCCGTAATACATGCCCGGCCCCGCCGCGTCTCCATCGATGAAGACCGCGTTGTAGGTCCCGTCGACCCGGGAAAGCAGGTGGTCATCCGGGATGAGGGTGGGGTGGACGCGTGCCTCAATGTGACCGTTTATCTCCCGGGCGATGGCCAGCAGCTTGATGGTATAGCCCAGTTCTCTGGTGAACTCGATGTCAAGCGGCTCAATATGAGCAATGCCCTCGGTGTAAATCCGTTCAAAGGTCACCACTGTTCCGTACGCCATGCTGATGAGAATGGCCAGCTTGTGAGCGGTGTCCGTGCCTTCAATATCAAGGCCGGGGTCCCGTTCCGCGTAACCGCGCGCCTGCGCCTCTCTGAGCATATCCTCAAAGTTTCCCCCCGCGTCGGTCATTTCGGTGAGGATGTAGTTGGCGGTGCCGTTTAAAATGCCTAAAATGCGGCTGAAGCGGTTTGCCGCCAGCCCTTCTCTGATGGCCCTGATGACGGGTATGCCACCGCCCACGCTTCCCTCAAAGCCGACGTCGACCCCCTTGGCGTGGGCCGCCTTCAGCAGCTCCATGCCGTGTGCCGCCAGGAGCGCCTTGTTGGCGGTGACCACCGCTTTCCCGTTTGCGATGGCCCGAAGCAACAGGGTCCGGGCCGGCTCAATGCCGCCGATCAGCTCAACCACCAGATCGATGGAAGCATCATCGATGATGGCCTTGGCATCGGTGGTCAGCAGGGACGAGGCCACCCTGATGCCGCGATTCCGCCTGATGTCCAGATCGGCAATCCGTTTCAGACAG
>Ga0255341_1006908_pt1 | contig 10391 bp, 8 predicted proteins | sample wastewater_treat_8_FD_192418 | JGI IMG/M metagenome (GOLD analysis project Ga0255341, IMG submission 192418) | Wastewater microbial communities from Lulu Island WWTP, Vancouver, Canada - plant12 | ecosystem: Engineered > WWTP > Wastewater > Unclassified | place: Canada: Vancouver, British... | reverse complement strand
GGCGTATGAACATGTGACCCGGCCGGGCACGCCGGGGGAGACCGTGGCCGTCACCATTCCGGAAGGCCTGAGCGGCAAGGCGGTGGGCAAAGTGCTTGCCGACCGGGGCCTTGTGGAACACGAACTGTTTTTCCGGCTTGCGATGCGCCTGGATACGACAGGCCGCCCGATCAAGCACGGGTATTACGAGCTGCCGTCGGGCCTGTCGCCGCTGCAGATTCTGAATCATCTCCAGGAGGGCACCCAGTGGAGGATGCCGCCGGGGGAGGTTCCCGACGAACTCAAGGTCACGATTCCGGAAGGGCTCACGATAGTCCAGATGGCCGCCCAGTTCGCTGATCCCGAAGCGTTCGGGGAAGCCGCCGCGGACCCGCAGCTGATTGCGCGTCTCGGGCTCGATGTGCCGAATCTGGAAGGTTTCCTGATGCCAAACACGTATTATTTCGAGGAGAAACCCGACGAACGCGCCGTAGTGGAACGGCTGTTGAGCCACTTTGAGCACGAATACGCCGAGTTGCGCAAGGAACTGCCGGAAACCGCGGAACGGGACCTTCTGGAGGTGGTGACGGTGGCCTCGCTGATCGAGGAAGAATGCCGGGTGGATGAAGAGCGTCCCCTGGTGGCGGCGGTCATCTACAACCGGCTGAAGGCGGGGATGCCGCTGGACCTGGACAGCACGCTGCAGTATGCTTTGGGAAAATACGGCGAGCGGATACTGAATGAAGACAAAGAGACGGATTCGCCGTACAATACATACAGGCGCAAAGGGCTGCCTCCGGGCCCCATATCCAATCCGGGTGTGGCCTGCCTGCGGGCGGCTTTGCAGCCTGCGGAGGAGGATTACCTCTTTTTCGTGTCCAATGCCGACGGGAAGACGCACACCTTCAGCACAACCATGAACGAACATGCGGAGGCCGTGCGGCGTTTTCGAAGGGAGATTGCCGTGCAGCGCCGTGAGCTGCGTGATCGGGAGACCCGTGGAGAAGAGAATGACGCGCAATGAGACGCCGCCACCCGAACTGCTCCCCGCGAGCCGGATTCTGGTGGCCGTAAACCGCGACGTGGAGGATGAGCTTGCGTGCGCGGAAGAATACCGCCTGGGGGCGGAGATCCAGACGTTTTCGCTCCCGGAAATGCTTACACGAGACATCTCGGGACTGCTGAGCGGCGTCGCAACGCGTGTGCGGCGTCTGCGCGGTCCCATCGGCGTTCACGGGCCGTTTATCGACACGACCCACGCGAGTTCCGACCCGGAGATTGTGCGGGTCTGCCGCATGCGCTATCTGGCCTCGCTGGACATTGCCCAGGCCCTTGGCGCGCGCTACGTTTTGTTTCACAGCCAGTACAACACCATGCTGAAGCTAGAGACCTATCCCGACTTGTATCACGAGGCGAGCCTGCGTTTCTGGCCGGAGATTCTGGAGGCGGCGGCAACGCGGGGGCTGGCCATTTACATCGAGAACATGTTTGACGAGGATCCCGCGCCGATGCGCCGTCTGGCCGATGCCCTGGACACCCCGGGATTCAAGCTCTGCCTTGACCTGGCGCACAGCCAGATCTACAGCGGGCGGAGCATCGCGGACTGGGTTGCGGCCTACGGCCGCCACCTGGCCCACGTGCACATGAACGACACGCGGGGCACGTACGACGATCATCTCGGGCTCGGGCAGGGCCGTCTCGACATCCCCGCCGCCCTGAGGTCACTTGAATCGACGGGGCTTCCGATTACGTACGCGCTGGAGACAAACGCCTACACCCGCGCAAGCCTCGAGTTTCTGGGCATTCCGCGACGGTAGTGAAGCCCCCGCCCGGTCTCCGCGGGGGCCATGGCCAGCTTGAGAGAGGTCTTCCCTGCGTAGTATACTTGCCTTTCGGTGTCCGTTCTCGATTGGCAGCCTTCTACCGGGGATCAGCATAGTCACGCGGGCCACCGCACGCAGGAAACACTTGTTTTTTGGAGGATTTACGAAATGGCCACTGTCGACCCGGCAAATGTACGCAACGTAGGTATTCTGGGACATAGCAGCACCGGCAAGACGATGCTGATCGAACATATTCTGCATATGGCCGGCAAGACCAACCGCCTCGGGAAGATCGAGGATGGCAACACGGTCGGCGACTATCTCCAGGAGGAGATCGACCGGCAGCAGACCATCTGCATGAAGCTCATGAATCTGGAATGGGCCGGAAAGCGCATTCATCTGGTCGACCACCCCGGCTACGCGGATTTCGTGGGAGAGATCGCCGCGTCCGTGCCGGTCCTCGACAGCGTGATTATCGTGGTTGACGCGACCTCGCCGATCCAGGTGGGTACCGACGTCGCGATGAAGTACGCGGACAAGCACCAGACCCCGCGCGCCATTTTCGTGAACAAGCTCGACCGGGAACACACGAGTTTCGACGAGGTGGTGGCGGCCATTCAGGCCACGTACGGTCCGCAGTGCGTGCCGTTTGTGCTTCCGATCGGCCATTCCGACAGCCTGAGCGGGGCCGTCAACATCTTGACCGAACAGAACGACGAACTGGCGGCCCGGATCGAGGAATTGAAGACCTCGATGATCGATGTCGTGGCCGAATCGGACGATTCGCTGCTCGAGAAGTTTCTCGAAGCCGGGGAGTTGACGCCCGAAGAATTCAACCAGGGGCTTCAGAAGGGCATTCAGGCGGGCAAGATCGTCCCGATCATCGGCGGGAGCGTGTCGAAAGAGGCCGGGCTGAAACACCTTATGGATCTCGTGGCCACGATTTTCCCGTCGCCGTGCGACCGGACGATCACGGCCAAGACCCGCGGCGGCGAAGAGAAAGTCGTGGAGCCGTCGAAAGACGCGCCCTTCCTGGGGCAGGTGTTCCGTTCGATCGTGGATCCCTATGTGGGACAGCTTACGTTCTTCCGGGTGTTCGCGGGGACGCTGCGGTCCGACACGGATTTCTACAATGTGAGTACGCAGACCAAAGAGCGCACCGGCAAACTCTACCTGATGAACGGCAAGGAGCAGACGGCGGTGGACAGCGTGGGCCCGGGCGACCTGGCGGCCATGACCAAACTGAAAAACACCCATTTCAGCGATACGATTGCCGCGGCGGGCAACGAGCTGTTTCTTCCTGCGATCGCGCTGCCGGAGTCGATGGTGAAGCTGGCTATCTCCCCGAAATCGCGCGCGGACGAGGACAAGATCGGCGAAGCCCTGAACCGCATGGCCGAGGAGGATCCGACGTTTGCGCACTACCGGGACACGGCCACGAACGAACACGTGATCCGCGGGATGGGCGACCTGCAACTGGACATTCTCCTGGAGCGCATGAAACGGAAATTCAACGTGGAGGCCGAGACGCGCACGCCCAAAGTCGCCTATAAGGAGACGGTGCGCGGCAAGTCGGAAGTCCAGGGCAAGCACAAGAAACAGACCGGCGGGCACGGCCAGTATGGCGATGTGCATCTCCGGATCGCTCCGAATGAGCGCGGCGCGGGCTACGAGTTCATCGACAACATCGTTGGCGGCGTTGTGCCGAGGCAGTACATTCCGCACGTGGACAAGGGCTGCCAGGATGCCCTCGAGAAGGGCGTGATCGCCGGATACCCGGTGGTAGATATCAAAGTGGAGCTGTTCTACGGGTCCTACCACGATGTCGACTCGTCGGAAATGGCGTTCAAGATCGCGGCGTCGATGGCGATCCAGAAGGGCGTCCGGGAAGCCAATCCGTGCCTGCTGGAACCCATCGTTGAGCTGGAAGTGGTTGTTCCTGATGAGTTTATGGGCGACGTGAACGGCGACTTGAACAGCCGTCGCGGGCGGATCATGGGCATGGAACCGGCAGGGCCCGGCCGGCAGATGGTTCGCGCCCAGGTGCCGGAAGCGGAGATCCTGCGGTACTCGACAGACCTCCGCAGCATGACCGGCGGCCGGGGCAGCTACAGCCAGCGTTTCAGCCACTATGAGGAAGTGCCGGAACACGTGGCGCAACAGATCGTCGCCGCCTACGAGAAGGCCAAAGCACAGGGCGAATAGACCTGTTTTCGGTCAGCGTATCCAGGGGAGAGGTCCCGCGGGACCTCTCCCCTGTTTCTGTTTTGCGGAGGACCGGAAACGGCCAGTCCTTGACTCTTCGAGGCATCCCTGGACGAGGAAATCCGGGTGCCGGGGCGCCGTCTGTCTTTCTGGGAAGAAGCCTGCCGGGCAGGCGGTTCCCGGTAAACCCGGGTGTGCTGGCTGTCCCCGTTCCCGGGGAGACGGCGCCGATTTCGCTTTTGACCTCGCGGATTGATATACTATTTACTTCTATGTCTGCGAAAAAAACAAAGGTCCATAAAGGAATTGCGCTGGTAGAGGTGCAGGATCCCCTGTTGCTCGAAGAAATCGAGCGGGATCCCATCCTGAAGGCGTTTCTTGGCGAGCGGCTGTCCGAATGCTGCATCGCGGTGCAGCCTCAGGCGGTTGAGGACGTGGTGAAACGCCTTCAGACGTTGGGGCACATGCCGAGAGTGCTGGAGTGAGCGAGACCTTCACCATAAAGGAGTGCCTGCGCGGCTACACGACCGAGGCGCTGGGCGAGGTATGCGCGTCGCGGCAGTTGGCGGTGACCAACCGCGACAGCCGGATTCGCGCCCTTGAAAAGATCCTGCGCGATCCGCTGCACATCGACCAGTCCATCAAATCACTCCGGGACAGCGCGTTGCGGGCGCTGAAGCTGGTTGACTGGCGCGGACGGATGCGCGTGGTGGATCTGGTGGCGGTTCCGGGGCTTTACGGCGCGAAGGAGCCGCTCGAGCAGGTCGAGAGCCTGGTGCGCGACGGGCTGTTGCTGGCGCTTCCCGAACAGAACAGCGGTGCGTTTTCCATCAGTCATATCCGGCAGAGCGTGACCAACGGGGTGGCCTCGCCGACCGTGTGTGTGCCGGAAGGCATCGCGCGCCGCCTGCCCGCTCCCCCGCTCCTGGACGTGGAGATTCCGGAATCGAGCGAGCCCGCCACGCCGCCGAAACCGGCCACCATCACCCAGGCGACGACGGAGTTTCTCGAGACCCTGCGGATCATCGAGGGCCTGACGCCCCGGATCACGAGCACGGGCACGCTGCACAAGACCGACGCAGCCAAGGCCTATGAAATGGCCCGCGAAGCCGGACTCTCGCGCGAATCGATGGACATTTCTCTCGCGATCGCCCTGCAACTGGGTTCCGTGGCGCCCAAGGACGGACGATTCGTGACCACGGCGGCCGCAAACGAATGGGCGTCGGGGGGCCGGCCGCAGCGCATGCGCGCTTTGTTTGAAGCCTATCTCACGAGCGAGGCGCTGCCGGACATCACCCTCTTCTTCCCCATGCTGTTCGAGACGCTGGAGAAGCATTTGCAGCCGGGCACGCAGCGGCGAACCTATCACAAGCTGCTTGCGGCGGAAATCCTGAAAGCACAGAAGCCGGGGACCTGGTACTCCACGGCGGCCTTCGTCGAAGCCATCCGGCGTCTGGATCCGAATGTGCTCTTTCTGCAGGAGCCCTGGCGGGCCATCCAGGCCAGCGCGCGGGGCCCGGAAGCGGAATGGCGGCAACAGGCGTGGCAGGCGCATGAGAAACGCCTCTTCACGTGGCTGATCAGGAGCCTGCTGGCCGGCATGGGCATCGTGGAACTCACGGATGACGGCGCATTGTTCCGCATCACGGAGCTGGGCGGCTATGTGCTGGGACAGGGGGAAGCGCCGGCGACGGTGCAGGACGAGCATCACGACGCGCTTGTTGTGCAGCCCGATTTCGAGATTATCGCGTATCTGGACCGCTGTCCGCCCGATCTGCGGCGCAAGCTGGACATGTTCTGCGAGCGCGTGCGGGGCGGGATGGCTACCACGTACCGCCTCACGCAGGAGAGCGTCTATCACGGGATCCGGGCGGGCCTCGACATAGACCGCCTGATTCAGTTGCTGGAGCGGTCGTCCACGAAAGCGCTGCCCTCGAACGTTCTGACCCAGTTCGAGGTCTGGAAGTCCAAACTGTCCGCGATCACCATCCGGCGGTCCTGCCAGGTGGTAGAGTGCGTGAGCGCGTCGCACGCCAGGGAAACGGCGTCAACACTCGCAGGCAGCGTGCGTCTTGGGGAGCGGTATCTCCTGGTTGCGTGCGAGGCGCCGGAAGACTGTGCGGTGGTTGACTACACGCACGCGCTGCCGCCGGCGCTCGAGCAGGAGGAAGGGCTTTGCCTGCATGCGTCGTGGGAAGACACGAACCTGTTTCTGAGAAGCCGTCTGGAGGAGATCGGGCAGGTTGAGCTCGACGGCCCGGCTTCCGGCATGACGGTGTCGCTCAACCGCGCCAAGGTGAAGACGGAAGAAGACGCGGCGCTGCTGGTAGCGCAAATCGAGGCGCTGTCGAAACGTCCCCTGGCCGCGCGTTACCGCCTGGCGTTGCGGGCGTGGGCCGGCGAGGCCGGCGAGGCCCGGTCGAAGACCGCCATCATCGTGCGCTTTGACGATCCCGACACGTGCGACGCGATCATGGAAGTTCCCCGCATTGAGAAGCACATCGAGGGCCGTCTGGGGCTGTATGCGCTGGTGGTGCGCCAGGGCCGCCTGGTGGCGTTCAAGCGGATTCTCCGGGAACACGGGATCACGATGGGAAAGGCCGGCGACATTGCCGACCCGGAGCCGCCGGAGACCTGGGCGCCGCGATGGGTCGAGTATCACAGCCTGGAAGAGGCTGAAACGCCGGCGCGCCCGGAAACCCGGCGTGAGCAGGAGGAGAAGGAGGCGCCGGCGCTCGTGCCCTTGCCGTCGTACCCGCCGCGCATCATGCGGGAGATTCTCGAGGAGGCGATCGAAGGCCGCCACCCCGTGCTGATCAATTACCAGTCCACGTGGAGCGCCCGCCCGGCCACGCGCCAGTTGAACCCGGTGGCGCTCGACATCAGCGGGTCGTCGCCTTCCGTCAGCGGCCACTGCCAGCAGCACGGCGGTGCGCGAAGTTTCAAGCTCGCCCGAATCACCGGCATCCGGCTCCTGGAAGACGAGACCTTCTGACGTCCGTCACCGGCGCGGCGCTGTAAAGCCGCGGCGCAAACGTGTTATTCTTCATTTCTGAACAGGCGGAGGTTTTCCATGGCCGGATTTTTGTCGCAAGGGGAGCATGTAGTCGGCGTCGACATCGGCGGCACGAAACTGATGGCCGTGGTGTATGACCACAAGTTCAAGGTGAAGGGACGGAACAAGCGCAAGAGCAAATCCAACAAAGGGGAGCCGACGGAAGAGCGCCTTATCCGAACGATCCAGGAGGCGCTCGACGAGGCGCATGTGGATGCGATTCGCGGGATAGGCGTGGGGTCGCCGGGCCCCCTCGACCCGAGAACCGGGGTAATTATCGACACGCCGAACCTGGCCTGGAAAAACTTCCCGCTGGCACAGTACCTGAAGAAGACGTTCAAGGTGCCGGTCGTGGTGGACAACGACGTCAACGTCGGCACGTATGGCGAGTACCGGTTTGGGGAAGTCAGCGATTGCGAGAGCGTTCTGGGGGTGTTTCCGGGAACCGGAATCGGGGCGGGCATCATCATCAACCGCAAGATCTTCTACGGGTTCTCGGGGGCGGCGGGTGAAATCGGTCACATGACCGTGGAGGTGGATGGTCCCTATTGCGGCTGCGGCAAGCGGGGCTGTCTTGAAGGGCTGGCGTCGCGGTTGGCCATCGCGGCGAACGTGGCGGCGCTTGCGGCCCGGGGGGATGCGCCATTCATCCTGGCAACCTGCGGGACCGATCTCTCCGCGATCCGCAGCGGGGCGCTCGCGGACGCGGTGAAGGCGGGCGAGAAAATGGTCGAGGGCGTGATACGAAAGGCCGCCTATTACGTGGGTGTGGCCACGGGGAACGCCATCAACATTCTGAGTCCCGAGGCGGTGGTACTCGGGGGCGGCCTGGTGGAGGCCATGCCCGAGCTGTATCTCGAAGAAGTCAAGCGCGGGATCAAGGAACATGCCATGCCCTTCCTGCGCAAGAACGTCCGCATCGTAACCGCGAAACTTGGCGACGACGCCGTGGTTCTGGGCGCGGCGTACATGATTGCCGAGCGGCTGGGAGAGTTCGAGTAGGCCGCTTCCGTCAGAAACGCCGGCGCTGCACCGGTTCTTCGGGGGGCGGCGGCGGACCGGGGTTCCGGAGCGACGTGAAAATGTGCGCGATCCGCTCGCGGAGTTCGAGATTGTTCGAGACCATCAGCATCACATAGTGCTTGTTGCGCACGGCCGCAGCCGCGTTTGTAGAGCCATAGGCGGACGGGAGGCGTGCGGCATCCGCTTCCATCTTCCCCATTTCCCCGTCGATGACGGCGACGTTGGAATACGTAAACAGGTAGACCTGCGCGCCGTTGATGGTCATGAAGGCTTCCGCGTCGGCCTGGTAACGGGGGCGGCTTACCGGCCGTTCATTCGCGACCGAGAAGTTCCGTGCCCTGTACACGGCCTTGATGTCGTCGACCGTGATCGGCACCGGTTCTTTCGTCAGTTGGCATACAAGAGGGATAGCCGCAAGAAGCACGATGCCCACAAGGACCGCGATGAGTTTCCTGTCCATCTGCAACGCCCCGCCTACCTGAAGCCCGCCACCAACTCCTGAATCAGCAGATACCAGCCGTCGGCCAGTACAAACATGATGATCTTGAAAGGCAGAGACACGAACACGGGCGGCAGCATCATCATCCCCATCGACATCAGGGTGCTGGCGACCACCATGTCGATGATGAGGAACGGGATGTAGATGATGAAGCCGATCTGAAACGCGATGCGGATCTCGCTCAGGACGAACCCGGCAACCAGCGTTATGGTGGGCACGTCGTCGCGCGTCCGCGGACGTTCCATTTTGGAGATGTCGATGAAAAGGGCGAGGTCCTTGGCGCGCACCTGCCGGAACATGAAATCGCGCATCGGGCCGATGGCGTTGTCCACGGCCTCGTCCCAGCCGATTTGCTCCTGGACATAGGGCCGGTACGCCTCCTCGTAGACCTGTTGGTAGACCGGGGACATGATGAAGAGGGTGAGAATCAGGGCGAGCCCGACCAGGACCTGGTTGGGAGGGGTCTGCTGGGTGGCCATGGCCTGGCGCAGAAAGCCGAACACGACGACAATGCGCAGGAAGGACGTCGTCATTATCGCAATCGCCGGGGCCAGGGACAGCACCGTGAGGAGAATGAACAGCGCCAGCGTGGTGGAGATGCGGTCCGGAGCGGTGGCGCCCTCGAGCCCCCGCAACACGTTCTCGATGCCCAGCGGCCCGGTGTCGTCGGGCGCCTCCTGGGCCAGGGCGGCGGCGGATGCCAGCAGCAGGGCCCCGACTGCCGCGGCCTGTAGCATTCGCTTAAGGTTCGGGTTCACGCGTAGAGTCCCGCAGGTATTCCTGCAACCGGTGGATGTCCCCCCGCAAGGCGGCGATATCGTCCTCGTCAATCGAGTCAACCGCTTCGCGCACCGAATCATCCTCCCCGTCTTTGCGCTGCATCCGGGACAGATTGCCGCGAAGTTGCGAGAAGAAGTCGGCTTCGGGCCGGGCGGCCGGTTCCTCGGGAACAGCGAACTCGGCTTCGTCAAAACTCGCGATCAGGGTCAGGGCATTCTGCGTTTGCCCGACAACGAGGACCTTTCCTCCGGTGCGGACGAAGTGGAGGCACATCCGCGGACTCAGGTAGATTCGCCCCAGAACCGCGCCAGTTGAGTTCCCGTGCGCAATTGGCCGCCGCGGCTGCGTCGCTGCAGGACGTAATAGACCAGCAGAATCAGGGCAAGCACGACCAGAAGCCACGCGAACGCCTGGAGCAGGCTGTGCGAACGCGCATCGGACGCGGGGGGACTTGGTGGGGTGTCGGCGGAACCGGGCGCCGCGCCGCGCCGGGCGGCCAGTTCACGGTTCACCTGGTCCATCAGCGGGTCGGGCACCTCCGGCGAGGGCTCGGGCGCGGGTTCCGCGGGTTCCATGTCCGGCGTTTCCGGAACGGTCTCCCCGGGAGACTCCGGAGCGACATCCGAGCGGAGATCCAGTTGCGGGGGCGGGATGGCTTCGTATTCGTTGTATTCCTCGGGCTGGACGGGGGACGCCTCGGCTTCCGGGACGGGGTCCTGCGCGACGGCCGCGCACGCACACGCCCAGAAAAGCGCGGCCGCCGCAGCCAGACTGACGCCTCTACTTGGCCGATACGTCTTCATGTCCCTCTTCCGACCCGGAGCGGTCTTCCTGGCCTACGATCTCCCCGATACGGACGTGCAGCACATCGGCGATAACCACCACCTCTCCGCGCGCCAGGGGCAACCCGTTGACGTAGATGTCCGTCATTTCCCCGGCCTGCCGGTCGAGAGAGACGACCGACCCGCGCCGGAGCCCCAGGACCTCCCGCACGGTCATCGAGCACTTGCCCAGGTGCGCGGTAAGG
>Ga0255341_1006900_pt1 | contig 10400 bp, 9 predicted proteins | sample wastewater_treat_8_FD_192418 | JGI IMG/M metagenome (GOLD analysis project Ga0255341, IMG submission 192418) | Wastewater microbial communities from Lulu Island WWTP, Vancouver, Canada - plant12 | ecosystem: Engineered > WWTP > Wastewater > Unclassified | place: Canada: Vancouver, British... | reverse complement strand
ACATACAGCCAAGTAAGGATTTCTCTACTTCAATGTTTTGTGGTATGTGTTTAATTTCTTTCATTTTAAAAGATTACTTAAGAAATATAACTTCGACACTTTTCTGGTCCTCCTCTACCCTCTTCCTTGCCAGATTAACAAACCCTTCATCTTTGGCATTAGCATATCCAAAATGCTGTATAAACTCCTCTCTACTCTTCAATCCTTCATCTTTCTTGGATTCCCCTTTATACGCACAAGGAATTAGTATCGCTGGATCAATATTTGAAATAACTTTTTCAATCGTATCATATTTCATAAACATATCTCCATTTCCAACAGGAAGAATCAAAGCATCAACATCTCCTAAATTCTTAACCTTCTCTGGATCAAAATCCTTACCTGTTGCACCCATATATACCGTTCTTAAATTCCTATCATCAATTATGTAAAATTCCTCGTTGATATTTCTTCTAATCATAATTCCACCAACCTCATACTCACCTGCTGTATATATCTCCATAATCTTCTCCCTTTTATCCGGTACAAGCTTATCCTCCAAACCCAATTTCTTTAGTATAGAGGTATCATCAGGACTTCCTGGATAATCACTAAACAGTACAACATCTGCAGCTGTCTTAGGAAAACTTGCACCTGAATCTTTAAGAATACCTGGATCTGTAAGTACAGAAATATTATCTGTAGTAAGAAGAAACGTTGTCCAACCCACCTTTTTTATTTTCATACAATATACTGGTTAAACTAAAACTAGATACTTAAGTATATCAAATTATCATTGGGCAATTTTACACTTTTTAATCTTTCAATCCTAGTGTGTCTTTAATATCTTCAAGCATAGACTCTTTCATCTGTTGTTTAATAAGCTCAGTTTTCAAACTTTCAAGAGAAGATATACATGCTTGTAGCTGGGTCATAACTTTACTATCTGATTCCCCCTTTACAATCATATTCTTTACTCCTCCAACTTGTCCTTCAACTCTTTTAATTCTATTTTGAATTTTTACTGGATATTTCATATTTTAGTATAGCATATTTAATCACATCATATCATCCGACCTCTTTAATTCTCTCTTTTTTGAATTGACACCAACGATTCGTGATAGTATAATTCAACTTGTTTATGAAAAAAGAGATACATCCAAAATATAATAATGAATTCAAGATTACTTGTTCATGTGGTAATTCTTTTGTTACAGGTTCCACTTTACTTGAAGATGGTATGACTGTTGATATCTGTTCAAAATGTCATCCATTCTATACAGGTGAGCAAAAGATTGTTGATACAGACAATATTGTAAAGAAATATGAAGAGAGATTAGCAAAATCTAAGAAGATGTCCTTTACAAGTAAGAAAGAGAAAATGGCAAGAAGAAGAGCCAAAATGGAGAAAATGGCATCAGAACCTGCTACTTCACTCTCTTTGAGAGATATGCTCGCAAACGCAAAAATTTCTAAGTAACAATCCTCAATATATTTTTTGTGATATCATCTAAAGATGGATATTGAATCATTAAAGAAAAAATACAAAGAGAATGCAGCACAGAAACGTGTTGTTGAATTAGAAGAGCAGATGAATAGAGATATTGCTACTGGTGATAGAAATTTGGGAAATACAAGTAGTGATTTGGCCTACTATTCTGAACTTTCATACAAAACATCCGAGATACAAAAAGCTTTATCTGACTTAGAAAGTACAACAGAGATGGCTAGAAATGAACAAGATTTAGAGTTAAAAGAGATGGCTTCCGAAGAGATTGATAATCTAGAGGAAAAAATTACAACATTAGAAGATGAGATTAAGAAGTTACAAATATCTAGAAAATTTGTAGACGAAGATGATAATAGATCGGCTATTCTTGAAATTAGAGCCGGTGCTGGTGGTGATGAAGCTGCACTTTTTGCTGCTGATCTTTTTAGAATGTATAAAAACTATGCAATTTCTAATGGTTGGAATATAGAAATAATAGAAAGCAATGTTACAGAAGGTGGTGGTTACAAAGAAGTAATTGCACATATTGAAGGAAAGAATGTATTTAAGAATTTAAAATACGAAAGTGGTGTACACAGAGTCCAAAGGGTTCCATCTACTGAGTCCTCTGGTAGGATTCATACTTCTACAGCCTCTGTAGCTATTCTCCCGGAAGCACATGATGTGGATATTGTCATTGACCCTGCAGATTTAAGAATTGATGTAATGAGAGCATCTGGAGCTGGTGGACAGTGTGTCAACAGAACTGACTCCGCTGTAAGGATTACACATATTCCGACAGGTATTGTTGTAAGCTGTCAGGAAACAAAACACCAGCAGCAAAATAGAGAGAAGGCCATGGCTATTCTTAGGTCAAGACTATACGATATTAAGAAACAACAGGAAGCTGAAAAAAGATCCGACATGAGACTATCACAGATTGGTTCATCTATGAGAGCAGAGAAGATCAGGACATATAATTTCCCACAGAACAGAATAACAGATCATAGAGTCAAACTATCTTGGCATAATCTTGAATCTATTCTTAATGGGAATATTCAAGAGATGATTGATGATATTAAAGATGCAATTCAAAGTGAACTTTTAGCCCAAGAAGATGAATCTTAAAAAACTTTTTCAGATACAAACAGTTCTAAAAAGAGCCGGATATTTTGATATATCTAGGATAGCTAATGAGATATATCAATATTCGAAAGAGAATAATGTTGATATAGAAACTATTTTAAGAAGAATCAAGAAGAATGAACCCTGGGAATATATTCGTGGATATACGGAATTCAGAGGTACTAACTTTCTAGTAACGAGAGATACATTAATTCCAAGAATAGAAACAGAACAAATAGTTGATATCGCTTTAAATTTAGTAAAAAAAAGGAATATCCCCTACTCTAAGGTTATAGATATTGGAACAGGAACTGGATGCATTATTATCTCTCTATATAAAGATTTGAATAAAGAAAGAAAAAGTCACAAAGAGAAAAAAGAGAAAAACAAAAGTATATTTTTAGCAACGGATAATAGTAAAAAAACTTTAAATATTGCAAGGGAAAATGCAAAGAATAATTCAATTAATGATATTCACTTTGTAAAAGAAGATCTAATTAGTAAAGAAGAATTAAAAGATAGTTCTTTAATCCTAGCAAATCTTCCATATATTCCAACGTTTATGTATAAGAATTTGGATGGAAGCGTTAAAGATTTTGAACCGAAGAATGCTTTAGATGGTGGGAAAGATGGACTTAAATATTATAAAAAATTAATAGAAATTATCAGAAGATCAAATAAAAAAGATATTGATTTGGTGGTAGAGATAGAACCAACTACGGAAAAAGATTTTAAGGAATTAATAAAAGAAGAGAAACTTGAAATAATTAAAGATTTTAGAGGAAAAAATCGCTTTCTACTCCTCCATTTCTCCTAATGTTACTGTAAATTTCTGCTCAGCACCTGCTCTCCAAACTTTCACCTCTACACTCTCCCCTACTTTATGTTCCTGAATCATCTCCGCAAGAGATTTATTAACTTTTTTACCAGCAAATTCTATAATAAAGTCACCCCTTCTAATTCCAGCTGCATACGCTGGAGATACTGGATCAATTCTAACTACCAAAGCACCAGGAACTACATCTTTGTAATACAGTGCTTCATATTCTGAAATCATCTGATAGGAAACACCTAAAAATGGTCTAATAAATTTACCATAAGTTCTATACTCTTCTAATCTACTTTTTACTTTGTTTATGGGCAACGCAAAGGAAATATTATCAACTCCAGAAGTAGTAGCGAAATTCACACCTATAACTTCTCCTTGCGAATTAATCAATGGACCCCCCGAGTTCCCAGGATTGATAGCAGCATCTGTTTGTATGACACCTTCATAGCTCTTAGTAGTACTGCCAAACCAACCTGTTCCTGCTGTTACACTCCTATCTAATCCACTAATTATACCCGTAGTAACACTCCCCGAATACTCCCCAAGAGGTGTCCCTATCGCAATAACTTCTTGCCCAACAAGTAATTTGTCTGAATCACCTAGCTTTAATGCTTTAATCTCTTTATCTTTTTTGTCTATCCTTAAAACAGCAATATCTGACAAATCATCTCTTAGTACTTTTGTAACCTCAAAAAGATCTCCCTTGTATGACACTACTTTGTATGTAGCATTCACGTCCGAAACAACATGTTGATTAGTAACAACTATTCCACTCTCATCAACGATAAAACCTGTACCTATTTTACTCGTTTTATCCTCTACTCCCTCTCCTTGCTTTAATGAGATCTGCGAAATGGCTATACTTACAACAGATTCATTTGATTCTTGCACAATTCTTATCGTATTCGCCTCTCTCTCTGTAACAACTAACTCGTAATTCTTCTCTACCTTATGATTATCAGAGATATTAAAAAGATTTCTCAAAGAACTATTCTCTTTAAAAAGAAAATGTACTAACAGAACAACAATTGTTACCACAAGAAAGATAAATAATAGTATTCCACCAAATACAAACTTTAATATTTTGCTGAATTTCTTCTTCTTTACTACACCATCCTCTTTCTTTTCTTCAACATTAACTTTTGTCTCTTCCATATATTTTGGACATTTAAATTATTTATTTAATTCCTCAATTGCTTTGTTAAGCTGAGGATCAATACCTTTTTCAAAATCTGCATTGGTATAATGAACACTTATATCTGGGACTATTGGATTACTTTTATCAATATTTTTACCATCTGGAAGTAACCATTTAACAATAGTCAAATGAAGGCTAGAACCATCACTAAAATCAAAAATTCTCTGTGCTGTACCTTTTCCATACGTCATTTTACCCATAATTGTTGCCCTCTTGGATTGCTGAAGAGCCCCAGCAACAATTTCAGAAGCTGATGCGCTACCCTCATCAACAAGTAGTAAGATTTTAGCACCTAGAAGCGAGCCACCTTTTGTAGAGTCATATTTTTTTACATTTCCTTTTGCATCTCTCTGTTGAGATATGGTAAAACCTTCATCTAACATATCATCAGCTGCATATATTGCAGCATCAAAAAAACCACCAGGATTACTTCTTAAATCTAAAATTACCTTATTCACTTTCGCATCATTAATACTTTTTACATTCTTATTCCACTCTGCCTCCCATTCTAAAAGTGTACTATCTGTAAATCTAGATACTTTGAAATGTGCAATGTCTTTCTTCGGTCCAATAAATTCTAAAGTCATGCTAGGGACAGTGATCTCTCCTCTTGTTATTTTAATCTCAACAGTTTGTCTGTCTCCTTTGTGCAGAATCGTTAGAGTAACATCTGTTCCTGCTTTACCTCTAATTTTCGCAACGGCATCATACACTGTATCTTCAGGAGTTAAAGAATATCCATCTATCTTGATAATATGATCCCCTGGTCTGATACCAGCAGCTTTAGCTGGAGAACCTTCAATTGGAGCAACTACGACAATCTGACCCTCATGATATCCCAACTCTGCCCCTATACCTTCAAAATATTTCCCTTCACTTGCAGCATTGTACTCTTTCGTTTCTTTTGGATCTAAATATGATGTACCAATATCAGAAATGGAACTAACCATTCCTTTTATAGCACCATATACCATCTCTTTTTCATCTAACTTCTCGGAATCAACATAGAAATTTTTAGTTGTATTCCAAACTTCCCAAAACATTGACATGTCTGCTTTCTTATTCAAAGAAGGCATAGACAATATCTTCCCAGCATCCTTTTCACTATAATTTCTACCAACAACCAAACCGATTATAAAGACAATTATCAATAATAATGAAAATCCTAATATTTTCCCATTTCTTTTCTGTTCATCTTCCATAGTTTGTTCAAGAAAAATTTAGTATAAATATAACTAACAATTATACTCTAAAGAGATATAAATTCCACACTACCTATATGAATAATCCCTTTAGAACCATTCTCCCACTCCACCGTTACAAAGGCACCACTCTCTTCCACGTCTACTATTTTCCCAATCATTGAGTAATTAGAAAGAGAGAAAGATCTTACAGTTGTACCGATTAAATTCTTAACAAAATTTCTACCCTTGCCCTTACCTTTATAATCCGAAAGGAAAAATATCTGACTCTCATCCAAATCAACAACACAAAGGCTACCATTTTTACTACTGATAGATTTCAATATCTCATTTCCACAGGATATTTCACCAAATCCTCCCAAGATACCCAAAGGGAGTGTCTGTCTACGAAAATCTGCATAATCCATTGAATAAGTAAGTATAAAAGTAGCCCCTTTCTCAAACAGATCCTGAAGAAGAGATGTGTGCAAATATTTCCCTGCAAATACTATTTTATTTGTATAATCATCTTTATCTGCCCTTACCTTAAGATTAACACCATCACCTATTACCACAAATTCACCAAAAATTTTACCACTCTCTTCTTTCTTATACATTTTAGAAAGAACCTTTATATCCATTGCAGAAACTTTTGCTTTAACTACAATACCATCTACAGGATTTACATCAATAATTTCTCCTACAAAAGAACTTTTAAATATAGAATTTACTTCTTCTCCAAGAATATCTATATACCCACTGTCCAATCTACTTAAATCAACCACACCTTCTACAGGAGAAACTAATTTTTTTACAGTTAAACCACTAGATGCTTCCTTCTCAACCAAGACATCACCCTCCTTTACCAATTCTCCATCAATACATGTTATATATTTATCTATATTTTGCACTGATACGGAAATTTCATTAGGTACATAGAAAGTATATGCTTTTGAATTATGCCTTTTTTCTAAGATGTTATCTCCAACCTTAATTCTTTGACCAGCCTTTACTAAAATTTTATCAGATGAAGTATAAGGAATTTTAAATTCATAATCACCATATCTACTTACTATTTCATGTTTAATTATCATTTAACCAAGATTGTAATTTAATTTTGTTACTATATGCATCTGGACCATAAATAATCGGTCTCTGTCTTAAATCAAAAACTAAACTCTCTATCTCACTTACACCAGGTATGGATATGTATTCTAAAGTTGTTTCTCCAAGAGGATAAGTTTTTGCTCCATTTTTTAAATTCATACTTATTATTGTCTTCTCTCTCTGTTTTGGTAATTTTAATACCGTATATTGAGAAGATAATGCATAGAAATCACTTTTTTCAACATCTAGTGATTGAATGCTTCCACTTAACAAGACTCTATTCTTCGTACTATTTTTGACATATGGAATTATTACTTTTGTTAACTTCGGCAATATTGATCCTTTCGTAAGGATAATATCCGTACTTTCTGTTGCATTTATATATGATTTCCCAAAAGCAATTGTTTTTAAATCTAGATCAAAATAGCAATCAAAATTTCCCGATAATTCTAGCCCATCTATGATAGATAATAGCGTTTTTGAGAAACCAAGAGTTCTTGGTATGTTGCCTGTAACTATCATGGCTGATTTTGTATATTCTTTTCCAAATCCTTGTATTTTAGCCTCATTATCTCTATAAATTGAGAAGTTTTGTATTGTTGAGTAAGCCCTTATAATATCCAAAAGGGCACTATCTTTAACTATGAGTGGTTTATCTACAACAAAATTACCCCAGATATTAGCTAAATTTTTAGTGGATAATTCTGTAGAGAGGAATGCATTGAATCTACTGTCCTTTATAGAATCAATTAAGGAAATTTCGTCTTTCCATGATAGTTTAGATTTTGTGTAGGAGAGTTTACCTGTAGGTTTACCTTTTTCATAGTCTGCTTTTATCCTAAAGAATGAGAAGTCAAATAGATCCATATCTACTAGCATTAAGTCATCTAATTTCATTCTTCGTAGGATACCTTCCAATATGCTATTCATATATCTGTCATCAATAACTCTAAGTGAGACATCATGGGAGAAATTTCTTACGGATTCAAATATTTCTTTGAAATAGTCTTGGTTGTCATCTATTTGTACTCTAACTCCTGATACGCCATCACCTTCTTCTTGAAATTTTCTGAAAGTAAATATTGATGATTTATCTTTGTCTACAATGTTCCAATTAAATATATTTTCTAGATTGTTGAAGTATTCAAACCAGAAATCTTTGGAAAATATATTATCGTCTAGAAGAAATTTAAGAGAGTTGATGTCTGTATAATCGGATAGGATGTATTCTCTGTTTGCATTGTAATCTGTGTATGCTAGATATGACCAGATACCGTTATCTTTTATCAGAATATTTATATATGCGTTTTTTTCTAATATGGGCAGTTTTGACATTAATACATATTATATTAAATATAATCTTTTTTCCACTTTGGAATTATTTACCAATCAGTAGTCTCACCTTTTTGTGCAGTGATTGTATTTAATCCTTGATAGTAACCTGGGAGTGTGTTTTGAGGGATTAAGACTCCCCACCAGGTGTTCTTACTTACGGCTGTGGTGCTTGTGGGTTTGGGGACATTTAATTCTACTTCCACAGGAGAGGAGGTTAAGGTGGTTCCTGAGGTATATGCTGTTGATGAGGATAGGGAGTATTTCTGATTGGATAATGGTATTGGTGTGCCAACTGAACAGGTTGGGTAATCAACACACATTCCTGTTCCACTTCCTGAATGATATTGGTCTAGTCCTACATTACCTGTGGCAGTTGTGGTGATGATTTGATCTAGTGGGTTACTGGATTGGCCTACGAATAGATTACCATAGTTAAGACTGTCTGTTACTTCAAAGGCAGTTAGGGAATTCATTTCTACTCCAGTGGTTATTTGTGCACTGCCTGATAATCCTCCATTGTTTGTGGCCTTGACTGTGGTTAACCAATTTTGTGAGTCATATAATGTGCCTGTGTCTGTGGGATCTGCAAAGTATTGGACATTTACTACACAGGTGTAATCAGCTGTTTTGTCTGTACTGTCTGTACAACTTCCACTGTCTACTGTGCAAGAGATTTCTGGATAACAGTTGTTACCATTGCTTTCTCCTGCACTATCACAACCTGTATAGCCTATGCCTGATCTATATAGATAGCCTGTTACACTACTGATGGTTGTACAGCTGTTGTCACTGCTTACTGTGGCGGTTATTGTGACTGATTTGGTATTGTTTTCTACTAAGTTTATAGCACTACCTCCATTGAGTGTTATACCTGTTACTATTGGTGCTACACTACTGACTACAAAACTGCTGTTTGTTCCTTGCATTGCTCCTGTAGCAGGTTCGTTCTGATTGTCTACTATATATACATATGCGTTGTATGTGTTGTTTACTGTTGGATTTGGTACCGAGTAGGAACAACTTGGGTTGCTTGATACTAAGCTACTGCTACACCAGGTGTTTCCACTACATGTTCCACTTGCCGTTATTCCTGGAGTTTTACAAACTAATAACTTAACTTGTCCATCACTATCAGATGCTGTTGCACTCCATGTAACTGTATCACCTGGATTGACAGGAGTATTGTAGGCTTGGCCAGTAAAGATAGGTATCTGATTTACAGGAGTAGCTGTAACACTGGCAGTATATGGTCCTATCCCAGCGCCATTAACAGCAGCTACTCTAAAGTAATACTGTGTCCCATTGGTTAGATCTGTGACGGTTGCTGTAGTACTTGTGGAGACTCCATCATCGAAGGTGTCCCAGGTGTTACCATCTGTACTGTATTGAACTATATAGTCTGTTATACTGGAACCACCATCTGAACTAGGAATATTCCAAGTTAAAGTGATCTGAGTATTGCCAGAAACAACACTAGGATTGAGAGGAGCAGATGGAACATCAATCATAGTAAAACTAAATACGGAAGAATACTGACTAACCGCCCCATTATTATCCCAGAACCTAATTCTCCAATAATAGGTAGATCCATTCAAAGCGATCGTACTTCCACCATATGTAATATTTTGACTTTGTGATCCATTAGCTAAATTGGGCATACTTATTTGTCCACTATCCCACATAGTAGTTCCAGTAAAAGAATTATTCGTATTTACCTGAATTTGATAATGAGTGCCTACATCACCTGCATCAGGATCATTAAATTTTGCACTAAATGACGGAGTAGTATTTGTAACACCAACTAAAGGTGTTGTACTATTGTTGTCTAACTTAAGATTAGTTGGAGCGGAAGGAGCCGCATTATATTTCTGCTCAGGTTGTAAGGAAGTTGAAGTAGATGTTTTTCTTTCAATAAAGAGTGTAGACATATAAGGAGGATAACTATTATAAGTAGATGTCGTATAAGAAACAGTCCCTTGATGCGTATGTTGCTGGGCACTATACGAACCACCTCCCTGACCTCCTTCATGTCTCCATACCCTATTACTCACACCCTGAATTGTTACAGAACCAGTATGATTGTGACTTGCTGAGCCACCAGTACTACCAATATTAGAAGATCCATAAGGTAATCTTGAATCAAAATTTGTTAGTCTA
>Ga0255341_1006893_pt1 | contig 10410 bp, 8 predicted proteins | sample wastewater_treat_8_FD_192418 | JGI IMG/M metagenome (GOLD analysis project Ga0255341, IMG submission 192418) | Wastewater microbial communities from Lulu Island WWTP, Vancouver, Canada - plant12 | ecosystem: Engineered > WWTP > Wastewater > Unclassified | place: Canada: Vancouver, British... | reverse complement strand
ACAATAAGCTCTTTCCGTGGCCATGTCTGGGCAATTGCGGACTGAATTGCATTGCCGACCCATCGCTCAGAGTTGAATGCAGGAATGAGAATTGAGACGAGCTGTTTCATGCGGGCGTTCTCCTAGCGACGGAATCCTTGTTTGGTCCTCTGTCTTATCGAGTTTAGCCAAAACTCTGTAATTCAAAGTTCACTACCGGACACATTTTCGTTCGACGGCAAACTGCGGTTTTTTTTCTTGCTGACCGGCCAACCTGTCCTTTTTTTCGGGACATTCGGGTTCAAATCTGTCAGTGCATATTGCCAAAACCACACTGAATGGAGACTGACATGAGCGACAACAAAAAGAACGCTTACGGAGATTCATGCAAAAACTAATCTATACACTTTGTCCATGAAAGTATATCGGTCACGTAAAAAACGTATCGAAAGGGAGAGGACGGAAAGAAAAATGATGGTAATGAGAAATATTGAGATTGTCTCGTACCCTAGCCCCCATCTTCGTCGTGACAGCAAAAAAACCAACCCCTGAAGAAAAACAATCTGCATTATATAACATACCAATGTATACTGACCTAGTAAAATGATTAACTGGTTTAAATGTGTTTGTAAATTACTGCTTCTTCCTAGATCATAAAAAAGCTTCAAAATGATAATAATGCCCATTGAGTAGGCTATGATATATTTATCCAAATACCCCATCAGACTAACACATATAGCAATCAATGGCACAATAATCCACGTTCTTGTGAGAAAGAAAGGGTATTTGAGGCTATTTGACATCATGCCAACTGACAAACCTATTAACCCGATAATTATCAGATTTACATTGACAGAAGGTGTAGCAAGTAGAGCAAGAAAGAATACTAGTAAAAAGAGGACTGCATAAGCATATAAGTATAGACAAGAGAATAGAAGAAATATCGGGGATAACGCAAGGAGGTAAGATATAGGCAGTAATACTTGAAAGGATGCACGATAGGGTGTGCCATAAATATATATATCTACAAAATCATGAACGTAGCGAGATAACCCGAGGGCTTTATTGGGATTACCAACTTCAGTTATATTGATGATAATATTTAGGAATGTAAACAACAATAGAAGCTTACCACCGCGTGTTATCAACCTTCTAGAAGTTGTGTGCTTATCAATGTTGAAACGATGTTCATAGTATACTGCTATTATATATCCCGAAATGAAGACAAATGAGCCAGTGATAAACCGGACATATGTGAATGTGGTATCACTGGCTGTAGTGAAATAATTCATGATATGGTAAATAACCATGATGATGACTAAAATACCCTTTACGAAGTCAAGGATTAAGTCTCTGTCGGCGATTTGAGTGCAGCTCATCTGTCTGTGATCGAAAATGTCATGTGATCCAAGAAGAAAGAAATAGTGGATTCCAGAGTGAAAGGATGATTCATTCCCGAGAATTATTAATTGACAACTTGACCTGTCAGATTGGCCCAAGGCGGGAGCCCTCTCTCCAGCCACTGTTTCGCTAGCGAAGACGCTGCGGCCCTGACTCCTTCTGCATTCCAATGGCCGTCCAGCGTAAAATAACACGCTACCTGGGCATGTCGTTCTCGTAACCCAGGTCTGGGATCGAGTCCTACAATGTTATTCTTCTTGCAGAAGGCAGAAATCTCTCGGAGTTGCTGGTCCAAGTCGAGTTGCTCATCCGTAAGATTCTTGGCAAGGAGAGTCTGGCGATACTGGGCAGAGTCAATCTCCAGCTTCAGAGGTACTGGAATCAGAGCCATTGCCACACCGTCCGCTGCGGTTGCATCTCTTAATTGCTGGAGGTAAGAGAAGCTCTTTGCCCATTCTTTGGTAACGTTGTCTCGGTAGGATGTCAGGTAAAGCTGCATTTGGGTATCGTTTTCAAGGCCGCCTGGATTTCTCGAGAGGGTAATGCGACCTACCAGATCGCTATAATAGAAGAAGTTGCGCAGCAAAACGTAGAACTCACTGTTCCAAGAGAGCCACTTTCTGAGTCTTCTGACAGAAAGACCCCCGCCCTTCTTTGGTTCCTCACCATCCTTGTATCGAGCAAGGATTTCACCATCTTCAATCAAGTACCGTACATGATCGTTGTCGCACTCATAGTCATCGGGCGACAACGCAACGACGGCGGCGTTCGGAGAAAAGATGGGCGCCCATCGCCGATATGCCTGCAGGTAATTAAATGGAGAGTACCCGCCGGCTGCGGCGTTGATCACTTCGAATGTTACTGGAGTCTTCTGGGACACGGCGACTTCCTGCAAGGCACGCTCCAGTTGCCGGGAAAGGCTTTCTTCAATCTGGAGCCCGTGGCTGACTGCAAATGAATCCCCAAGGAGGAGTACCCTGAAAATGCCAGCGGTCTTGGGTCCGTATTCTCGATCGCGAAGCCCGATACTGTTGATCTTATATAAGCCGTTGTATTCTTTCCCCTTTTCATTAGTAGTGGCGTTTGGTTTGAAGATGAAGCCGACGATGGGGTCCGTCTCGAAAATATTCATCTTCGAATCCACGTTTTGTGGAAGCAGGATTCTCGTGAACATCTCACCCCATAAAAGAGCCAACGGGGATACCAGGATGAACAGCACAAGCTGCGGGAACCACTTGGGTGAAGAACATTTTCGAAACATCGTCTTTAGAATTGAAAATAGATAAAAGGAGTGAGTGTTCCGAGCGAAGCGATGGAGGCGGATAAGATGCCAACGAGCATGGCTTGAACAATGGCATAACGAAAAGGCACATAATTCTTACTGCCCGTAAGCCACGTTTCAGTGCCATGCCTTGTTTGAATCACGTCGAGCGCAATCAGCATGGCCCCGGCGAAAAGAATCGATGGGGGAAAATCGCTTAAATGCTCAAGACGGAAAAGACCTTGATAATACACCAGTGCGCTGTCTAATCCCGGGGATCTGAAAAGAACCCATGCGAGCGTAACAAAATGAAATGTCACAAAGATCTTCACAAGCTGAATGAACCATCCCAAGATGGTTGCCGGCCACGCAAGGTCGAGTTTCGCTCCTCTAAGAGTAATCCGGTGCCCTGCCAGACAGAGTCCGTGGAGCAGTCCCCAGAGCACAAAGTTCCAGGCCGCTCCATGCCAAAGGCCGCAGAGTGACATGGTGATCATAAGGTTTGTGTATGTCCGCACGTTGCCGTGCCGATTTCCTCCCAGCGGAATGTACAGATAGTCCCTCAACCAGGATGATAGCGAAATGTGCCAGCGGCGCCAGAACTCCATGATGCTTCTGCTGAGATAAGGAGAGTTGAAATTCTCCATGGTCTCAAATCCGAGGATACGCGAGATACCGCGGGAGATGTCGGTATATCCCGAAAAGTCACCATAAATCTGGAAGCTGTAGCCATAGACACCGGCCCACAATTGCCCGCATGACATCGCCTCGGGTGCATCAAAGATCTGACTGACAATGGGGGACAGAGTGTCGGCGATCGCGACCTTTTTGAAGTAACCGACTAGAACGAGATTCAGCCCCGAAATAATTTTCTCCCGTGTTATCTGACGAGGGGAAGATATCTGTGGCAAGAGGTTTGAAGCACGATCGATAGGGCCGGCCAGCAACTGAGGAAAGAAGGACAAGAACAGGGCGTAGTCCACAAAATTGCCTGTGGGCGTGATTTTCCGCCGGTAGACATCGATTGTGTAAGTCAAGGTCTTGAAGGTGTAGAAACTGATGCCAATGGGAAGGACAATCTGCAGCAGAGGCATGTGAGACTCAAACCCGATGGTCCTCAAGACACCAGCAGTTGACTCTAAGAAGAAATTGAAATATTTGAAAAACCCTAAGATACTCAAATTGACAGTGACGCTTATTAGCAGGAGCAACTTTCTGCGCCCTTGCCCCTCCAATGATTGCAGCCTTTGCGCTATCCAAAAGTCCACAACGGTTGATGTGAGAAGCAGGAACGCGAAGCGCCAGTCCCAATATCCGTAGAATACGTAGCTCGCAGCGAGAAGAAAATCGTTCTGACCACGTAGACGCAAACGGGGGTATATCAGCAATACGGTAGTTAGAAAACCAAGGAAAATGAGCGAATTGAAATACATCGACTATGACCCTGTGAGCTTTTTAATCAGGTATTCAAGATTTCGAGTTGATACATTCCTTGAGATGAACGTGGAGTCTATCGCATGCTTCCGCTACCGGCAAAAGCAAGGCACCGGAACGAACAGCGTATTGCACCACCTTGCCAAAAAATTCTGGCGTTATACCATACGGTGAAGGGGTATCGGTGACATCATGTGTTGCAAAGATCAGCCACCCTCGGCATGAACTATTTCGATCGATCAGTCGTTCGACCTCATCGATGTTCACGTTGTTTCTAGTATCGAGAAAGTATCCTTTGAGGAGATTCAGATCCACCATCCCCGTATTGAGTGTCTGTCCCCCACCCCTACAACAAACAAAATACTTTTCTAACCGTCGCTTAATGAAGGGTTTGGGTTCGCTCTTGGGATATGAAAACGTTCTGAATCTCATCCCGGGCAGTATTCTCCCGAGAGCTTGCTTGTTCGCTTCAACGGAAACTATGAACTCGTCTGCAGATGTCTCCCAGGTATCCAGGTGGCCAAAGGTGTGGCAGCCCAGTTCGTGGCCCTCCTTAACTGCCCGTAAAAGATCTTCTGTAGATGCGATATCTCCTACTTCCGTCTGTAAATCCAGCAGTCCCAGAGAGACAAAAAAAGTTCCTCTCGCGTTATGCGATTTAAGGATATCCCCTCCTGTCGTGAACGCTGTTCTAGGGGCGTCATCGAAGGTGAAGGAAACGATGGGAACGGATGTCTCGATTACCCCTATCCTGCGATACAGGCGGTATGCGAGAGTCCGTTGGTATTTCCCAGTGATTCGTGAAATCAGGTTTTCTAGGAATGTCATGCTATTCTCGAATGCAACCGACAAGGCGTAGGCTTCGAAAAAGAGGCTGCAGAGCCTGTAGCACGTGAGCAGTGATAGATGGGGGAGTAAAAAGTATCAATTCTGATCCGCAACCCCCTGCCGATTATGAAAGCAAACATCAATAGAGCCAAGCAATAAAAGGATCCACATGTTATTGATTCCATAGAACGATGCTTCAGTGTAGTTGTAGAGAGCAGCGCATACGATGAAGCACAATCTTAGAAGAGCTGACGGGTAGTCCAAATATAAATGATTTCGCACTTTGAGCAACCCTGTGACCATGATTCCAATAATAAAGGCTACGCCAATGAACCCAAGGTTTAGATATTGTTCTAAATACCCATTGTGAGCCTGGATAATGGTGGCTCCGACTCTTCCCCAAAGTATCTCGAGCCGATGCCCACCCCAAAAGCTCATGAATCCCGTTCCCACAAGGGGATTGGTGACCATGCCTTTAAGCATCTGCCATATCGGAACTCTCGATGTCAGATCCGTATCACGTCCCAACAACCCGATGACAAAGCCCTTTACATCGATGAGCCAATTGAGAAACAAAAATAACGATACTATTATTATTCCAAAGTATATTATTCTAGTTGGTTCATGAACTATTGCTTTTAGGCGTCCCGTGTAGAAGAGACCTACGGCAACTACAGAACAGGCTGTGGAGGTGGCGCTTTGAGCCATGTGCAGAAGATAGGCAAGCATCAGCAAAAAGACAATATCAATGATGTTATCCCTGTTACCAAATGCAAGACGCTCTTTACGATTCAGAAAGAAATTCCAGGAAAAATAGATTCCAGAAACTAGGCAAAGTTGGCCCAGGCCATTTTTCTGGTGTGCAACCCCAGTGAACATTGGCTGACCTTGCCAGTATGATCTCCCAAGATCGGGATAATACCTGATGAAAAGGATCGACAACGGCAGCAGGAGGAAGGCAAGACGCCTCAAGAGGACCCCTACCGCCTCATAGGGGCGATCCTCGGTGAGGATCACCAGGGCCATGATCGGGTTCCCCAGTTCCTTGATCCACCGTTTGAAGGAGACAAACGCAATGTCGCTCCACACAATGCTGACACCGCAATAGAGGAAATACACCCATATTAACTTATTCCTTAAGAGTACTAAATGCCAATCGATGTTCCTTCTAGATAAAACACCAACAGCCGCTACAATAAGTGAAAAAAAAACGACTGCATCAACAGAACTCCCCTCTGTATAGGCGTCTGCCGATTGCAGGGGAGTACCTAGATTTAGCCAGGAAGAGACATAGCGGGACCCGGCTAAAAACATCCACGTCAAAGGGACCCATAGCGCATTGGAAGGACCATCGCATTTGGCAAGGTCCTTCCTAAAGAGATAGAGGATGGTGAGGATGCACAGAGCTGCCGCAAGCCGAGAGAGCATACTTTGCTTTGCCCATCATATCTTGCGATTTAGGAAGCTGGCTTCCCAAATATCACTGACTAATATGCATATTCCTCGGTGGCTCAATAGCACTCGTTACAGCTTCCCTGAGGGGATGCGGGTAGGCGTAGTGTGTATACCCTGGTTTTTGGTTTGACCCACTGTTGATGAAATCCAGACTTCCGTCAGAGTGTGTTGGCTTATCCCCCGTAGTCTTGATATGGTTTGGAGACAGGCAGGCGGTATTCAAACTTATGATTCTATTGTTGTTGCATGGACCATTCATGGCACAAGATGGATCGGATCCATTGTTCCATCCATAAAGAGGAAGAGATGGCTGATTTCCAACCGGGCCCGGGCCGCGTCCGATCTGATCAAGGCAAGGCCAACCAGTTTCCCCTGGAGCATTGCCATCCCATGAACTGGTCCCGTCGCAAGCCCCGAACGGCAGACTGGTATTAGCGCCACAGCTTCTCTGATTGTCAACATGAATCGTACTGAAATAGCCAGCAAAGGTATTGTTGTAAATGATCCCACTTCCACCCCTGATATGTATAGCCCTTGTCCAATTTGGGTCTGTGGAATTAAAGGTATTGTTATATACTTCCGACCAGATATTACCTCCTCGGTCTTGTCCTCGTGCTGCATGGGATTGATAATATGTATTAGTAACCTTATTGTACCGAAAAACCATCTTTCCTCCGTAATACATATCATTTACAGAGCTTACATAAGACCCCACTGGAAAATTCCAGGTGCAGTCCTCAACGTAGATGGCTTCGTCGTTTCCGAAAGTGAGCGGCTGGGACCAGGAGTAGTAGCCCAAGCCATTGGGAGGGGGCCACCCATCGGAACTAACATATCCAGCCACTACGACACCTAAATATCCGGCACCGTCAAAGATACAGTTATCGATCAATCCCCAGTTTATGCCGCTTATATAGAACGCATAAATGCCATTGGGTTTGCTGAAATTAAAGCGGATATGGTCTATCCTCCAGCCCTTTACTCCAGTTGAGGACGCTTCCGAGTTTAGCTTGAACACTTTTTGACTATTACCTATTCCCTGTATGGTCATTCCCGAGATTCTAAAAGATGACTTTTTATTATTAACGACTGAAAATGCCATTGTTGAATCAGCTGTAATTACGGTTTTGTCAATACCGGCACCGACCAGACTGATATTCTTGTTACTCCAGCTTACATAGGACACCCATGTACAAGAGCCCGCAGGAATGACCACCAAATCCCCATCGCTTGCCGCATCCACCTGCTGCTGGACATCGGTCTGCGAGCAGCTTGTCGCGGTAAAAGTTGCAGCCTTTACATTAGATATCGACGGAATAAAAGTAACCAGTAAGAGAGGAGCATAAATCAATATTCTTTTCATCATCTTTAAACCTCCGAAAAATATGGCAAGCTAATGGGCCTTGGTCCCCTAAAAGACTCGATGTTGCTAGCGCATACCCAGGACCACCTCACAGACCAGCACGGACAGGGGACTGGCCGGATCTTTCGTATTGACCGTGCCCATTAGTCAGGAGTTGGGATCCGCCTGCGAGTTCGAGACCGTTACCGTTGTCATTTCAGAGAGATTGTGTATGCAAAAGAACGGCCAAATGTGCAAGCTGGTCTAGAAAGTATTGAATGTTCGGGTCAGAAGATGACAACAGAGGCTGAACTGGAGGCCCAGATGACTATGCAGGCTCCAGCAGCTTTCTCTCGATTAGTTCGCTGGTCAAGATGCGATGAATTTCCAATGTGTAATTCCGATGGCCGTTGATGTGACCGTTGACCATTTTTTCAAGAAAGGAGCCACACAGGTAGGGACGTCTCAGTGTCCGCGAGTCTAGTAGAATATCTTTCAGGTAGCGAGATAGCTTATCACGGTACCATACGCGAAAATGATAAAATTTTTGTCTTCCGAGAAACAGCTTTTCGAGATGAAATGGGGACACGACGGAATCAACTTGTGCCAACCATTGAGGCATGCCGTAATCGTATGCATATTCGGCGCGAATCACAAATTCTTCATAAAGAAGCCTGGCCTTATGGAGAGTGGCAAGCCCTTGGTACATGAGTCCGCGATCAGTCGGTATCATGGCCAATTCAGGATTCCCTTCCTTTATCAGTCGCAACGAAGGATCCTTACTCGAGATAACCTCTCTGGGAGCCTGATACATCAACGAGACTAGATCAGTATCGAGGTAAGGAGAGCGAAGTGTGAGTTGCGATTGTTCAAGCGAGAGCCGTGCATAGTGATGCCATGGAACCTGCTTGAATAAAATAAACGATAGGATGTGATCAGCGGACTCAGAGCGATATGTGGCGGCGGCAGCTCTGACGAGCTGCGCAAAGTCAGGCTCGCATAGGTCCGGGTGATGAAAACCGGGCCTGAATGCAATATTCCCTCTGATGACTTCGGAGCCATAATTGCCAGTCAGTCGAACGGGTGCAATCTGCGCGGCAAGTCTGTTCACGTAGAGCTCAACCGCACCACTGACATCCATTGTCCCATCCGAAATGAAAACGGCTTTCTCTGCCAGGCTTGGGAATTGGCTGAAAAAGTCAGGCTCTACAACAATCGTCCTGTGGTTCTGTTGACAAAGTGCGGCTATCTTACGCCCAATTTTGACATCGGCACACTCACGATACGTGCCACCGAATGTATAACATGGTAATTCTCCCGCAAGCGGATTTGCCCAAGCCATAATCATGCGCCCATCCAAACCGCCGGTGATTGACATGCCCACTCGCCTGCTGCCGTTGAGATATCGCGGAATAATCCGAGCAAAGGTCGCACGTAACTTATCGTAATGTTCCTCGTCATTTAGTAACGATTGATCCTCCCAGAGTGTACAATCAAAAAACGCCCTCTTCGTTGGGCGCTGCTTGCCGCGGTACACCCATAAAGATCCTCCCGGGCTCAGTGAAATTCCCTCAAAGAGCGTCCTGTTCTGCAGCACGCAACCGCAGGAAAACGTCTCCGCAAGACTGGTCATATTCAATCTGCGCAATTGCGGTAGGATTTTTAAAAGCGACTTCGCCTCGGAAGAAAAATAGAAACCTTCTCTGTTTTCGTGATAATAGATTCGGCCAAGCCCGTATCTATCATTGAACAAAGCCGTCTTCTGTTCGCGAAGATCAATCAGCACACCACTGAACCAACCGTTGAGCTTCTCAAGAAACTTGATTCCGAGCTCCTCGTAAAGATGTACCAGATAACCGGCATTATCCGCGCTGAAGTCGTGCCCCCTGGTTCTAAGAAGCTGGATATCAGACCGGTCCGAAAACTCTTCACCTGAAAAAATCAAACAGATATCTTTTGTCTCGTTCCACACCGGCATACAGTCGGCAAATGAATCCTTGTGGCAAACCCATCCCACCCAGAGTCCGATCGGTTCGATCGAGTAGGTTCCAGATGCATAGAATGGTTCGTGCATCATGCACTTCACCATTTCTTCAACAAGCGAGGTGTTCTTTCCCGAGGAACCGTAACCCATGATTCCCACAATTCCTGGCATGTGACTTCCTCAGAGAGATTTGATTACTTTATCGAGAATCTTAAAAGGAAGGGTCTAACGCTGGATTCACTACCGGACACATTTTAACCAGCCCTCGCAGGCGTGAAGGCGACCGGTATGGTGAGAGCTTCATTCAGTAAATGGTCGAGGAGCCGGAGTCCAAGTTGGAAGAGGCTGAGATCACACCGGTGGGTGCGGTGGATAACCGTGTTCAGACCAGTCTCCATGGCATATACCCCAAGATATACCATCCAGTATGTCGCCAGGCAGGTGGCGATCATCAACCGAGACAGACGGTTCGGATCTGAAAGGTGGCTCTTGTGCAGATGAAATCCGCGGCTCTTCTGGTCCGAGAAGAATGTCTCGATTTTGAACCGCTTGCGGTAGTACCCGCAGGCTTCTTCCGCCGAGCCCAGATTCGTAACCAGATGGATGGGCTCCTTGCAGTCGCTCCTCCACCACGTGAGAGCGAGAATGGGTCCGTACTCGCGCCGAGTGAACAACGCATTGGGTATCTCGAAGAGATCTCCGGGACTGACATGAGCGAGCACATCG
>Ga0255341_1006889_pt1 | contig 10416 bp, 7 predicted proteins | sample wastewater_treat_8_FD_192418 | JGI IMG/M metagenome (GOLD analysis project Ga0255341, IMG submission 192418) | Wastewater microbial communities from Lulu Island WWTP, Vancouver, Canada - plant12 | ecosystem: Engineered > WWTP > Wastewater > Unclassified | place: Canada: Vancouver, British... | reverse complement strand
TGGGGGGTTATAATTACTCTGATTGCTATATTCTTTTTTACTAGTTATAGATTACAAGATTCTTTTTACCTGGTTATATATACATTTTGTATTATTAATAAATCTCGTTTCTTAATTCTTTTAGTAATTCTTCTGCTTTTTTACTTATTTTTTTGGGTTTTTATAATTATTCTGATTATTATATTCTTTTTGACTAGTTATAGATTACAAGATTCTTTTTACCTGGTTATATATACCATTTGTATTATTAATAAATTTCGTTTCTTAACTCTTTTAATAGTTCTTCTGCTTTTTTACTTATTTTTTTAGGGGTTTTAATAACTACTTTGATTAAAAGATTTTTTTTGCCTCTTAGTCTTAAAATAGTACCGGAATCTATACCTTTTGGAATATTGACAATTAATTTCTTTTTGTCTCATTGTATTTCTTTTTTAGTGCCCAACATTGCTTCTATAGGATTAATAACAAGTTCTATGGTAGTGATAGTATTGCGTGGTTGATATTGACGAGAAAAAAATTCGGAAAACAAATCATTAAAATCAAAACCAAAACTTTGGTTGCCAAAACCAAAATTAGAAAAATCAAAATCAGTATTTTGTGAGTTGTTTTGAAAACCTGAAAAACCTTGTTGAAAATTACTATTACCATATCGTTGGTATGTATCGTATTGAGTACGGGTTTTTTTGTTAGAAAGTACTTGGTATGCCTCGTTTATTTCTTTAAATTTTTGTTCATTGCCTCCAGGTCTGTCAGGATGATATTGATAAGCCAATTTGTGAAAAGCGCGTTTAATATCTTCTTCTGAAGCATTGGGGGAAACTCCTAAAATATCATAATAGTCCATAATTAGGAATTATATTATTTGCTAATTTATTATGATTGTATACTAAGAATTTGTTGTTCGACATTTATAGTTTTAAATTTGAAAAATTTTGTTCATAAAAGAATTTGTAATATAAATCAGCCCAAAGGTACAATTATAATATTCAGCAAAATAGATATTAGATTACAGATACCAAAAATAATTATAATTAAAATAGCGCTGATTATATATTTCGTTGTTGTGCTAGCTGATAAGGCATATTGTTTTATAATATCACTAATAGTCTCTTGACCAGTAATTTTTATATGTAGTATTGAACTGACATTATTTTTTAATAAATCATTGATGTTTTTTGTATTTGTACCTAATGCTCCTAGTTGCGATACTCCTATATAATTATTTATAAAAGAATTAGACATAGTATTGGTTAAAAGATTGTCTATAGTATTATTTATAGGAGGTTTAAATGGCATAAAAGATGATGTTTTTTCGATAACAAAAAATGAATAATCTAATAACGAGAATTTTGTATTTTGTGTTTTAAGGGTGTATTCTTGGTATAAAACAAACATTGAAAAAACAATAATACTAAATACTATATAGTTAGCTCCAGCCTTGATAAAACGGCGTCAATTGAATTTAATATAATTTGTGGCTTCGTTATGCATTTGATATGAACCTCAAAAAATAAGCAATATTGAACACCCAAGACCTAAAAGAGAATATAAATTTATTTGTAGAAAAGATTTATAAAATGGGCAAGCAATACCAAGCAAAATTAAACATATTCACACAAATAGTTTTTTGTTGTCAATAACGAATAACATAAAAAACAAAAAAATTAATCCACCAATTAAAGACAGCACAACATTTATTATTGTCTGTATAGATGGTTGTATAGTTGTCATTAGCTTTGATAATTGAGTGCTAAATATAATAAAAAATATCAAAGATATAACACCTAAAATATTTTGTTTTATTATTGACAAGGTATCGGCAAGATGAGCTTGGTATAATTTATTAAAATCACTAGATATTTTATTTTGCATTTAATGATTTATTATTAGTATATTAATTAGTCTAATAATAGCACAAAATTAAAATAAAATCTACCCCATTAGAAAGTTTTTACAATTTCTAATGGGGTCAGAAATTATGGCTTTTCTTCAAAGTCTGTATCTTGAATATTATCTTCGTCGGATTGATCATTTTGTTCTGTTTCTATGTTTTGATTAATTGTGGTATCCGAAGTTTGTGTTTCGTCTTTTTTATATAAATAAGAACCAATCTCTGTTAAACTTTTTGAGAGATCATCTATACCCTCTTTGATAAGTTTGATGGATTCGTCTATATCAGTAGTTTCTTTATTATATAGTTGTTCTAAGTGAGAAATTTTTTCTGTAATTTTTGTTTTTAATTCATCTGGAATTTTCTTTTCTGCTTCTTTTAAATTTGTTTTTGATGAATATACTAAATTTTCAGCTTGATTTTTAAGCTCTATTAATTCTTTATTTTTTATATCATTTTGGGCAAAAGTTTGAGCCTCTTGTTTCATTTTTTCTATTTCTTCTTTACTAAGATTGGTGGAAGCTTCTATTTTTACAGATTGGCTTTTATTAGTAGCTTTATCAACGGCTGAAACATTTAATATTCCATTACGGTCAATATCAAAAGTTACTTCAATTTGTGGTACTCCTCTTGGTGCAGGCATAATACCATTTAAAACAAATGTTGCCAAAGTTTTATTGTCTTTTGCCAAAGGTCTTTCTCCTTGAGTTACATGAATTTCTACAGCAGGTTGATTGTCAGTAGCAGTAGAAAAGATCTCGGTTTTTTTAGTAGGAATATATGTGTTTTTGGGAATCATTGGAGTGGCTATACCGCCAAGAGTTTCTATTGATAAAGTTAAAGGGGTAACATCTAATAGTAATAAGTCTTTTACTTCTCCTTGTAAAGCACCTGCTACAATAGCAGCACCCGTAGCGACTACTTCTTCAGGATTAATATCTTTTTTAGGCTCTTTACCCAAAAGTTCTTCAATTTTTTTCTGGATTATAGGAATTCTTGTAGTACCACCTACTAAAATAATATCTTGAATATCCGAAAGATGCAATTTGGAATCAGCAATAGTTTTTTTAAGACATTCAATAGATCGGTCTACTAAATCTTTTATAAGATCTTCAAATTTAGAACGAGAAATTTTTATTAGTAAATGTTTTGGTCCGTCTGCAGTAGAGGTAATAAATGGTAAATTAATTTCTGTTTCTGGTATAGTAGATAATTCCCTTTTGGCTTTTTCAGCAGCATCTTTGATTCTTTGCAATGCTAATTTGTCTTGGGTTAAATCAATACCATCAGATTTTTTGAATTCAGTAATAATATAGTCCATTAATTTTTTATCTAAATCATCACCGCCCAAATGTGTATCTCCGCCAGTGCCTAATACTGAAATATTTTCTCCGAATGTTCCTTGTTCGTCACTAGTGCCTACGACTTCTATAATAGAGACATCCAAAGTACCACCTCCGAAATCAAATACTAGAATTTTTTCTTGTTTTCTTTTATTAAAACCATAAGCAACTGCTGCGGCAGTAGGTTCATTGAGAATTCTTTTTACTTTTAAACCCGCAATTTCCCCAGCATTTTTAGTTGCTTGTCTTTGGGAGTCATTAAAATAAGCAGGTACAGTAATTATAGCTTCTTCAATAGTTTCTCCTAATTTTGATTCTGCATCACTTTTTAATTTTTGTAAAATCATAGCTGAAATTTCTTCAGGGGTATATCAACGGTCACCCATTTTTATTTCTACTCCATGTGTGACAGATTCACGAGTTTCATAAGGTAATGATTTAATATCATCTTGTGTTTCTGGATCTTGAAATCTTCGTCCGATAAATCTTTTGACTGAAAAAATAGTATTTTGAGGATTGGTAATTGCTTGTCGTTTAGCTAATGTTCCTACTAAACGTTCTTGGTTTTTTGAAATAGCGACCATAGAGGGCATTGTTCTTTCACCTTCACTTGTTTCGATAATTTTTGGTTGTCCGTTTTCAAAAACAGCAACTTCTGAATAGGTTGTACCTAGATCGATTCCTAATATTTTAGACATATTGTATAGTTTAAATAATTTTTAATTTATAATTTTAATTTTGTAATAATAAGCTAATCTTTATTGAGCGACCTTTATTATTTATTGTTAATAACTTTGACTTTTGATGGACGTAATACCATATCTTTATATAAATATCCTTTCTGAAATTCTTCTATTATTAAGCCATCTTCTTTATTTGGATCTGTTTGAACTTCTATAGCCTCGTGCATTTTAGGATTAAATTGTTGGTTTAGGGCCTCTATTTTAACTACTCCCTGTTTCTTTAGAAAATTATCTAATTGAGAATAAATTAAATAAAATCCTTCTTTCATTTGTTTTCATTTAGGATCATTATCGTTATTTCCTAAGGCATTTAAGGACAATTCAAAACTATCCATAATATTTAGCAAATCTTCTATAAAAGACATTTTTTGCAAATTAGCAAAATGTTCGAATCTTTCTTTTTCATTTTGTTGATAATTGAGAAAATTGGCTTTTTCAGTATGTCAATTATTTAGGTATTCTTCACACTGTTTTTTAAGTTCTTCGATATTATTGTTATTTATATCTGTGTTTTGTATTGGCGTTGATTTAGTAGATTGATTGTCTATTATATCTTTATTTTTATTCATTATATTAATTTAAAGAATTTATTAAGCTTTTGAATATTTTGAAGTGTTGTTCATAACGTGTTACTTTGGGGGTAATAATTCCAACTATTAAATTGGTATTATTTGATTTTGTTGCTATAAAACTAAATGTCTTTGTGTGTATAAGCGGATTGTTTTTACCAATAAATACATTAATTTGTCTGTCGTGTAATATATTCTGAATTCCTAATATAGTATTATCAATATTATCGATTGATTTGGCAATAGAATATAAATGTATTGTATTATTAATAATTTTATCATTAAAGATATATTCTAGCCCTGTTGTATAAATATCATTATTTTTTCAGTTGTATGCGAGACTAAAAGATTTTGTTTTTTTAGATATATATTTAGTTAGATCTTTGATATCATTGAAAGAAATAGATAAATTATCTGGAAAAACATTATCTAAAAAATCTTGTATTAAGACTTGTCAGCCTCAATCGCTTAAAATTCTGCCGGCTGATGTATATGGTTGTTCTAAGTATTCCATTTGGCATAGTTCGAATAATTCGTGTCTAATAGTAGCTGGGCTAAAATCTAATTTGTATTTTTCTTTTATTTGTGCAGAGCTTATTGGACTATAGTTTTTGATTTGTTCTTCAGCCAAATAATATAATAATTGTTTTTGTCTTGGTGATAATTGTTGTCGCATAGTAATATTTATATTTTTAAATAAGAGATTATAAATAAGAATAAGAGATTACAAATAAAATATATATTTATTATAAGGTATTTTTAAGTATTTTAGGTATTATGACTATGAGAATAATTCTTTTTAAAATATCCCTATAATATTAGCAAATTAGCACTCTTTTGTCAAGACTGCCAACTATTTTTATATATTATGTCAAAATGATAGTAATTAATGGCTTTTTATATCCAAGGGAATGTGTAAAGTTTTTAAAATTATCATCAAGTCTAATCATAAGGAATAGTGTCTTAAATAATATAAATCATATTTAAGTTTTTCTTTTGTGCCTTCTACAGAATAAGAGTTTGAATAATGAATTTGTGCTCAACCAGTTATACCTGGTTTTACAATATGGCGAATATTGTAAAATGGAATTTCTTTTTCAAATAAAGCCACAAGTTTTGCTTCTTCTGGTCTTGGACCTACTAATGATATATCACCCTTTATGACATTTATAAATTCTGGGATTTCATCTAAATATAATTTTCTTAAAAATTTGCCAAATTTTGTTATACGTTGGTCATTTGGTAGAGTTCATCTGGGCCCATTGGAGGCGTTTTTAGTCATAGAACGAAATTTGATTAAATAGAATTCTTTGTGGTTTTTGCCAATTCTCTTGCCAATATAAAATATAGGACCAAAATCATCTATTAAAATACCAATAATTATAATTGGTCAAAGAGGTAGAGTAATTAAAAATAGAGTTAAACCTAAAATAATATCAATGGTTCGTTTAACTGGTTCTAATATTTGATATGTTTTGTCTTCAATTTTGGACAAAAATTCTGGATCATCAATTAAAGATAAAGGTGTTTTTTTCAAAATAGATTCATAAAAATCTATAAAATCTATAATTTGAATTTTGTTTCATAGAGCATTAAATAAAATATTTTTGATGTTATTGTTTGGAAAATGTTTGTCAATAATTATAACATCAACATTTTGGGACTCAATTAGTCGTGTAAGCTTTCAATAATCATCTGGATTGTCTATTCTATCTACTAATTTATAACCAAATTGGGGGTTATTGTTTAGAACAATGCTCAAATCCAAAGCTATAGCATCTTGGCTAATAATAATTATATTTAATGGTTTTTGCTTTTGAATAAATATAGAAAATCAAATATGATTTAGACAAATACACAAAAATGATAGCCCTCAAATTAATAATAAATTAGTTTTAGGTGTTATACCAACAAAAGAAAATAGATAAAAATAAATAATACTAATAAATAAATTTAGCAAAGCTATTCTGCCAAGTGATGATATAATTTTTATGCCTGGAAGAGTAAAAGTATTATCATAAAAATGGTTAATATAAAGTATAATAATTCAAATTATAAAAACAGGTGTAAAACTCTGTAAATGTATTTTCAAAATATTCCAAGAAAATGTATTGTAAAAACGCAATCAAACAATTATATATAATATTATATACAGAATTATTATGTCTGAAATAAATAATAAAAATCCTTTATATTTGTGTATGTGTTTCATAAACACTTTATTTAGATAGTTTTTGCATTATACTTTGCATTTCCTCGTCTATTTTGGGAGTTTTGAGAGTGGGATATATATCATAAAGATATTTAGCGCGCAAAATAGAATTCAATGCTTCTTTCTCATTTTTTTGTTGTAAATAAATCTGAGCAAGTTTAAGATAAAGTGCTGGTTCATTTTTAATTTGTTTTTCAGTATATTGAGCTATTTGTAGAGCTGTATCAATATCCCCCACTTTGATAAATGTATCAATACCATTTAAGATGCTTTGAAAACTATTGAATATGGGGCCAGTTTTAATGGCTTTTTTGAGATATTGTAGGCCTTCTTGATATTGATTATTATTTACCAAATAATTACCTAATATTCAAGGGGCGATAGCAATTTTGGGATATGTTGCATGAAATTGTTTTAGGAGTTTAACAGCTTCTAGTTGATCTTGTTTTGATGGTGAATTTATAAGAATTTGTAGAAAATAAATATCTGTATCTGGTAATGTTAATTTTAATTGATCTATGGATGTTTTGGTATATTTTGCCAGCTGAATATCTTCTGGTGTTAAATTTTTATTTCAACGTAATTTAGAAAGAATATTTACTAATTTAGCAATATATAATTTTAAATTTAGTGGTTCTTGTTTGATAAGTTTGTCTAATTGTTGATTGATAAATAGATAGGTATCTTCTATTTGTGTTTTAGAAAATTTAGTTAAATCTCCATTACTTAAAAGTTCTAAATCTCCGTAAATAAGAAAATTATTGATAAATGTATCAGTATTGTATTTTTCTTTTATCGCAGTAATGCCTTGTTCAATTTGTCCAGATTGTATAAGACTCTCAGCTTTTTTATGTTTAGTAGCTGTAATAAATACTAAAACGTTATAATTATAAATAGTAAAACAAAGTATGGCACATACTATTATTAATATTATAGTTTGTAGTCAGTGGGGTACAGTAATTTTGGTTGGTTTAAATTTTGTTTTAATAGGAGTAGATTGTGAACTAATAAAAGCAAAAATCATAAAAAGAAGTAAATATCCTTCTATAACATCAAAAAGAAATATATTTTGAATAAAATAAGATAATATACAAATAGCAAGAATAATTTTGGGTCAAAAATTTATAGAATTTATATTTTTTAATTCTTTATAAGCAACATAAAAAATACATAAATAGCTAATAAGTCCAATAATCCCTGTGGTCACGAATATTTCTAATATCATATTATGTACTTTGTCAAAACGATTTTCAAGTGGTAAGACTTCTACTATGTCTGTATTAAAATTACGTTGATAAGCAATTTCAAAATTTTCTGGCCCTCAACCTAATAGTGGTTTTTGTAAAGCTGATTTTATAGCAATATTGCTGACTATTAGTCGACTAGTAGAGGAGGCATCAAATATTGTAATAGATGTTAGCCGTTGTAATGGCATAATATTTTGTATAAATTTAGTATCTCGTAAACTAAAAAGTATGATTATAGCAGTAATGAATATAACAATTAAAACAGTTGCTCATTTTTTGATGTTTATATGAAAAAATTTATTTAGTTTAGGATAGTCAAAAATTATCAAGGTTATTAACAATATACCCATAGAAGTAAGCCAAGATAACATCGATCCACGGCAACCTGTGAGAAATAGAAGAAAACTATTAAAAAGAAATAAAATAAAAAACAAAATTGTGTTTGCTCGCGTTTTGCTATTTTGTGTTTGAGAATTGTTTTGTTCAATCTGTTCAAAAAAAAGATATAGACACAGAAAAGCATTTAGCAATAAAAATACTCCAGCAAATGTTGAATTACCCGTAAGTCCAACATAGCGAGTTGGTTCAGAATTATATTTTTGGATCATAGAATTGGGGTTGCGTGAAGCTATAAAACAAAATAGATTGGTAATGGCATAAATTAATGTTCAGGATTTCAAAATTTTGACTCAGGAGTTTTTATTATTAATTACACTAGATAAAATAAATATTAAAGCTACAAAATGTATTAATCCAAAATTGCCATTCATTCGTTCGGCAGTTGAAAACATACTACGACTTGGGGATACACCTAAAAATCCAGAAATTAAGGAAATAATAGCAAATATCAAGATGGCAATATTTAATTTTGTTCATTTAGGTAAAAATTGTTTATCAACATAAATTAAAATTAAATAAAATATTGTCATTAGTTCTACCACAATTCTGAACATTATAGTTTTTGGTATGATTAGTGGAAATATGCTTTTGGTGTTAAAAAATATCAAGACAAAAGCACATAAGACAGTTAGAACCATTATGGCTTTTTGACAAAATATACTTATTTTAGAATTGGATATGTTAATCATAGTATATATTTAATTTTTTATTATTTTGATATGTTTTATTCATTAAAAAATTCTTTTAATTTTGAAATATCTGGATGTTCTTTTATTTTTTTAAGTGCTTTCATTTCTATTTGTCTTATTCTTTCACGTGTTACTTTAAAAGCAGCTCCTACTTCTTCTAAAGTATGAGGAATTCCATCGTCTAAACCAAAACGCATTTTTATAACTTTTTGTTCTCTGGGCGATAATTCTTGAAGTATAGAAGACAATTGTTCTTGCATAAGATAATAAGAGGCTGCTTTGTCAGGAGACATAGTTGTTTCGTCTTTAACAGCATCTTTTAATGTGCCACTATCTTCGTCGTCGCTAAACGGTTGATCCAAAGATAAAGTTTCTTGTGATAATTTAGCCAAATATCTGACTTCGTCTAAGGATAGGCCAAGCTCTACGGCTATTTCTTCGTTAGTAGGCTCACGACCAAATACTTCCATAAGATTTTTTTTGGCTTTATTATAACGAGCCAAAACTTCAATTATATGTACAGGAATACGAATAGTTCGAGAGTGATCAGCAATAGCCCGGGAAATACCTTGTCTAATTCATCAAGTAGCATAAGTAGAAAATTTGTATCCTTTTTTTAAATCAAATTTTAGTACAGCTTTTTCTAATCCAAAATTACCCTCTTGAATTAAATCTAAAAATGTTAAAGTATGGGCTTGTGGTAAAAATCTTTTAGCTATACTTACAACTAAACGTAAATTAGCTTCCATCATTTTTTTTATTGCTGCTTTATCTCCTTTGGCAATACGTGGGAATAGTTCTCTTTCTTCGGCATGAGTTAATAAGGGATATTGAGAGATTTCGCGTAGATATGCTTTTATATTATCTGGAGCATCACGTCATTCTTCAGGATTAGTATCTTTTAATAATTGTTCTTGGGAAATTTCTTCGGAAGTATCTAACAAATTCATATTTTTAATAATACGAATATTATTATTTATTAAATATTCGTAAATTTTATCTACAATAGGAATATTATATTCTGGGTAAGGAATTAACGATAAAATCTCGCCAAAGGTAACAAATTTTCTATCATATCCTCTATTATATAGGTCTTCTAAAATTTCTTTGTATTCTTGTTTACTTAGTTTTTTACTACTTTTTTTATGTTGTTGTGTTGGTAAAAATTGTTTATGGGGTTTGTGAACTATTTTTTTGATTTTTCTAATGGATTTTATTTTATGGTTCTTGTGTTTGTTTACAGATTTTGTCTTTGATTTGTTTTGTTTTTTTGTAGATTTTTTTGTAGATTGTATTTTTGATTTATGTTGTTTATATTTGTTC
>Ga0255341_1006887_pt1 | contig 10419 bp, 6 predicted proteins | sample wastewater_treat_8_FD_192418 | JGI IMG/M metagenome (GOLD analysis project Ga0255341, IMG submission 192418) | Wastewater microbial communities from Lulu Island WWTP, Vancouver, Canada - plant12 | ecosystem: Engineered > WWTP > Wastewater > Unclassified | place: Canada: Vancouver, British... | reverse complement strand
AACCCCGATTTTTGCTATGCTATCAAAAGCACCGAAGGCAACAAAATATTCCTTGTAGTGGAAGCCAAAGGCTATAAATCGTCAACAGCAATACCCGTAGATGAAAAAGGAAAGATTGACTTTGCTAAAAAGTATTTTGAGGCATTAGACGAACACTACAAAGACCAAAACATTAAAATTTCATTTAAAGAACGTATCAATAAAACGCAATTAGCGGCATTGATAAACAACGCATAAAACAATGGCAGAACAAGATTTTATAAAAGCAGGATTTAAAGTTGTGGGCTCAGAAAACAACGAAAACAAATTGTTAAGTTTTCTGAAAGAGAATTACCCCAATGTAATCCGAGACACCGAAATAAATTTAGAAGAACTAAAAACCGTTTTGGGTTTACCGATTGATGAAAAGGTAAACGGTTACGGATTAAACTTTGTAGGTAGAAACTTTGCCAGGGCTAAATATGCTCAAAAAACAGAAAAGGAATTACGGCTAAATACCAAATTGAGCAAAAACCTTGACACTACTCAAAATCTAGTTTTGAAAGGCGACAACTTAGACAGCTTAAGAATACTAAAAAACTATTATAGCGGTCAAATCAAATGTATTTACATTGACCCACCATATAATACTGATAAAGATGAATTTGTTTATCCTGACAAATTTGATAAAGAAGAAGCACAAGTATTAGGATTGGCAAACTTGAGCGAAAGCGATTTTGCAAGAATGGACTTTAGTTTTAAATCCCAAAAGAGCCATAACGGTTGGTTGGCTTTTATGTATCCACGCCTTTTGTTGGCAAGAGATTTATTGAGCAAAGATGGAGTCATTTTTATAAGCATAGACGATAATGAACAAGCCAACTTGAAATTACTTTGCGATGATATTTTTAATGAGGAATGTTTTATAGCCACTATGGTTGTTAACCGAGCTAGTGAAATAGCAACAGAGAACACAATTCAAAAACACGAATACTTACTTTGTTATACAAAAAATATATCAGAATTTAGAGTAACTGGAATACCAAAATTTTCTATATCTCGTGGCACTGTGGGTAATGAGGGTCAAACAATGCCTGTAATAACATTCCCTAAAGGATTGAAATGCTACGGTATAGCAAATGGAACCTACACAGAAACAAGAAAAATAAGTGGTAGTAGCGAAAATATTGAAAATTTAGACCCAATTATTGTTGAAAATGAAACTCTTATGAATGAAGTCAGAATGAAAGCTAAATGGCGTAGTTCTAACGATATGCGTAATTTTTTCAATAATAATTGTCAACCTACAGAAGCAAAAATAAATGGTATAATTGAAGAGATATATTTTGAAAACGATAGATTTAATCCACAAATAAAAAAGGCAACTTATGAAAAATTGCCTTCGCTGTTTTTAGAAAACAAACGAGGTAGCAAATATCTTGATGAATTAGATTTAGGTGGTTTATTTGACAATCCCAAAGACCTAAACTATATCTCAAAACTAATAAATATTGTAACTGACAGCAATTCCATTATTCTGGATTTCTTTGCAGGTTCAGGCACAACGGGACAAGCAGTAATGGAATTAAACAAAGATGGTGGCAATCGTAAATTTATTTTGTGTCAAATTGATGAGCCAATCAAAGAAGATAAACCTGCTTACAAGTTTTGCATTGATAATAATTTACCACCCGTAATTTCGAGCATAACTGTTGAACGTCTAAGACGAGCAGGAGAAAAAATTTCCAATGACATAGAAGCTGAAAATAGCAAAACAGGATTATTTGAAGAGGATAAAAAACAAATTCCTGATATTGGCTTTAAAGTTTTTGATAGTGTAGAAGCTCCAAAACTGAAAGTAGATGACAAAGGACAAATTTCATTTTCTGAAAATCAAACGGATGCTTTAAGTCGTATTTACAATATGGTTTTCACCGTTGGTTTAGACGAGCCAACACAAGTTCCAGAAGAAGTGGTAAAAGATTGCATTTACAAAATCGGCAACCATTACTACATAACCAACAGCGAGAAAATCACAAGTGACGATTACTCAAACGCAATTAAAAATGGTAAAGTATTTATTGACGGTTGGACAGCAAGCCTAAACGGAACTTTGCAGAACTATAAAGAAGATGTGAAGATTGTGTTTTAAGCCCACGCATTTTGCAAGCACATTTGCAAACCGCACAAGCCTACACACAAGCCAAAGTTTGCAAAAGAGCTTGCAAAGCCAACGCAGACAAAAATGGTATTAAAAAATTTTCCGACCCTTCAAAAAAAATAAAAAACGCAACGCACAACCCGACAGACAAATGACAGAAAACCCAACAACGACAATGGTTTACAGACACTGTGGACAAGAACGCCAGCAGCTAACAGCGGTTTGGCGTAATGGCGGGTTCAGTGCTTCATATGACAGTTTTGTGGTAGGTTCAAGTGCAGTTCTTCGATTGAACTTTTGTGCTAAAAATCCGCCACTACGCCAAGCCGCAAAACGTTAGGTGCAAGCGTAAAGAACGACCGTGCAACAAAGAAACGACCGACATAAACAAGAAAAAGTAAACCATTTTGACAGGTGAACACAGACATAGAAACGATACAAAAAACGGACAGCGAGTAAGCCGACACTCATTGCCTACCCTTCTGTGTTTTAATTTTTTTCCCACCGCACAAAATATTTTGAATTTTAATGCCAGCTCGCAAATGGCACATTTGGTTTTGCCCCTCCCACAAGCCGACCCTTCAGCAAAACCAAAAGAGCCATTTTTTGCCATCGCACCGACAAGAATGATAACTTTACAAATTGATAAAAACAGACATAAATAATGTTCGAACAGACTTTTAAAAATATTGACGATATACTTCACAAAGACGCAGGTTGCGGCAGTGAATTAGACTATGTGGAGCAAACCTCTTGGATTTTGTTCCTTAAATACTTGGACGACTTAGAGAAAGACCGAGCCACAGCAGCCGAACTAACAGGCAATACTTACACGCCAATCATTGACAAAGATTACCAATGGACAGTTTGGGCAATGCCAAAAGGCAAAGACGGAAAACTCGACCACCACAAAGCCCTGACAGGTGACGACCTCACCGACTTTGTAAACAACAAACTCTTTCCTTATCTCAAAAAGTTTAAGCTGAGTGCCGAAAGTGCCGACACTATTGAATACAAGATTGGCGAGATTTTCAGCGAACTGAAAAACCGCATACAAAGCGGCTACAATTTGCGAGAAGTGATTAACCGTATTGACGAGTTGCGTTTCCGCACCCACGCAGAGAAACACGAAATGAGCCATCTGTATGAAGACAAAATCAAAAATATGGGCAATGCAGGGCGAAACGGTGGCGAATATTACACCCCCCGACCGCTCATTACCACCATTGTAAAAGTGGTTGCCCCAAAAATTGGCGACAAAATTTATGACGGTGCTGTTGGTAGTGCGGGCTTCTTGTGCGAAGCGTTCGACTACTTGCGAAACAGCAAATCACTTTCTACCAAAGAAACCGAGATACTGCAAAAACGCACCTTTTATGGCAAAGAGAAAAAATCATTGGCGTATATCATTGGCATTATGAATATGATTTTGCACGGTGTGGAAGCTCCCAACATCATACATACCAACACGCTTGCCGAGAACCTTGCCGACATACAGGAAAAAGACCGCTATGATGTGGTGCTTGCCAATCCGCCTTTTGGTGGAAAGGAACGTGCCGAAGTGCAACAAAACTTCCCGATTAAAACAGGCGAAACCGCTTCGCTCTTCTTGCAGCACTTCATTAAAATTTTGAAAGCAGGTGGCAAGGCGGGTGTGGTCATTAAAAACACTTTTTTGAGCAATACCGACAATGCCACAGTTGCCATACGCAAAACTTTGCTGGAAAACTGCAACCTGCATACGGTGTTGGATTTGCCCGGTGGCACTTTTACCGGTGCAGGCGTAAAAACCGTGGTGTTGTTTTTTGAAAAAGGCAAACCCACACGCAACGTTTGGTATTACCAGTTAAACCTCGACCGCAATTTGGGTAAAACCAACCCACTCAATGAAAACGACTTGGCAGAATTTGTTGAACTGCAAAAAACCTTTGCCGATAGCGAAAACTCTTGGACAGTCAATTTAAAAGACATTGACCAAAGCACATTTGATTTAAGCGTAAAGAACCCGAATAAAAAAGAAGAAGTAACGCTACGCCAACCGCAAGCCATTTTGGAAGAAATGAAAGCATTGGATGAAGAAAGTGCCGAAATACTAAACTCAATTTTGGAACTGATATGAAAGAGAAATTGAGCTTACCAAAAGGTTGGGAAATAAAAACAATCGGTGATGTTTGCGTAAGTGCATCTTCAAATGTTTCGCAGAATAAATTAGCGAATGACGAAGGTGATTATCCAATTTATGGTGCAAGTGGATTGATTAAAAAAGTAAGTTTCTATCATCAGGATAAACCTTATCTGTCAATTGTAAAAGATGGTTCAGGGGTTGGCAGAGTTACAAAAATGGATGCTTACACTTCTGTTATTGGAACTTTACAATACATCTTACCAAAAGAAAATATTGATTTAGATTACCTGAATTATTCTTTGATGTCCGTTGATTTCAAAAAATATGTTGCAGGTGCTGCCATTCCGCATATCTATTTCAAGGATTACAAGAATGAGCCTTTCTTGTGGATGCCCCTCCCCGAACAACAACGCATCGTTTCCATATTAGATGAAGCCTTTGCCGCCATTGCCAAGGCAAAAGCCAATGCCGAACAAAACCTCAAAAACGCCAAAGAACTTTTTGAAAGCTATTTGCAGGGGGTGTTTGAGAATGGGAAGTGGGAAACAAAAAAGTGGGGTGAACTTTGCGACTTTGTTCGTGGACCTTTCGGTGGTAGCTTAAAAAAGAATGTATTCAAAGAAAGTGGTTATGTGGTTTATGAACAGAAACACGCTATTCACGACCATTTTAATCAGTTACGCTACTTCATTGATGAAGAAAAGTTCAATGAAATGAAACGATTTGAAGTGTTTCCAGGCGACATAATTATGAGTTGTTCAGGAGTTACTTTAGGTCGAGTTGCCGTAGTTCCTGATGGTATTCCCAAAGGCATTATTAATCAAGCATTATTAAAGCTCACTCCAAAGAAGAATGTAAATGTTCACTTCATTAAGCATTGGTTGCGTAGCAGTATTTTTCAAAAAATAATTTTTGATTATTCGGGTGGAGCAGCTATTCCAAATGTTCCATCTGCAAAAATTTTGAAAGACATAAAAATTCCTTGTCCAAGTTTAAAAGAACAGGAAAGAATTGTAATGGAAATTGAAATCGTATTGAACGAATCCAAAAGACTTGAAGGAATTTACCAAAGAAAAATTGATGATTTAGAAGAACTGAAAAAATCAATTTTGCAAAAGGCGTTTGCGGGAGAATTGAAAACAGAGAATAAATTTGAATATGTATCAAGATAATCAATATATCATCCCTGATGGTCTATATTGGCCTGAAATTCTAAGAAAAGATGTTTCCAAGTCAGGAACGACTTTACAGCCAATATTTGAAGCGTTTACGAACTCAATTGAAGCCATTAGAGATAAGCAAAAAATTGATTCAAAACATAAGGGAGAAATAGTTATTAAAATTTTCGCAACTGAAACTACCGTTCCTGACAGTTTCAGTTTTTCAAGTTTATCTATTATTGACAATGGCATTGGTTTTAATGACGAACAGTTTCAACGATTTAATACTTTCAGAGATAATAGAAAAAACTATAAAAATTTAGGCTCGGGTAGAATTCAATATGTTCATTATTTTGATTCAACAAGCGTAAAAAGCGTATTTGAGCAAGGTGGCGAATTCTACGAGAGAGAATTTATCATATCGAAGAATCAAGAATTTATTAAGCATAATGCTTTGGTAAAGCATAAGTCTTGCAAAAAGATTAGTTCAAGTAATTCTGAAACCAGAATAACTTTCAATTCACTATTGGAAAAAAGTGGGGTCTATGATGATTTAACTGACAAGATTTTAAAGAAAAAACTTCTTGAAAGATATATTCATTATTTCTGTTACAACCAAAATAACTTACCAAAAATAAAAATAGAGTTCTATAACCACGGTAAACTTAAAAGTGAATCAAACATTACAAAATCTGATGTTCCTAAAATTGACAAGAATAAAGTAATCAAACTTCAATATTCTAAAAAAGTAAACTCAGGAATAGAGAAGATTGAAAAGACTGAGGATTTTCAAATTGATGCTTTCAAGATTGATAAAAGTATATTGAAGGAAAATAAGCTTAATTTGGTTTCCAAAGGCGAAGTAATTGAAGAATCTCCAGTAAGTTTAGAAAGCTTAGCAAGTAATGACAATATAAAAGGAAGCAAATTTCTTTTTCTTGTGTCAAGCAACTTTATTGATGATAGAGATACCCACATAAGAGGTGTTCTAAACATTCCAACAAAAGATACATTTGCAAAAGACTTGTTTGCAAATGAGGAGGAAATATTTATTGAAGAAATTCAAAAAGAAGTAAATAATTCGATTAGTGTAATGTATCCTGAAATTGAAGATGCTAAACAAAAACACATAGAAGAATTTACAAAGTTGAAGGAAATGTTTTTGTTGGATGATGCGACAGCCAAAGAAATAAACATTTCAATCAATGATACAGAAACAGAAATACTGAAAAAGTTTTATGAGGCAGAAGCAAAGAAGTCCGCAAGTTTGGATGCTAAAATTAAGGAGTCAATTGACGGCTTAGAAAAACTTGACACAACTGCCGATGGTTATAATGAGCAATTGGAAAATGAAATCCAAAAACTCGTAAGAGAAATCCCGCTTCAAAATAAAGTTTCGCTAACTCAATATGTCGCAAGAAGAAAGCTTGTATTAGACTTGTTCAACCTTATAAACAACAGAAAATTAACTACTCAAATTAATGAGGATAGGAATAAAGATGAAAAGTTACTTCATAATTTAATTTTTCAGCAAACAAACGCAGCTTCAGAAGATAGCGACCTTTGGTTAATTAATGAAGACTTCATCTATTTCAAAGGAGCTTCTGAAAAACTTCTTAAAGATGTAGAGCTTGATGGAGTTAAATTATTAAGAGAGAATTTAACCGAAGAAGAAGTAACTTTTAGGACAGCTTTAAACGAAAATAGGTATGCAAAAAGACCTGACATTCTTTTGTTTCCAGAAGAAGGAAAATGTTTGATAATTGAATTTAAAAATCCTGATGTAAATGTTTCCGACCACTTAAATCAAATAAACAATTATGCTTCATTAATTTGGAATTTTTCAAACCCACAGTTCAAGTTTGAGACCTTTTACGGATATCTCATTGGAGAAAAAGTAAATACAAATGATGTGAGATTTCATGATGGTGATTTTAAAGAAGCATACCAATTTGATTATTTGTTCAGAGCAAATAAATTAATTCCAGGTTTATATGTAAAAGGAGATGCTTCATTATATACAGAGGTTATTAAATATTCTACTCTTTATGAAAGAGCAAAGCGGAGGAATGACATATTTATCAAAAAGTTAGGAAAATCGAAATAAAAATGAACGAAGCAGAAACAAGAGCAGAACTCATAGACCCCAAGCTAAAGGCTTGTGGTTGGGGCGTTGTGGAAGGCTCTAAAGTCCTTCGTGAATACAACATAACGGCAGGTAAAATACAAACAGGCGGTGGCAGGGGCAAAAGAGAAATTGCCGATTATGTGTTGGTTTACAAAGGCATCAAGTTGGCAGTGGTTGAAGCCAAAAGTGATGAATTGGAAGTTGGCGAAGGTGTAATGCAAGCCAAAAAGTATGCGGAGAAACTAAAATTAGAAACAACATACAGCACCAACGGAAAAGCCATTTACCAAATCTGTATGAAATCAGGCGAAGAAGGTTTGGTAACCCATTTTTTAAGCCCTGACGAACTTTGGAATAAAACATTTGCCGAGCAAAACGAATGGAGAGAAAAATTTGCCAATGTTCCGTTTGAAGACAAAAGCGGAAGTTGGCAGTTACGATATTATCAGGAAATTGCCGTTCAACGCACCGTAGAAGCTATTGCACAAAGCAAAGAAAGAATTTTGCTGACCCTTGCCACAGGAACAGGAAAAACAGCAATTGCTTTTCAAATAGCTTGGAAACTGTTCCAAACCCGTTGGAACTTAAAGCAAGACGGCAACCGCAGACCAAGAATTTTATTTTTAGCAGACAGAAACATCTTAGCCGACCAAGCCTACAACTCATTTTCGGCATTTCCCGAAGATGCTTTGGTGCGGATAAAACCCAATGAGATAAAGAAAAGCGGAAAAGTGCCGACCAACGGCAGCATTTTCTTTACCATTTTTCAAACCTTTATGAGTGGCACGGATGCAGAAGGAAAACCTGCACCCTACTTTGGCGAATATCCCTCAGACTATTTTGATTTTATTATCATTGACGAGTGCCACCGTGGCGGAGCCAATGACGAAAGCAATTGGAGAAGCATTTTAGAATATTTCAGTCCGGCAGTGCAATTGGGTTTAACCGCCACACCCAAGCGAAAAGACAATGTGGACACTTACAAATACTTTGGCGAGCCAGTTTACATCTATTCGCTGAAAGAAGGCATCAATGACGGATTCTTAACGCCATTCAAAGTAAAACGCATCAAAACCACGTTGGACGATTACCGCTACACTTCTGATGACACGATTGTAGAAGGAGAAATTGAAGAAGGAAAGTTGTATGAAGAAAAAGACTTTAACCGCACCATTGAAATTGTAGAGCGTGAAGCCAAGCGGGTAAATATCTTTTTAGATGAAGTCAACCAAAATGAAAAGGCAATTATCTTTTGTGCCAATCAAGGACACGCAGCATTGATACGAGATTTGGTAAACCAAAATGCCAAAAGCAAAGACCCGTTTTATTGCGTTCGTGTTACCGCTAATGACGGTGAAGAAGGCGAAAGACTGTTGCGTGAATTTCAGGACAACGAAAAAACAATCCCAACCATTCTGACCACTTCGCAAAAGCTCTCCACGGGAGTTGATGCACGGAACATTCGGAATATCGTTTTGCTTCGTCCAGTCAATTCAATGATTGAGTTTAAACAAATCGTTGGTCGTGGCACACGTTTGTTTGACGGCAAAGATTTTTTTACCATTTACGACTTTGTAGATGCCTACAAACACTTTTCAGACCCTGAATGGGACGGAGAACCTTTAGAAGAAGAACCTTGCAAAAAGTGCGGTCAAAATCCGTGTGAATGTGAGTATGTGCCGCCAAGACCTTGTCCTGTTTGCGGAGAAAGACCTTGCGTTTGCGAAAAACAACCGCCACAACCTTGTGAGAAATGCGGTCAACGACCTTGCGTGTGCAAGAAGAAAGTAAAAATCAAACTGAAAAACGGTAAGGAAAGAGAAATCAAACATATGGTTTCCACTTCGTTTTGGAGTGCAGACGGCAAACCCATTTCAGCAGAAGAATTTTTAAATAATCTGTTTGGCGAGTTGCCTAAACTTTTCAAAGACGAAGAAGAATTGCGGAAACTTTGGAGCAATCCAATGACAAGAAAAGTATTACTTGAAAATTTAGATGCAGCAGGTTTCCCGAAAGACGATTTACTGACTTTACAAAAGTTGGTAGATATGGAAAAAAGCGACTTGTATGATGTGTTGGAATACGTTTTCAATGGCGACTATATCGCAATGACAAGAGAAGCCAGAGCCAAAGCAGCCGAAGCGACAATTTTTGCCTTACTCAACGACAAACAAAAAGAGTTTATCACATTCGTTTTGAGCAAATACATTGAAACAGGTGTGGACGAACTCGACCAGGAGAGACTACCAATCTTGTTGACAAACAAGTATCAATCATTAGAAGACGCAAAAGAAATTTTAGGAGACGTTTCAAACATCAGCAGACTGTTTATAGAATTTCAAGAACATCTTTACAAACAGAAAGCAGCGTAATGACAGGACAACAAACACATACAGCCAACGCACAGCAGTCATACACATTGGCAAGCCGCACAAGCCAACGCACAGACCAAAGCTTGCCAAAGAGTATGCCCGCCCCAACGCAAGAGAAAATTCAAAATATTTTTTCCTCCCCTTTAAAAAAAATTAAAACACCCGACACGCAAGCCGACACAAAAAAGACTGTGAAACTCAATAAAGACAATGGTTTACAGACACGGACGACAAGAACGCCAGCACCTAACAGCACCTATAAGAAATTGGCGGTTCAGTGGTTAAATGAAGTTCAGTTTTTCAATCAAACTTTCGTGCAGGTTGACAGTTTTGTGCTTCGAAATCGCCAACTTCTTATAGCTGCAAACCGTTGTGCCTCATTGTAGAAAGCCAACGCACAAACAGGCACATTTGGTTTTGCAGACACACACAGCCAGCGTGAAAAACCAAAAGAGCCTATTTTTATGCCAACGTCCGAAGAAAGAATCGTAACT
>Ga0255341_1006880_pt1 | contig 10429 bp, 11 predicted proteins | sample wastewater_treat_8_FD_192418 | JGI IMG/M metagenome (GOLD analysis project Ga0255341, IMG submission 192418) | Wastewater microbial communities from Lulu Island WWTP, Vancouver, Canada - plant12 | ecosystem: Engineered > WWTP > Wastewater > Unclassified | place: Canada: Vancouver, British... | reverse complement strand
CCGCATTGAAGCGGGGTTTTTTCATTATTCGCCGATAATTTTAACCAGAACACGTTTTCGTCGTTTTCCGTCAAATTCACCATAGAATATTTGTTCCCAGGTGCCAAGGTCTAATCTACCATTTGTAATCGCCACCACTACTTCTCTTCCCATAATTTGCCTTTTAAGATGAGCATCGGCATTATCTTCAAAACCATTATGGGCATATTGAGAATAGGGTTTCTCCGGAGCCAGTTTTTCCAGCCATCTTTCAAAATCCTGATGCAAACCTTTTTCATCATCATTGATAAATACAGAAGCAGTTATATGCATAGGATTAACCAAACATAGACCTTCTTTAATACCACTTTCTTCCACACAGTTTTCAACTTGTGAAGTAATATTAATAAAATCCCGTCTTTTATCTATAAATAGCCAGATTTCCTTTCGGTAACTTTTCATTAGAGAATGGGCAATTTTTCTATTTCAAGAGCCATATCTTGAGGGGTATCAAATATATAATCAGCCCCAGCTTTTTCCAGAGCTTCGCGACCGCTATATCCCCAGGCAGCACCAATTGCAATCATACCAGCATTCCTGGCTGTTTCAATATCAATGGGGCTATCACCAACCAGAGCAACATTTTCAGGTTTGCATTTTAACTTAGCAGCAAGTTCTAAAGCCCTGGTTGGATCTGGTTTATCAGGTATCCCTGGAACTTCTCCACTATAGACACCAAAAGGATTCTTGCCTTGATTAATCATTGCTCCACGGAAGAAGTAACGAATCATTTTTTTGGTGAAATAATGCACTTTATTGGAAAGAATTGCCAGCTTAATCTTGTGTGAAACGCAGAGTTGAATTAGATACAGGATTCCAGGATAGGTCTTGGTGTGGATAGGCCATCTTTCCTCATAAATTTTCCAGAACTTATCCGCCAATTCTTTTATCATTTCTGGAGTGCGTTTGTCTTCTGGCAAAGCTCTCTCTGCCAATTTATACAGCCCGTTCCCCACAAAATCCTTGTATGCCTCCACCGAATGTTCAGGAAAACCAAGTTCAGCTAATGCCAAATTCATACTGTCAGCAATATCCTGAACCGTGTCCAGCAATGTGCCATCTAAATCAAATATGATGGCTTTGATTTTGTGTTTCTTTTTCATTTTTTTACTTCCTTTATTGTTTTAGTTTTTTATATTTTTTCTTCCGCACATATAGCGATATGCGGGTAAGGTATCTCAATGTTTTCTTCTTCAAAAGTTTCCTTTATTCTCATAATAATTTCAGTCTTTAAAGTAGCCAGCTCACTGGTTTTTCCCCAAACGCTGAATACTAAGTTTATTCCAGAATCTCCAAAACTATCTACTCTAACTAATGATTCAGGTTCTTTTAGAGCTTTTGGTTCTTCCTCTGCTATTTTTAATAGCAATTCTTGAACCTTTTTCAAATTTTCTTTATAAGAAACTGTAATTTGAATGTCAACTCTTCGTTCTGGAAAGCGGGTCAAATTGGTCACTTCTGTTTTTATAACAGTTTCATTAGGCACTCTAACAAATTTATTATCTGCAGTCTTTAACTTTAAAGAAAGAAGGTCTATGCTCTGAATCTCCCCATTAACAGAGCCAACTTCAATCACATCTCCAACGACAAAAGGTTTTTCTGAAATCAAAAATATACCGCTGATAATGTTGGAAATACTCGTCTGAGCAGCAAAACCAACCGCAATCCCTATAACTCCAGCAGCTCCAAGTAACGCAGAAACCTTGAAGCCAAATTCATTTAATACCATCACTAGCAGAATCAACGCCAGACTATAATATACCACTCTAACAACTAACTGCTCACTCTGAGGTGACAGACGGTTGCGCACCATCTTTTGTACCAGTTTCCGCACAAATATTATTATCGGTATTCCTATTGCCAGAGTTAGGATAACTCTGATTACCGTATTTAATCGTTCTGGTGTTATATATTGGCGGATGATTTCTAGTAAATTCATTGGTTACATCTTATTCTCGTTTATAGTTTTAAATATAATAAACAATATAATACACAATTTTGAAATGCTATTATTTGTCTATCTTTTTTTTATATAATACTCCAAATTTTCCTAAATACCATTTTATTTTATTATAAATCTATCTAAAAATCTTTCAACTAATTTAATAACTCCTTTAATCTTAATTAGTAACATTATGAACACATTATGAGAAGAAAAATAAAATCACTTTTTTAAAGCTATATTTACCCTGCTGAGCTCTTAATCTAGATATAACTTAGTTTAAGTAAAATGGATGGATAAAAAAATAAGTAAAGCTCTATAATAGTATAGATTATGAGGTCAATCAATTGTAATCATCCAGAAATTTTAGGAAAAAGTCCATATTCTACTTTCAGGGATAAAAGATAGGTATAATAAAAAAAGCTGACACAATTGTCTTGACAAATAGAATGGTCTAAAAGTTTATGCCTGTAAATGTGGCGAGATAGCTCAGACGGTAGAGCAGAGGCCTGAAAAGCCTTGTGTCCCCAGTTCAATTCTGGGTCTCGCCACCATTTATATTTTTATAACCAAAAAGTTTAAAGCCATAATGAAAACATACATCTTGTCCAATTTAAGAATTCCTGCTGGAGAAGATTTTATCCTGGAAGATGAAATTGCCAGAGAACTTCACTTACCTTCTACCTCTTTTAAATTGCATAGGATAATTCGTAAAGCGCTGGATACAAGAAAGAAAGATCATCCTATCTGGGTTTTTACTGTAGAATTAGAATTTTATTTTTCTCCTCCCAGGCATCCAGATTTATGCGAAGTTCAATCATTAAAAACAGTAAATCTTTCTCCAATTTTCATTCAAAATCCACATCCATATATCATTGGAATGGGTCCAGCTGGACTGTTTTGTGCTTTAGCGATGGTAGAAAATGGTTTACAGCCCTGGCTTTTTGATAAAGGAGACCCTCTTGAGGAAAGATTAATCAAGGTTCAGGATTTCTGGCAGAAAGGCATTTTAGATGAAAATTCTAATATCCAATTTGGTGAAGGAGGAGCAGGAACTTTTTCTGATGGGAAATTGACCAGTAGAAGAAATGAAGCTTTAACTCAAAGAATATATTCAGAATTAATAAAATTCGGAGCGCCTGAAGAAATAGCATATGAAGCTCTTCCCCACTTAGGCACAGATGGAATTCAGATGATAGTTAAAAGAATACGAGAATATCTTTTAGCTAGAGGCTGTAAATTCCATTATCGCACTTGCCTGACCGATATAAAATTGAATGAAGAAAAAGTTTCACAAGTGGCTTTCGGAAATCAATGGCAAGAACCAGAAATTGTAATTTTGGCTCCAGGTAATGCAGCAAGAGATACCTGGAAAATGCTACACAAAAGAGGAATACTCCTGGAAGCCAAGCCTTTTGCTCTCGGATTCCGTATAGAACAAAAACAATCAGATATAAATCGCTGGATTTATGGGAATGAACACTGGGCTGAGATTCTAGGTCCCGCAAGTTATCGTCTTGCCTGTAAAACTGGTTTTACTTTTTGTATGTGTCCTGGTGGAAAGGTTATTATTGCTGTAAGTGAAAAAAATACTATCGTGACCAATGGTATGAGCTTTTCCAAACGAGAAAGTGATTATGGCAATAGTGCTATCGTTACTGCAGTTAATGCGAAAAATTATGGAAATGGAATCTGGGATGGGATAAATTATCAAATAAATTTAGAAAAAAAGGCATTTCACCCAGGATACCTTGCTCCAGCACAAAGAGCCAAAGATTTCCTTCAAAATCAGAATTATTCTCATAGTATTCATTCCACCTGCCTTCCTGGTATCTATCCTTGCAATCTCAATAACCTATTTTCACCATTTATTTCTTCTTGCTTATCCTCTACTTTAAAATATTGTAATCACATCTTTCCTGAATTTTATACTAATTCAATTCTGATTGCTCCTGAAACCAGAACTTCTTCTCCTATCAAAATCTTAAGAAAGAAAGATGAACTATCCAGCCTTTCAGCTTCCAATCTCTATCCAATAGGTGAAGGAAGTGGATATTCCGGTGGAATTATTAGTAGTGCTGTAGATGGATGGAGACTGGGAGAAAGATTTAAGATTCGTTAAAGATTATTTACTAACTCAAGAGTTTTGAATAACTATGAGATTAGTATTGGGATTAAAATTTATAAAGTTATTTTATGCATTTCAAATACTACAGTCCCTTCCCTTCAATTATATTAAAGAGGGAAGTTAATAACACTCCAACCCTTCCGGACACACATCTTAGAGAGGATTTTGGCATTCATTGATTTTTTTAACAATTCATTATCTATTTTCTGCTTTGGGGTATGTGAAAAGAATTAGCTCTATTGTCTTACTTAGCTTTCCATCTCTCATTAAAACATACTGATTTTACCAGAATATAAAAAAGGTGGGAGATAAGTCCCACCTTTCTTCAGGATGTCAATTCATTTGATTATTTCTTTTTTCCAGCCTTGACAGCTTCTTTTAGCTGCTTCCCAGGTTTAAATACTGGAACTTTACGAGCTGGAATCTTTAATGGCTTTTTGGTCTTGGGATTGATACCGTTACGTGCTTTACGATGTGCTACATTAAAAGAACCAAAGCCAACCAAAGACACTTTCTCTTCTTTCTTAAGAGATTGTGTGATGCCATCTAACATAGCGTTGAGTGCAAGTGCAGCAGCTTTTTGGGTGATACCTGCAGCTTCTGCCATCTTCTTAATTAATTCATCTCTGCTCATTTTACCTCCTTATGGATTGTATTTAAAGAGTTAGAGATTATACGAAGTATATTAAATTCAAGCTCTATGTAATCTGTCAATAAAAAAATTATGATTTTAACGCAAAATAGTAATTTATCAGGTATCACAACATCTACAATCTTCTATATCTTATTGTGTAACATTAAGATACATAATATTGAAAGTATAGTATTTTTTTTCGCTTTTTTGCGTTTATTGGCCTTATTTAAGGGAATGAAACCATATAAAAGGCACCATTTTTATATTTGAAAACCTAATAATTTTTCATTAAAACCTTATTTCTGAATAAGAAATTATACTCTACAAATAAAAGGATTTGTTAAGAATAATACATATAGCAAAGTAATCAGTTATCAATTCAGCACTTGACACTTTCCAACTCCAGTATATTTAGGGCTAAAAGAAGAATACTTATGGAAAAGAAATATCAAAAAGCTATCGTTTTATTAAGTGGTGGAATGGATAGTCTGGTTAGTGCAGCCATTGCTAAAGAAGAAGTCCAGGAGCTTTATTTTCTCCATTGCAATTATGGACAATTAACCGAAGAGCGGGAGCAGAAAAGCTTTGAAGCTATCTGCCAGTATTACCAACCAGAAGAAAGCAAAATATGTCATTGGGATTGGTTTAAAGAAATTGGAGGTTCGGCTTTAACCGATTCTTCTCTATCCGTTCCCCGGCAAGAACCTTCCAGAGACATTCCTATCACCTATGTTCCTTTCCGTAATGCTAATTTACTTTGTGCTGCTGTTTCCTGGGCAGAGGTTATAGGAGCTGAAGCTATTTATATCGGAGCTGTAGAAGAAGATAGTAGTGGTTATCCTGATTGTCGGGAGGTATTTTTTAGAGCTTTTCAAAAGGTTATAGAAACAGGAACAAAAAATGAATTCCTAATTCAGATTATTACACCGGTCCTGCATTTATCTAAAAAACAGATAGTGCAAAAAGGGATGGAATTAGGCGCACCTTTTGAACTTTCCTGGAGTTGTTATGCTGATAATGAAGAAGCCTGTGGTGAATGTGAAAGCTGTAGATTGCGTTTAAAAGCTTTTGCAGAAGCAGGTTTAAAAGATCCCATTGTATATAAAATGAATAAGAGATAAAAAATGAATGATTTTATGAAAAAGAACATCCTGATTATCCTCACGGGTGGAACGATTTCTATGAAAGAAAAAGGATCTTTAGGAGTGGTACCAAGTTCTGAATTGGCAGATTTTTTACGCGAATTTCCTCAGTTGAATAATGTGGCAAATATTGATGTGCTTGACTATATGAATGTTCCCAGCCCTTATATCACTCCAGAGATAATGCTGGAACTGGCAAAACTGATTGATTTGAAAATCATTGATTACGATGGAGTAGTTATCACTCATGGAACTGATACTCTAGAGGAAACAGCATTTCTCTGTGATTTAGTTTTGACTACCAGTCTGGACGGACCCAGAAATCTTGTTGGAGCAGTTAGAGTTGCCTGTCATCCTGAATCTGCTGATAAAGGGGTGCTGGTAGTTATGAATGATGAGATTCATACTGCTCGTGATGTAACTAAATTTGATACTGGTAAAGTGGATGCTTTTCGTTCGGGAGATTATGGACCGTTGGGAAGTGTGGACCCAGATGCTATTGTCTACCACAGAATATCCCTTTATAGAGAGAATGTCTGGACGGATAAGATAGAGCCCAGAGTGGATTTAATAAAAGCAGTGGCAGGAATGGATGGGAGATATATACAGACTTCAATAGCTACCGGTGCAAAAGCTATAGTAATTGAAGCTTTTGGTAGGGGTAATCTTCCTTCCAGTCTTGTTCCAGATATCAAAGCAGCACTGGAGAAAAATATTCTCGTGGTCATCTGTTCTCGCACCTATACAGGACGAGTACTTACTGAATATGGATATGAAGGCGGTGGCAAGCATTTAGCTGAGATAGGATGTCTTTTAGCTGGAGATTTGAAAGGGATTAAAGTTCGTCTTAAACTTATGGCTCTTTTTGGCAAATATGGTGATCCTGATGTGGTTAAACGATTCTTTCAACAGAGTAGAAATTAATGAATGAAACCCTGGAATCTAATAAAAAAATAGCTTTTATAGGTCCAGCACCTCCATTTAGGGGTGGGATCTCACAATTTGCTTTCCGCCTGGCTCAAGAATTTCAAAGAGCTGGTAATGAAATCAAGATGTTCACTTTTGAACATCAATATCCAGAATTATTATTCCCTGGTAAGGGTCAGACAGCAGACTTTAGTCAATCAGCGGAAATTGATATAGAAAAAGTTTTCACTCCTTATAATCCAGCTTCCTGGTCAAAAGTGATAAAAAGTATTGAAGCATTTGCACCTGATTTAACAATTATTTCTTATTTTCTTCCCTGGTTTGCTCCTTCCTATACCTGGATTTGTAAGCATCTAAGCTCCACAAGAAATATATGTTTGGCACATAATATAACTTTTCATGAGAAATGGCCTGGCTCAAATCTTCTTTCCCGTCAATTCTTTAAACATTGCGATAAGATTGTGGTACTTTCCGAAGCCTGTCTTCAAGACCTACAGAATACAATGCCAGAAGATATCGCAGGTAAGGGTATTCTGGGATTTCATCCTATCTATGATTGTTATGGAGCAGCCTCAGACGATTTTGAAATAAACCCAGCAGAAGAACCTACAGCTCTTTTTTTTGGTCTTATAAAACCCTATAAGGGTCTGGATATACTTATTAAAGCATTAAAACAAGCCAGAATAAAAATCCCAGAACTTAAACTTATCATAGCTGGAGAGGTATACGGAAAGGAAGATAAATATCTCTCCTTGATTCATCAATTGCATCTGGAAGATGCTATAGAGGCACATTTTCGTTATATACAGGAACATGAAATTAGAAATTTTTTCCTGCGTTCTCAGGTCTGCGTGCTTCCTTATAAAAGTGCCACTCAAAGTGGAGTTATTGCCACTGCCTATGAATTTAATTTGCCAGTTATTGCTTCACGAGTTGGAGGACTAAGTGAATATGTGAAGGATAATGTGACCGGCATTCTGGTTCCACCTGATAATCCAGAAGCTTTAGCAGCGGCATTAATTCGTTTTTTTAAAGAAGATTTGTTTTCTGTTATGCAACGAAATATACCTTCATTTAAGCAGCAGTTTTCCTGGCAAAAGTTAGCGGAAATAATACTTCAAGCCTGATGCGTTTACTTTTAATTTCCTATTATTTTCCTCCTTGTGGAGGTGCCACGGTTCAGAGATGGCTTAAATGGATTCCTATTCTGGTGGAACAAGGTTTTGAAATAACCGTTCTTACAACTAAAGACGGAGATTATCCTGTCTACGATGACAGTCTATTAGCCGAAATCCCTCAAGAGGTGACTGTTATTCGGACTAAAACCTTTAAATTTGAAAAAATATGGAAAATCTTTTCTGGTAACAAAAAACCTATTCCTTATGGAAACATAAGTCAAGACAAAGAACAAAACCTTATTAATAGAATCCTTATCTGGATAAGACTCAATCTTATTATCCCTGATATCCGTAAATTCTGGAATCCTTCTGCTATAAAAAAAGCGATTGAGTATCTTCGTACCACTCCTGTTGATTTTGTCATTACTACCGGACCACCTCATTCTACTCATCTTATAGGATTAAAACTAAAAAATAAATTTAATATTAAGTGGATTGCTGATTGGCGTGATCCCTGGACCTCTATTTATTACTTGCAACTAAATCCTCCGACCTTCGTCAGTCGTTACTGGCATAAAAGCCTGGAAACAAAGGTTGCTCAGAACGCTGATTGGAATGTGGTGGTATCCGAACATCTGGCTTCTCAATTACCAACTGATAAAGTTTCTGTAATCTACAGCGGTTATGATGAAAAAAAAATACTCCCTCCAAAAATTTCAAAGATAAAAAATGGAAACGAACCTTTCAAGCTGAAGTTTATAGGAAACATAACTGAAGGACAGAGATTGGATATTCTCATTCAAATAATCGCTAAAGCCTTCCCTGATGAAGATATTGAACTAAGCTTTATTGGAACCAATCTTTCTGAAGAATATAAGACCTTACTTCAGAATCTATTGCCAGAAAGATATGTTTACAAGAATTTTCTGCCTCATAAGGAAGCACTCAAAGAAATGCAGGATTGTCAGGTGCTTCTTTTACTGATTAACTATTATCCTGGTTCAGAAGGAATGCTCACCACTAAACTTTTTGAATACCTTGCCTCCTATAATAAAATTCTATGCTTGGGACCTCATAACAGTGAAGCAGAAAAACTTATCTATCGCTATGAAGCAGGTAAATGCTTTGATATAAACGAATCCGAAGCTGCTATTGAATATCTGAGGAATTTATACAGATTGTGGCAATCGGGAAAACCTTTGAAAAATGAAAAAGATATATCAGAACTTAGTGCGCAAAATCAGGTGTCCAGGTTAATAGATTTATTATACAACCTTAAAAATTGAGTGTAGGATAATAATAATTATAACATTTCATTACCTATCTTAAAAAGAAAGTAAATAGGATAAGATGGAAGGTTAGGCAGCTGTTTTCTATGGTTAAAACCCCTATTCTGTAAAAATTATGCAAAAAGTAATCTTGCTTTAACAGCTTTATAAATCAGTTTATCAAAGTTGATAAATGGGAGAAATAATCAATCAGCAGCGAAAGCACTTCAAGATTGCTATAAACTAGCCAAATTCGGAGAATAATTCCACTATTCTAAGGGCTATCAAGAAGAGCCTGAGATTAATTCCTATCAGTTGATTTTTATTGCCCTTGAAGAGGGAGGTTATTCATCTTTTAAGGATAAGATATTACTATACGATTGTGTTAAGGTATAGAATGTTTTGGAATGAGGGATTTTATCCTCAGGACAAACCCATTAAATTGAGATTATAACATTCCCTTTTAAAAGATTTTTATACACCTAACAAAAACAACAATTATCAAAAAAGCATTGACAAAAAAAGAAGCCATTTATATGTGGAATCAAAATATTAAGAGAATATGAGGTAGAAAATGCCCCAACACAAATCACCTATGAAAAGGATGAAAACTGATGCCAAAAGGCATGCACGGAATAATTATGTCCGTCGTACTATCAAAACTTTAGAAAAAAAAATCCGCACTGATATGAGCAATGACGAAAGACAAAGGTTATTGAATGATATTTATTCCCAGCTGGACAAGGCAGCGAAGAAAGGTGTTATCCATAAACGTACTGCTTCTCGTCGTAAAGCTCGGGTAGCTGCTTTTGTTAATAAAACTCAAGCTAAATCTGAATAGTTTTAATTGTAAGGTCTTTCTAAGTTTATCTCTGGCTGGCTCTTTGTTAAATTAATTATTGAATTTCAGGTTTGTGTGTATTGAATGAAAAAGAAACGCAATTTCTTTGCTCAAGTTCTGCGTTTCATAGTTTATGCTCATCTCTTTTTCTGGACTATTATTGCCACTCTTTGTCTCTTTTACAATTTTATTAATCCTCCCTTAACACCTTTAATGATACAGAGAAAACTGGTTAGAGGTTATGAATGTAAGCCCCGAAAATATATCCCTTTAGAGAAGATACCTAAATCCATTGTAAGAATGACCATCATCGTTGAAGATGCCAATTACTATCATCATTTTGGATTTGATTGGGATATGGTAAAAAAAGCCTGGGAGAAAAATAAGAAA
>Ga0255341_1006879_pt1 | contig 10430 bp, 9 predicted proteins | sample wastewater_treat_8_FD_192418 | JGI IMG/M metagenome (GOLD analysis project Ga0255341, IMG submission 192418) | Wastewater microbial communities from Lulu Island WWTP, Vancouver, Canada - plant12 | ecosystem: Engineered > WWTP > Wastewater > Unclassified | place: Canada: Vancouver, British... | reverse complement strand
CGCGGTTTAGCATTAGTCCGTACGGCAGGAACTGCCGGAAGTTACGCCTGTGGAAACCGTGTAAGACCAGCAATGGCAACGGTCGATGAAGCAGGAATCCCGCGACTTCAGTCGTGGGAGGTTCAAGGAGCACCCGTTCATACTGCGGCGCCCGCCCAAGACGAGCGGCAGGGAGGAATTCGGCGCCCAGTCCGCGCATGAGCTGATCTCCGGGTGGAGGCGCCTGGGGCTGACGGCTGAGGACATGGTGGCTACCGCCACCGCCTTCGCGGCCGAGGCGATTGCCTGGCACCTGAAGAGGGACGTCATCGCCCAAAGCGGCCCGGACGAAGTGATCATCAGCGGAGGCGGGGCTTTCAACCCTGTACTGGTACAGATGATACGTGATCGTATTGCACCTATCCCTGTGGTTCGCGCTGACGAGTACGGGGTGTCGAGCAACGCCAAAGAGGCCATCGCTTTCGCAGTTTTGGCATACGAAACCATGCGTGGCCGCCCGGCCAACGTTCCGAGCGCCACCGGAGCCGCGGAACCGGTTGTCCTGGGCTGCATCACCCCGGGATCCCGCGGAGCGCAGTGGCCGTACGGGGGACTTAGCGTACGGTGACGAGGTTCTTCGGACAGTACACTCGGCACATCGCATTGGCAGGACAGGGTAGGGACTGGATTGTCAACGGGTCAGACAGGATATGGGCGGTGAGGGAGGCTTGGCGATGGAGCGAGTCCAGGTTCTCGCCGGAATCGATGTGGCGATGGGCGGCGCCGGCGCAGACGTAGGCACCTGCATTGGTGCTGAAGCCGGTTCTGACGCAGCGCGGGCTCTCGCCGGAAAGCGCTTGGGCCTCATAACAAACCCCACGGGAGTGACTAGGTCTCTAGATGCGACGTTGGATGTTCTTCACCGCGACGGGCGATTTCGGCTGGTGGCGGCTTTCGGTCCTGAGCATGGGCTGAGGGGAGAGGCCCAGGATGCTGTGGATATCGGCGATTTCCGCGACGAGCGCACGGGGCTTCCGGTGTACAGCCTGTACGGGGCGAACCGGCGGCCTACCCCGAAGGCACTCGCCGGCTTGGACGCGCTGGTCTTCGATATTCAGGACGTGGGCGTCAGGTTCTACACGTTCATTTCGACGATGGTGCTCGCGATGCGCGCGTGTGCCGAGGTGGGCAGGGAGTTCATAGTCCTTGACAGGCCCAACCCGATATCCGGCGCCTTAGTGGAGGGCGGTATTCTGGACGAGCGCTTCGCCTCGTTCGTAGGGGCATGCCCAGTGCCGGTGCGGCATGGGCTCACCGTGGGCGAGCTGGCGATGTGGGCCAATGAGACTCTCGGAATCGGCTGCGAGCTGACGGTGTGCAAGATGATGGGATGGAGGCGAACCATGTGGGCTGACGATACCGGCCTGCCGTGGGTGATGCCTTCGCCCAACCTGCCGTCGCTCGATACCGCGACCGTCTATCCCGGCGCCTGCTTCGTGGAAGGCACGAACGTCTCCGAAGGTCGCGGGACGACCCGCCCGTTCGAGCTGATCGGCGCGCCGTGGATCGACGGCCGGGCTCTTGCCGACCTGCTTGACGACCTGGGGCTTGCCGGCTGCAGGTTCAGGCCGGTCTTCTTTGAACCGAGATTTTCCAAACATGCAGGCCAGGTGTGCGGGGGCGTGCAGATCCACGTGCTTGATAGGGACGTCTTCAGGCCGGTTCGGACTGGGGTTCATGTCCTCGCGGCCATACGCAAGCTTTGCCCCGACCAATTCCAGTGGATCGGCACCCCGGAGCAGGCAGCTGCAGGCAGGCTCCACATAGACCTCCTAGCCGGGACGGACGGACTTCGCCAAACACTCGATTCCGGCGGCGATCGCCGACCCATCGACGATTTGCTGTCGAAATGGGAGGCAGATGCCGCAGGTTTCGTGAAGGACCGTGAGCGGTTCCTGGTTTACCGTAGCTGAGTGACAGTTCGGGCCGAGCCTACCAGCCTTAGTCCAAGGCCGCCAGGCGTATACTGGGAAAATTTAGTCTGTTCGTATTCTGAACGCATTTCTGCCGACCTGTTCGATTTGGTGACAATGGGTGGTGCATAATCGAACGCATAACTGCATAGAGCGGCGGAAAGGCGCGGACAATGGGAGTGGTTTACAGATACGGCGGCATGCAAAGGGGAAATGTGACAGAATGCCCCAGGAAACCGGGCCTGGAGCACCATCTACTGGGATTGTGCCGATCGGATAATGCAGTCGCAGCGGTCTATACCCATATGCGTCGCGATATGCATCAGTCACTGTCCGATTTCGCGACACATCTCCGAAAATGCGTTCGGAAAATGAACAGATCACCTAAAGGCCAGCTCAAAGGCACTATGGGCTTAACGTGCAGCGTACGGCCTCAAAGCTGATGTACCTACTCCCTCATGTACTCACTGAATTGCCTCGCCTCCTCCATCATCGACACTGTCGGTTCGGCCCGCCGCCGCATGGCGCCGATGGCGGCTATGATCTTGAGATCGATATCGGGGTCGGCCCCGGCCAGACGTTCATCGTTGATCATCCTGTAGAACAGAGTCGCGATAACTCCCCCGCAGGCCATCATCTGCTGGCCCGTCTTTAGGGTGTCGCGGTCAAACAGAATGGACGTTTCGCTGTCGAGGTAGAGCTCGTAGGGATCGGCACATTCATCTATGCAGGTCGGGATCGCTTTTCCATGGACGCAGAGGTTACCCCTGACTCCATGGACTCGCATGTGTGCATCGATGCCGCTGTGCCATAGTCCCCGAACTTGCGGGACCACGCCTACCTGGTGGGGCGCGGCAGACCCGATCTGGTCGGCCACGACCGTCTGGAAGTGCTCGGCGAAGCCTTCGTCGAAGGCGGTCTGGTAGTCAGTGACTGACATGCTCATGTGCATCTTGGTAGAGGGCGAGGGCCGGTCGGCGAATCCGGGCACGAGGTTTCGTATGATCACATGGCCGATCTCGTGGCAGAACGTGCTGACCGTATCGTCGTCTTCGACAGAATCCTCGTCCACGACCATTTCGACATATCCGGAAGGGACGAAGGTCCTCTCGCCATTGGCGTCCAGCCAGAAGCCCGCCCTGGCGAATCCGCCTTCTCTGTCGGATAGAAGCAGGAATGCCGGGCCCAGGGCGCCGGGCAAGGTATTCGAGGGTGAATCGCCAGAAACGTTCTGCCCGCTCGATCCGCCCGCTCCGTTGACTGCCGCCAGGCGACTCTGCCTCTCCATCCTGAGCGCCCGTGCTGCGGGGCCACCAGTGAGCCTGCGCCTCAAGACATCGGTGAAGCTGCTCACAGCCGAATCGGCCCCGGGCTCGCAAAGCACAGGATACGTCTGTCCGGACGGGCCCTCCAGATGCAGTATTCCACCTAGATCATCCATGAGAGGAACTAGAATCCGTAGTTCGTCCATCATGACAGCACTCCCTCAAGCCAAGCTGTGCAGGCAGTAATGCGAGGTTGGTCGCGATACGTGCCTCAGATGCTGGCACAATTCGCTAACCCAGGCCGAGTTCCTTCGTTTCGGGCCGCCGCTCCTGCTACAGCAACTGGCGCTTCACCGAGAGGCACTTCTGCGATTCTCGATGACGGACGACACCACACGGCCATCATCTACATCGCTATACTTCACCAGAAGAGAGCAAGTGGCGACCTAGAGAGAGAGCAGAGAGACCTCGCCGATTTGCCACATAGGCGCTTCGATAAGAACTACAGTGCATCGCATATGCGGGAACTGGGTGCGAAAATGGCGCAATACATCATCAAAGGAAACGCATGGGAACCCCAGCTAGCTCCCGTAAGTGGGGCCGGGTTACATCGAAACGACTCGGCGGCGGACCCAAGAGATTCGACAGCTAGATCAGGATGTTCGGTGTAGACTCTGGATCGTTTAACATGGAGCGGACAGGATATCCGGTTTTCGCGATGACAGCTCCACTCCTATAGGGGGAAAGGGGGTATCGCATCTTGTTCAGGAAACCAGCGGTCGCAGTAGTGATCCTCCTAACAATCCTGGCGGTGCCGGCGGCCGCGTGGGCCGGGGGCCAACCGAGCACCTCGCACACAGTGACCATAGGCGTTGCTGCAGTTGACGCCATATCTGTACAAGACGACGGTCTAGTGACGGTGAAACTGGTGAAAAGGGAAGACGGAATGGGGTTTCTGACGACTGAGGTTTCGGAGGTAATGTCTCTCATGTGGGCCACCAACGGCTCACCAAGGACGATAAGAGTGAGTGCAGTCGGACCTGCTGGCATTACGCTCCAGCTGAAGAGGTACAGGGACAATACGTGGATCCCACTAGGGGCCGCGGCACAGACCTGGGTTTCCCCTGCTGGCAGGGAAGCCGGGGCGAGTGGCGTTCAGTCACTATCGATACTCTACACAGCTTCTGCCGGCCTCGGCGTGGAGCCCGGTAGCCACGACGTCGAGGTAACGTATACATTAACCGATTGCTGAGAGGCTTTTCAAGGTTGGAGCAGGCAGGGTGGCCAACTGCGTGCTCTGGAACGCGAATGAATAAGAAGGCACAAGAATGGGGGGTTCTCATGCTGATGCCGAAGCGTAGTGTATTGGTGGTCTTTCTTCTCGCAGCCCTGCTGACGATGTCAGCGGTCTCGTACGCGACTGAATTCGGCAGTAGCTCCCACGCCGTGAATGTCACGGTCGGACTGGTGGACGCCATAACCGTTCCCACTGACGCCGTCAGCCTGACCCTCCAGAATACGGGGTGGGGGCTGAGCGAGCCTACTGCAAAAAGCAGCATCCAATATGCAACCAATTCCACGTCCACACGCAAGATCTATGTAAAGGGCACCTTCACCACTTGGCCCACCGCGGGTCGTCTGGCGCTGTCAGTCACACCGGTCGGAGGTAGTGCGGTGACGATCACGAGTGATGACCAGTTCTTGATGACCTGTGATCGGGGGGTCATCAGAATTATCCAACTCACGTATGGTGCCCACGCGGACCTTCTTGTCCCACCCGCAAACGACTACTTGGTAACCGTAACCTATACACTAACAGACGTGTAGTTCGCCTAACTGGCCAGTTCTCGTCTCGCCTTCAGAGGCTGAGGGGATCTTCCCCTCAGCCTCTTCCTTGAGGTGCAGGCGCGATGCTCGGAAACTCACGATTAGCAGGGTGAAGGATCGACATGAGCTGTGGAGGACAGGCCATGTACTTGACAAAGGCTAGTACAAAACTTGCGTACGGGGAGTGAGACATCATGATTCGATACTCTCGCCGCATTTCGGTGTTGGTGGCGGCCGCGGTTCTTGTTGCGGCCATGTTGATCGGGACTTCGATTCCGGGTGTGGTCTCGGCTTCGGTGAATGTATCGAGCGGGCTGACTAGTGTTCACGAGGCAGCGTTGGGGGAGCAGTGCGACGGGGCAATAGTGCTGGACAACCCGGGTCAGACCACTGAGAGAGTGGAGATATACCAGACGGACTATCGCTTCACCGCGGATGGGCACGCGTACTACGACGATCCGGGCACGCTGCCGCGCTCCAACGCGTCGTGGATTCGCCTGGGGCAGTCCACTGTCGACATCCCGCCCAGGTCCAGCGTGACTGTCCCATATCGCATACAGGTTCCTGCCGGCAAAGGCATGGTGGGAACATATTGGAGCATGGTCATGGTAGAGATGGCGGGAAGCATCGATTCGGAAGCGCCGATCGAGTCGGCGAAGGATGAGAAATCGATTGTCCTGGGCATCAAGCAGAAGTTCAGATACGGCATTCAGATAGTCACGAATATCGGCTCGACCGGCAAGAAGAAAGTGGCCTTCAGCAACCCCGCTCTTCAGCGTGTCGAATCCTCCGGTGAGCTCGCGTTGAGCGTGGACCTGGCGAACGCGGGTGAGCGGATGTTGACTTTCTCGGTGTGGGTAGAGGTGTACGACAAGGCCGGGGCCAAGCTGGGTAAGTCCGACGGCAGAGACGTCAAGCTGTACCCCGATACGTCTTCCCGGGCCACGATCGCGCTGGGCTCGCTCGCCCCGGGCAGTTACAGAGTCATCGTGGTGGCCGACAACCATGACGAGTACGTGGCGGCTGTCCGATACAGCCTGGAGGTGTCGGCGCCTTGATGGCTGTGAGGAGGGCAAGCTGGCCTGTGGCGTCTGCGGCGGCGCTCGTGATCGCCTTCGCTCTCTGGTCCCCTGGGTTCCCGTGGGCTTCGCGGGCGTCAGCGAGTGAGGCATGCGTCGTCACAGCTCGCCCGGTCGACCCGATAGCCCAGGCAGATCCGGGCAGCGTCTTCACAGTCGTCCTGGCGATGGAAAACCGAGGAGCAGAGACCGTGGAGGTGGGCGTCAACCCGGAGCTCCCCGAATCGTGGTCGCTGCTGGTTGCGGACGAGGCCGTGCGCCTGGCGCCGGGCGAGTGCGACGCTTTGCCCATTTCGATCTCGGTCCCGAGGGACGCGCTGTCGGGAACGTATGAAGTGCCGGTTGTCGTCAGCCATACTCGCTTCCCGGGGTCTGTTCAGTCCGCAACCGCGGTGTTCACAGTCCGCATGAACGAAGTCCGCAAGGTCAAGGTCAGCCTGGTCAAAGCGCCCGAGTACGTGACCGACACGGCCTACACAGTCTCATTCCTCCTGACTAACCAGGGCAATGTCATCGAGACTCTGGAGCTTGTGGCACGCGAGATCCAGGGCGCGGTCGTCAAGCCCAGCCCGGCTCGTGTGAGTGTGCAGCCGGGAACCGGCGCGATCGCCGACGTGCATGTGAAACTGCAGTCGGTTCCCGGCAAGGTCCTCGATCACACCATATCCATCACTGCCGAGAGCCGTGACTCGCAGCTGGCCCGGGCGTCCGCCAGTGCCCGGGTGAAGGTGCTTCCGCAGAAGCTCAGCGACTCGGACGCGTATCATCATCTCCCTGTCAGGATCGAGCTCAGCGCGGCAACCCGAGCCGCCGCCGGCGGCGCCGGGCTCAAGGTCACGGGCGAGGGCCCCCTCGCCTACGGGGGCAAGGATAGGCTTCGTCTTTCGATTGCCGACAGTAGTGGGGCGGTGGAGTATCGCGCTCACGGAATGCGCCTGCTGTGGGGAGACGCCAAGTTCAGCCTGTCTCCGCTCACCGAATGGGGCGTCGAGGGGCAGGGGGTGGGTGTGGAGGTCAACCGAGAGAAGACCGGGTTCGAGGTGTATGCGCATGACCGCGCAGGCTCGTCCCGGATGGGTTTCAAGGCGACGGCGACGCCGACCGCCGACGCCCAGGCGTCGGTCCAGCTTCTGACGCAGGACGAGCCGTCGATGAACGTGATTACCGTGAGGGGTTGGCGCAAGCTGGCCGGCGCCGGCGAGGCGGAATGTGAATACGGCCTGCTGTCCAATGGTACTGATGAGACCGCCCAGGCCCTACGCGCCGCGGTGAAGACGCGCCTTGGGCCGGTGGAGGCATCGGCTGTGCTGCAGACCGCCGATCCGGGATACTCGGCGGTGAGCAACCCTGGGCGAGACCTGTCGCTCAAGCTGAGGAGCGTTTCTACCAGGCCGGTTGCCACAAGCCTTCTGCTGCAGGAGCACGAGGACCAGGCTGCCCGCAGCCGCAAGCTGGAAGCGACAGCAGTGTGGACTCAGGATGCGTCTCAGCTGGGGCTGAAGTACTCTGACGCCACGAGCCGGCGGATCGATTCGTCCGACTGCAGCAGAGTGCAGGAGGCGACGGCCTCACTGAACGTGTCCGGCACTGGCGGTTCCTCGCTCAAGCAGGAATTGACGGTTCAGCGCAAGTCCGCTGACGCTGACGCTACCATTGACGAGGCTGCGAACTGGAAAGCTACCTACACCATCAAGCACGCAATGGGGCGTAGCGGGTGGAAGCTGGAATCGTACCTCACGGCAGGACTGCCGCTGTCGGGAAGCTCGGATGTGCGTCTGTCGGCGGGCCTTTGCGGGTCGTACAAGCCTGAGCCCAGGTGGGAGTTGAAGGGCGGTATCCGCTCAGACGACATCGCGGGCGGCGCACTCATAGTGTCGGGCGGCGCCACGTTCAGGGTAACAGATTCGGTGGCATTCGCGGCAGATGCGTCCTGCAAGGTAGCTGGGGGACAGGCTGGCGACTTTGCGATGAAGCTGACCCAAACGGTCTTCTTCGATCTTCCGCTAGCCCGCCGCGCCGACGTGGGGGAGATCGCAGGGCGCGTTCAGGGCCCGGGCGGGCAGGGAATCGCAGGGGTAATGGTGAGCGTGGACGGCCTTTCGGCCGTCACGGACTCATCCGGGGCCTTCAGATTCCCATCGGTGGTACAAGGAAAACGCTACGTTTCAGTTTCAGTTAGCAAGCTGGGGCCTGAATACTCCGTGATGCCGTCATCGGTGATAAGTGTGGAGGTGGAGCCGAAGAAGACATCCACAGTGTCATTCACCGTCGCCAAGTCGGGCAGGATCACGGGCGCTGTTCGATTTGGCACGGGTGGCGAGTCGCACAATGCGGAATGCGCGGAAGTGCTGGGCCGGATCGCGGAAGAGATATCGCTCCGGCGGGCGCCCAAGCTGCTATCTGGGTTGCTCGTGGAGCTGTCCGGGCCAAGGCGACTGGTCGCGCAGCTCGATTCCAACGGTCAGTTCTCCTTCGATCATCTTCCTCCCGGTGAATACAGGCTCGTGATAGACCGCAGTAGCATGCCAGATCTGTACGAGCTGATCCCTTCAGCGATCAAGGTGAACCTGGTCGAGGGGCAGGTGGCGTCGGCTGAGTTCGTCGTGGAGCAGGTGGTGCGGGAATACGACTTCACGGAAGGCGGCGAAATCGCGGACGAGCCGGTTGTCCTGGTCGGGCAGCAGAAGCGGTGACCCGCGACGGCCGGGTCCTCGCATGCTGCGCCCACCCGGAGCCGGCAAGAAGGACTGAAAGACAAGGGGGATTAGGAGATAAGGAGTCGAGGGACGCCCGACGGGCGTCCCTCAACTGATAACTGAATATGATCCGATCATGGTCTCTGCAGGAATCCACGCGCTTTGACACGCGTGCTGCAGACTTATGAGACCCGTGTGATACCGTGCCACAGTCGAGCGGGGACGACATTGCTCTGATGCCGCCTGCAGCCCGGAAGCTAGTCGATTGACAGACCGTACCCGGACTCCTCTTCTTCCGCCGAGTCTTCCAGGTCTAGCTCGAAATCAGACGATTCCTCTGATTCGTCCGCTTCGTCCTCAACGTCCTCAACGTCCTCAGTCATGGTCTCTTCGATCTGATCCTCGACCTCTTCGACCTCTTCCTTCTTCTTGCCGCAGCCGGCCAGCGACAGCGCGAGCAGCAGCACCAGGAACAGCGTCAGGAGCTTCTTCATGATAACCCTCCATCCCTATACATGAAATCTTGTACTTGGATTCGGAGTTTCCTCCTGCACCATAACCCATAATACCACGGTATTTCTATTTGTGAAGACCCGAACGGGATCACAGGTACGCGAAAGCCGTCCTTGACCTCGAAGTTCGGCTTATCGCCCAGTGTGATCGGGAAGAAACGATTGGCAAGAAACGATATTGCACTCCTCAGGGAATGATGTATAATCCATTAGTGGTGATAGTAAACTGAGGGTTTACTGTTGCTAAACTAGTCAACTGAAAGTTTACTGCGTGTAAACTCCAATCACGGCCGACGGGCTCCTGCCGGTTCGCGTACGAACGCGACGCAGCAGGACCTCGGCGCGGGCGGGGGTGTGGCGGATGAACATCGGGAGAAGAATCCGAAATCTCAGGCTCAAGAAGGGGCTTACTCAGGAGGAGCTGGGCGAGCGCACCGATCTCACGAAGGGCTACATCTCCCAGATCGAGCGGGACTTAAGCTCTCCATCGATCGAGACCTTCTTCAACATCCTTGAAGTCCTGGGCTGTCCTCCGCGGGAGTTTTTCGACGAGGGGAAGCGGGAACAGAAGGTCGTGTATACCGACGAGGATCGGACGGAGTTCGTAGACGAAGAGCGCGGCTACACTGTTCAATGGCTTGTGCCCGAGTCCAACGAGAATGAGATGGAGCCTATTCTACTGACAATCGCTCCGGATGGGAAGTTCAAGGAGTTCGAACCGTCCTCCTCCGACACTTTCGCTTATGTGCTGAGCGGGAGTGTCAAGGTTCGATTGGGGAGCGCAGTGTACTTTGCCAAAGCCGGTGAGACCATCTACTACCAGGCGTCAGAAGAGCACCAGATCGAAAATGACTGCGATACTTGGTCGCAATTGCTCCTAGTTGTCACCGATTCTTATCTGTAGCGCGCAGCGGGGCGTTTCCTGCATGCCCAATTGCGGTTGAGTGAGGGGGACCGATGATGGCTGACGATGTGATTGTCCGTTTTGAGAATGTCACCAAGCAATACGATGACGACCCCGCGGTACTAGATGATGTCAGCTTCCAACTGGAACGGGGCAAGTTCTACACGTTGCTCGGCCCTTCAGGCTGCGGAAAGA
>Ga0255341_1006839_pt1 | contig 10484 bp, 7 predicted proteins | sample wastewater_treat_8_FD_192418 | JGI IMG/M metagenome (GOLD analysis project Ga0255341, IMG submission 192418) | Wastewater microbial communities from Lulu Island WWTP, Vancouver, Canada - plant12 | ecosystem: Engineered > WWTP > Wastewater > Unclassified | place: Canada: Vancouver, British... | reverse complement strand
TCGCATCCGAAGAAAGGTAGGTGGTTTGCTGATTTGCATCCATCACGGTGACCGGAAGTGCTACCGAAATAGTACGCCGTATCCCGGTCTTCCGCATCGGTCAGGATGGTCTGTTTGGCATAGCCATCCACGTTAACCGCATAAGCAAAGGACGTGACATGCTCGTTCGGATCGGTGACAGAGTAGAGTTTGCCAGCATGGTCACCGCTTGCGATATAGTCTATCTCATAGACAGAACCCAGAAAATCGGTGTGGGTTTCCATCTTGTGGTTTGCATCATAGGAAAATTCACAGTTGGGTGGTGTGGAAGCGACAGGCTGGGTGATAGAGGTAAGATCGTCACCGGCTTGACTGTAACCGAGTGTCCAGCTGTGACTCATACTGTCGGTGATACCGGTTAATTTGCCACTTTCATTCCAAGTTAAGGTAATCGCTCTGTCCGAAAGGGAATCGGTGATCGCAGTCGGTCTCCCGGAGGTGTAGGAGACAGTCTGCTCTCCGTCGTCACAACGGTTGGAGAGGGTAGTCAGTTTGCCGGTGCTATCAAAGGTGAGACTGCCTTCCCCGAGGGGAGTAATGGTGTAAGTGCCATCGCCGTTCTTTTCGGCTTCTCCGACAAAACCGGAGGGGTTGATATACGGTGTGGAAGGTCCGGCATAGGTAAATGCCAGTTTGGCACCGGTAGCGGTGACATAGGTTAAATCATTGGTTTGGCTGTCTTCTTCTACGCAAGCATGGAGGTTGGTCATCCACCCTTTACCGACTCCGATATCCACCGAGGCATTAAAATGGTTGTACGTCAGAAAAATTGAGAGGGAATTCGGTACGCCTTGAACGGTGACCAAAGGAGCCAACACCATGAAGTTGCCAGTTTGCAGGTTCGCGGAAAGAGTGGTCCACTCGGAGGTAGGCAGGAATGCAAATTCCGCTTGACTGTTTTTCTGTCCTGCGTTGACCGATCCTTCATCGACCAAACCTTGAGGATACACTCTGGAGTCAAAGTAGGAAGGGGTCCCAATGGCATGACAGAATTCCAAGGGAAGGATGGAGAAGGAAAAAAGAAGAAGAAACGCTAAAACAAAAGAGAAAATTGAATACACATGCTTTTTTTCTTTTTTTCTTGAATCTAAAGAAAAATCATTTTTTAAAACTTGTTGCTTTCTTAACATGATTGAGCCTTCCTTCATTACTATTTTATTTATAAAGAAAAGAAAACCAAGAAACCAAATCCACTAAGACAAACTGCTTGTAACAAAGACAAAGTTAAATAACTAGTACAACTGGTACAATGCTTTGTCCACAGAAACGCTGGTATTGATACTCACCTCCCTTCCTAGTTGTCAAGGAAACCGGATGTGATAAAGTATCCTGTAGGCTATTATCAGTTAAAGCTCTTTTGCTATACTGAGTAGGAATAAAGTATAATTACTTATTCTATTTTAGTATATAAGCGGGAAAAAATGTTTGTCAAGAAAAAAGAGAAAAAAAATAATGAAGCATCAACAAAAGACTATATACATTATACCGTTATGAATAGAATCGTTAAATTATAATATATTTTTCATGTTTTTTTTGAAAAAGCTTTCAAAATGGTGATTTGCGGGAACAACTTTTTTTCAGTTTTATGTTACTATAATACTCGAGCGATTAAAATTTGATCGGTACTTATTTAAAATTTAAGATAAAGTTTCTGCGATATTGTAGGAAAAAGATCCCGGTTAAAACAGTAATATCCTTCCTTGAATGTGACACGGGGACGGGGTTGATGTCACATTAATTTGTGACATCAACCCCGTCCCCGTGTCACATAAGTTTTGGCTTCTTGGATGATCTGTTGGAGCCTGTCCAAGTCATCCTGGCATAAAATGGGATCTTTCAGCCGTATCGCTGTTAATGCTCGGTCGTAAAGAGGTTCCAGCTTTTTCAGTAGATCGGAGTACACAGCGGGATAGAGAGCCGAATCGTTGAGCAATTGCCGAGTTTCAGGATGGTACTTGTAGACATCAACCCATAAAAGGGTCCGTCCTGCAGATTGAAAACGTCCTTCACAGGTAAAGGAGGAGGCAGAATACTGGAGTAGTAACTCGTCTGTATCATCTATGTCAAGATTTTTCCATTCCATCAATAAGCTAATCTTTTCACCGAGCTGCAATAAAGGTGTCCAGGTTTTGTTTTGAAGGGAAAGAATGAGAAGCTGGTCGGGAATGGCGGTTAGCGCCATGATGTTGCTGGCACTGGCTTCTTTTTCCGTATCTTTTATGGAGGTGAGAACCAACAAGGGTGGAGTTTCTGTGTTTCGGATCACACTGATATGGTCAAAAAGATTGGTGGTATCATCGCTGACTCGTGAAGTTAAGGATAACTCGGAATCCGTAAACAACAGCAAATCTTGCGTTCCCTTTTTCATTCTGCCTGCCCAGTGTAGAGTCCCAAATACATATTGATCTTGAAACTCCACGAAAGCTTGCACTTTATAGAATGGAAAATGATTCAGTGCAAAATCAGCTCTGTCTGTTTTACAAAAGAATGGGTGTTTTCCGGGAAAAGACCGAATCATCTGATTCGCTTCATTGCGAAGCTCAATTGTGCCGGTATTGCCGATGGCAAGGATTTTTTGTGACTGACAAAAAGAGAATCCGTCAATATAATCCTGGTATATGCGGTCTTTGGGTATCGACAAACAGGGAGTCAACTTACCGTCTGCCTGCAAGCACAGGATAGTGTCATGGTATTGATGCGGGTATAAGTTATTGTCTGATTTAAAGAAAGAGGCATGTTTACCGTGCCTGATTCTGATATACCAGGTTTTGCCATCTTGGCTATACTGGTTTAACTCAGGAAGATAGGGAATTAGGTTTTCCTCTATCTGTTTCCCGGTTTTGACTTCGATCATTCGGATTCTCTGCTCATTTTGGATCAACAGTTTTTTCCCGCCATCCAGATAGAATAGCTGATCTGGCAAAGAGGGAGAGGTGTTATATAGAGGAATGTCAGAAATGAATTGAGGTTTTTTCGAGTGTAGGCTCATCAGCATCATTTTGGCAGAATAAGAAACAATACCCTCTTTTTCTTCGTTGGGGAGTAACCGTATAAAAGAAACCAATTGGGTCTTGACGTCAAAATAGGGATAATAATCTTTCTCTTCGGTCAACGTGATAGCTTTGTTGCTATCAAGGTAATATAAGCGTAATCCCCCTTCCGGCATCGCATAGAAGAGGGCTGATCCGTAATGATCCTGGGAGAGTCTAGGATAAGCACAGCCACCTGCAAAAAAAAGGATCAATTGTATAATCAAAAGCTTGAGTATAATAGAGTTACCTATCTTTTTCATGTAGAGAGTATAGTGAAATCTAGATAGGTTTGGAAGAGGTCCGGGATGAAAAAAAGACTGATGGCATGGACAGTGGTTTTATTTTCGTCTTTATTACCTTTTTTGCCTATATCAGGGAATTCGGTGGAGTTAAACTATAATCTGCAGTCTTTTCCTGCCAGCCAGTTTCCTTCTCTGATTCAGCCTCAGCAAAATGTCCTTTTCGAAGATTTTACCGCAACTTGGTGCGGATGGTGCCACTATTCCTATGATATTTACGATAGTTTATACGCAGAAAATCGGGATAAAATACAGCACATTCGCTACCACAACCAAGATTCACTCACAATGCCCACTATTCGAGAAAGAGCAGATTTTTATAAGGTTACCGGATTTCCCACGATGGTATTTAACGGCGACAAAAAAATCGTGGGTGCTGATGCAACCACCTATCCAGTTGTGAAGAAAATAGTCGATGACTTGTTTATGCAAAGCCCTGCCATGGGTATGAATAGCTTCGGAACGGTGGAAGGAAAGTATCTTGTGATGACTGTGATTCTTCAAAACTATCTCACTACTCCTTTAACCGGACAGTTTTTAACCGTCTTTACAGAAAGCCAAGTCATGGATACCGATGAGAAGATTTTTAATTTTGTCAGCCGGTCTGTTTTTCCGGATTTTAAGGGATTAGCCATGACGCTTGAGCCTAAAACGGTTTACTATCTGAAATTTCGGCAAGCGATCCAGGATGTGGAAAAAGCAACACAGTTCGAAGCTGTCAGCTTTTTTCAGAACTTTTCCACCAGCAAGATTTATAATAGCTGTTTTTATTCCTTTAACTCTCTCCCCCTGTTTAAAACATCACCGATGCCTTTTGAATCGGGAGTCAGGAGAGATACTTTTTTTGAGGTTTATTTTAAGGAAGCATTAGTAGTCTCCACCTTGCAAGATAGTGTTTTCCAGCTAATGGATCAGGATGGCGGGAAACACGCTTTGGAGTGGGAGTATGATACGGTCAAAAAGCTATTGCGCATTTATCCGCTGGATTTATTAAAAAAGAATAGCGGGTATATGTTTCGTATCGAAGGAGGCAGAAACTCATTATCGAGTTCTTCGAAACGGTACCTTCGTACAGATTACATATTACCGTTATTGACATCGGAAAATCCGGACCTGACTATCGAGCTCTCTGAGTCGCAGTTGGCGATTGGCGAAGTGTGGCCAATCGATAAGCCCGCATACCCATTGGTATTGGAAGAGACCCACGGGGTACCGGTACGGGTAAAAGTCGTCTCAAAAGTACCATGGATTGTGGTCGATGAACCGTTATTCACCGCTTCAAAACAGACGATCATGGTTCGCATCAAGCCCGATATGATGAAGCCAGGAGTGAATAGTGCCTCTTTAATGCTCTCTACTCAAGCCGGAAATTTTGACATACATGTGAAAGGATCTCTTTTTAAACCAGACTATCCGCTGATTCGATTTGAACAACTCCCTCTCTTTATGCCGCTCATGACCGTTACAATTCATGGGAAAACAGATGGTTACAGGTTGTTTTTGGCTGATCAGGAGATTCCGGTTGACCTGGAAGGGTATTTTGAGTATAAGGTCAAAATTCAATCGGGGTATAATCTTTTTACTTTTAAAGCGATGAATATGCAGAGAAAAATAGGTACTTTTCCGGTGATGATTATTGGTTTTAATCCTTGATACCGTCCAATCCCTCCACTGATATTCAGATCCCCTCCCCCTCTTTTTATCCGTTTTCGCATGCTATCTTGTCTTTTATAGCCGATATGAACAGTGAGGCTTATGCTGTCTATCTTGCTGCCAGGATCACCAGCAAGAGCACTCAAAAGTACAGGAAACCCTATCAATTGAACCGCTATTTTTATCAATTGGCAGGTTTGGAGTTGGACATCGTGGTGGTGAAATGGGGTGAAAAGCTTCTTTTGAACGTCGAGTATAACTTGTACCACCAAGCCACCTCCGTTAAAAAACGCTTTAAGCTATATGATGTAGCCCAGGAAATGCTTTTTAAAGGTCAGTACGAAAATGGTCTTTTCCCTCAAGCTTATTTTGAAGAAGAAAAACAGAGCCTTCAAAAAGAGATCGAGCTGCAGATGAATAATCCGATTGAGTGGCAATTTCAGTTGTTTATGGAAACCATGTTTGCCAATGATCCTTTCCGGTTTTCATTATTGGGGTCGATGGAACAGGTTCAACAGTGCTCCAACCATGAAATTGGAAGGACATATCATCATTTTGTAACGCATGCAACCTTGGTGCCTGTATTGTATGGCAGTTTTGCTCCTGCAGAAAAAGAGTTTTTTGTAAGCATGGCTCAACACCGGTCATTATCTTCAACTAACCGTTTCGATCACATCGAACGCAGACAGGTTGTAACGGTTGAAAAAGAGATTACCTATCAACAGACATGGGTTTTTCTTGGTTACAGACATGATATCGGGCAGAACCACAGATTGTATCCGGCATTGCAACTCTACCACCAAATTATAGGTAAATTGCCGGCCTCTGTTCTTTACTCTCAGCTTAGGGAAAAAAGAGGATTATGCTACTATATCAGCTCTTCACTACCCTTTGGCAAGGAAGTGTTGTTTATTATTGCCGGCATCACGTATCAAGACAAAGCTATCTTTTTAGAAGAGCTCAATAAAGCCATGCAATCTATTCTCTTGTTAAAAAAGCGACAAACATTCTTGGCATTGGCCAAGAAACGGATTTTGTCAAATATGGCAGGATGGCAGGATTATCCTATGTCTCGTTTAAATTTTGAACTAGAAATCAGGATTAGCCAAGCTGAGTATACTTTCCAGTCCTACAAACAAGCCATCGAAAAGGTTACTTGGGATGAAGTAGCGGAAGTCAGCAAGCACATATGGTTGGATACGGTGTATGTGTGCAAAGGAAACCACTCAAGATGATTCGTATACCGTTCAAGATAGAAGAAGAGACAATTCATGATTTGGCTGTAACATGGTTGCTATCTGACCAATTTGTAACAAATAGTATTGTAGTGACAGTCAACGCCGGATCGTTATATGAAACGGAAGAGTACTTGCCTGATGCCAAAGCCGGGATTTTCCATTTCTTGGAGCATCAAGCTTTTCAATTGCAATCGGGGAAAGATGCGATGGAGCTCTTGAACACTTATTCATCTAATGTCAATGCGCTGACCAGCAGGGAAAAGACATGCTACTATGCACAATTTGTACAACCAGATCCGGAAATTCTCAAGATACTCTTGCAGATGGTGTTCCAGAAGAAAACTTTTTCAAAATCCAAGGTCGAAAAAGAAAAGAAGATTATTTTAAACGAGATTCTTGCCAGCCTGGATGATCCTCTATATACCACCTTTGAATCATGGAACAAGCTGGTTTATCAGCACTATCCCGCATGGAGGCTCCCGATCGGAACCAAGGAAAGTATCGAGAAGATCACTCCCGAAAACCTTCAGCATGCCTATGATCAGTTCTATCATCCGAAGCAGAGTGACCTTATCATACTGACGAATTTATCAAAATCCTTTTGGTTACCGGCATTTCAAATATTACCGGAATTGGATATCAATCCGGTTTTTTCTAAAATAAAGCTTACTATCCCTCCGGATCCCGATACACAATCCGGAAAGGTGGTTCAATTCGGGAGAATCAATTTTCCCATACCGTATTGGATGGCTGGATGGAAACCATTGCGTCAATCGTTTTCTTATAAGGATGGCTTGATTGGCGAGATGATCTCTGCCATTCTTTTCGGGAGTACAACCAGATTTCAGGATGCTTTATATGAGAAATCTCTGGTGGACGACTCTTTTTCGTTGGATTGGGATTGGGATGCCTGTTTTGGTTGCTGGTATATGTCAGGCTTTTCCCGTCAGCCAGAAAAAGTGGTAGAAATCGTTGAGAAAGAGATGAGAAGAAGGCAAAAAATCGGTATTCGGAAAAACGAATTCCAAATGTATAAGCAGTACTCTCTCGTCAATAGCGTCATTGAAGCGTATCACCCGAAAGAGTTGATTTTTCAGGTGCAAACGCTTCGAAGATTCGGCGTACGGGATTGGAAGGAGTACACTCTTCTCATCCAAAGCATAACATGGGAAGAAATCAATGAAAATCTAGTTCGCTTTTTGCCTGAGAGTCAGTTTAAGGTTTTTATTTCGCTTCCTGAGACAGATAACGTTTCAGTTCCGGAAGCAAAGTTCTGATATCTCCTACTAAGCTTATATGGGCAACTTGAAATATCGGCGCCTCCTCGTCTTTGTTCACGGCGATAATCAATTCTGCGCCTTTAATGCCTGTCAGGTGCTGAACAGAACCGGATATACCCAACGCAACATAGATTTTAGGCGCAATCGATTTGCCTGACATGCCCACTTGAAGCTCTGATGGCAGCCAACCTTGATCGACAATCGGCCTGGAGCAAGCGATGCCAGCATGGATAGATTGGGCGAACTCATACACGACGCGGATATTTTCCTGAGAACCAATTCCCCTTCCCACACCAATGACAATGGATTTGTCTTCTATCGGCGGATAGAGGGATTTTTTTGGCTCCTGGGCGATGATAGTAGGCAGCGTCATTTCTGAAATAGGATCCTTGAATGCCATCATCTGTACAGGCAAAGAAGCGGAGGAGTCCTGGATAGGTACAACAGGAAAAGAGTGAGGGCGAATTGTTGCCATCATCGGTCGATGGAAAGGGCATACGATACTAGCCATCAGGTCTCCGCTAAACGCAGGTCTAGTTTGAACAAGCAGATGGGTTCTCGGATCAAAGGATAATTCCGTGCAATCCGCGGTGAGACCGGTTTCTAATAACGTTGCTAGCCGAGGAGCCAAGTCTCTTCCTTCGTCAGAAGCTGGAAACAAAAGGGCGAACGGTTTTTCTTTCCGAATCATTCCTGCCAGGTACTCGGCTTTGTTTTCGACAGGTAGGTCTGACAAGGATGGCATAGCAAGGAGACCGTGAAGACCAATTTGACACAATGTTTCATAATTTTCCAATGTAGTTGGATTGTCAGTCATCACTAAACCTAAGACCTTTTTTGGTTGAGAGTAATGCTGCAGCATCAAGTGAAGTTTCGATACGATTTCCTGGCTGGGAACGCTGACTGCATTTTTCTCAGTTTCTAAGTATACCCAAATATCGCCGGTCAGATCCAGTGACTGCTGCTTTGCTCCGATCAGCGTAAGGGCATGCTGCGGGCAGACTTCAACACAGACACCGCATAGGATACAGGCAGGTAAAATATGAGCGCACTTGTTTTGTATCTGGATCGCTTTATAAGGACATTTTTTCACACATAGTTGGCAAACATTGCATTTAGCTGGATCTACTTCGATTCTCATCCCATTACCTCGTTCATTTTGGCTTGAATTATCTGGAATAGAGCCTGTCCGTTTTCAGGCACCAGTTTTTGAATGGTTTTGTCCAGTTGGGGAGTGAATGTATTGACAACTCTGGTAGGTGATCCTTCCAACCCTGTTTTTTCTGTCGATATATTCAATTCTTGGTTGGTAAGTACCTTCGGTTGATAGGAGTGACAGTAAAACAAACCATGTAAACTCGGTAATCTCGGTACATTCGCGTGCTTGCAAAATGAAACCAGACAGTGTTGGGGCAGCGAAAGCGTTTCAATGTGATTCTGGTAGTCTCTTTGCACGATGAATTCATTGTCGGATCGCTTGATTACCTTTTGAACATTGAGAACTTGCGGCCAATGCATACGAACAGCTACCCCTGGTCCTACCTGAGCAGTATCTCCGTCCAAAGCTTGTTTTCCGCAGAAAACGAAGCTGTAAGGACCTGTCATTCGTAACGCTTCGGATAAAATCATGGAAGTAGCTAATGTATCGGAGCCGGCAAAAGCTCTATCCGTAATTAAATAACTATCATTTGCTCCCATAGAAATAGCTTCTTTAAGTATCTCTGACGCTTGCGGGGGTCCCATGGAAAAGCAGACCACTTCAGCGTGCAACTCATCTTTCCAGCACAAGGCTTCTTCCAAGGCATTCCTGTCATGGGGATTCATGATGGAGGGAACACCCTGGCGGTTGATATTATATGAATTTGCATTAATCGTGACTTTCACATTTCGCTCAATATCCGGGACCTGTTTTAAAAGAACCGCTATTCTAATCACCAGCTACTCCTATTCTTTCAAACTTCTTCCAATTTATTCTTGTTTCTTATTATAATGGAAAGTGATTTGAATTATATGGTTTGAATAGAGGTGGCGATTGTTAGTCATTCCGATAAAAACTGAGGTAATGAAGCATCCTTTTGATTTATTCGAATTTTTGGAAAAATACCTAACCCCTTTCCAGATTCAAGAAGGTGATGTGTTGGTGATCTCATCAAAGTTGGTTTCGATTTCCGAGGGTAGGGTGGTTTCATTAAAAAAGATTAAAGTGAGCGAAGAAGCCTACACGCTTGCGAATGAATACCAGATTGACGAACGTTTTTGCCAAGTCATCCTACAAGAAGCCGATGTCATTCTTGGCGGTATCCCAAAAGTGATTACTACCTTTAAAAATGGAATTTTAGTCGCCTATGGCGGAGCAGACAGATCGAATGCTCCCCATGACCATGCTATTCTCTGGCCGGATCAACCGGCACTGAAAGCAGAAGCCATCAAGCAGTACATCTGGAAAAGTTTTCATAAAGAAGTAGGCGTGATCATATCTGATTCGCAAGTAGTTCCCTTACGGGCAGGAACATACGGAGTAGCAATAGGGATTGCCGGATTTGTCGGGATGATCGATAAACGCGGGGAGAGCGATCTATATGGAAGGAAGCTGATTGTGTCCAGAAGCAACATCGCCGATAACTTAGCTTCAGCTGCCAACCTTGTCATGGGTGAAACCGTAGAACAGACACCTATGGCGATCATCCGCGAAGCACCGATTCATTTGATTGATTCTGACGCAAGCGATTTAACGAATCAGCTTGTCATGGACACCGAAGAGTGTATGATATTCGGTTGCCTGCCTACCTGGAAGGAAGACGTTGATCAATCTGAAATCACCTTTACTTTTCGCAGAAGGAAAGCCAAATCAAGTTGAGCGAAACAAGGTCTTTTTATTATCCCCGTCCGATACAACCGGAAGAAGTGATCTCGATTGAAGGAGGAGATTTCCATCATTTGCGG
>Ga0255341_1006829_pt1 | contig 10494 bp, 6 predicted proteins | sample wastewater_treat_8_FD_192418 | JGI IMG/M metagenome (GOLD analysis project Ga0255341, IMG submission 192418) | Wastewater microbial communities from Lulu Island WWTP, Vancouver, Canada - plant12 | ecosystem: Engineered > WWTP > Wastewater > Unclassified | place: Canada: Vancouver, British... | reverse complement strand
CGCGGACGGAATTTCCGGCCGCCCAGGAATCTCACGGCACAGGGATAGCAGTTGAAACGGCAGCCTCGTGAGGCGTGCACCAGATCGACCATCTGAATGCCGCGGTAGTTGTACATCTCACGATTGAGAATGCTTCTGCGGGCAGTGCCTACCGTCTCGATAGGCGGCATGTCGCCCATAAAATCGTAAACCTTCTTGAGCTTCCCCGCTTGAAAGTCGGCAAAGACCTGCTCAAGCCTGCCTTCCGCTTCACCCAGAAAAACGCTGTCGGCATGGGCGCGACATTCCTCGGCGTGCAGCATGGTGGCAATACCGCCTAAAATCACCTTGATGCCCCGCGCGCGAAAAGCGGCGGCAATTTCCCAGCCCCGTTTGAGTTGAGCCGAAAGCATTATGGAAATGCCGACAAAATCAGTCTCCGCACCAAAATCCACCGGCTCGACATTTTCATCGATAAACTCCACCTCCACGCCGGGAGGCAAAGCCGCGGCCATGACTACCGGGCCGTGCGGCGGCAGGTTAAAGCGTGTCTGCCGGTCGAGCTTTTCCCATTTCGGATAAATCAGTAAAAATTTCATAGCTCCTCTTTTGTGTTACAGTCAGTACAAACAAGGCAGGCGTATGTCCCGCCAAACGATATGCCGGACAGGACCGCATGCCCCATGGTTGTCTTTGTGCTTTCATTCATGACAAAATTAAGCTCCGTCAGAGGCCACAAAAGGCCCACGACCGGCGGGAGGCAATTCATATCCATAGATAGAGCCAAAGCGCAAGCACGAATTCCACCACCGGAAAAACTCTCACCTGTGGCCCCTTTGATGGAGGTGACCAAAGGGGCATGTCCATCGGCATAAAACATCTCTTCATAGGCGCGCGCTTCAGTGTCATCCAGCATCCGGCTGCCGTTGGCCGCCGCCATGATAGCCGAGATATCCGCCGGGGCAAGCGAGGCGTTTTGCAAAGCCCGCCCGAGTGTCCGTTTGATGCCGTCCGTGCTGTCAGGCCAGGCCGTGGGGGCCAGAGGCGATGATCCAAGGCCTATACCGGTTATTTCGCAGTATATTCTTGCCCCGCGCGCCAGCGCCGCCTCCAGAGTCTCAAGGCAGACAAGACCACAACCCTCGCCCACAACATAACCGTTTCGCTCGCGGTCAAAAGGTCTGGCTCCTTCCGGGCCTTCGTCAGCGGGAGAGAGACCGCGAAACCTGGCAAGCGCCTCATACTGAAATTTAGAAACAATATCAACCCCGCCAGCAAGCATCACGTCGGCCGCGCCCCGTCTTATTTCTGAAACTGCATAGCAGATGGCGTTTTCCGCCGAAACCCCGTAGTGGGTGACCGTCGTATTGACACCGCGAAAACCCAGTTCGATGGAAGCATGGCCGGCCGGCGCATTCATCACCGTGTTGGGAACCAGGATCGGGTTGACCGATGACGCCCCCTGAGCCAGAAGTGTCTGGGCCAGTGCGATGGTTATGTCCGTGGCACCGAAGGCGGAACCCAGCAAAATGCCGATCCGGTCGCGGTTTTGCATTGTCACGGCAATGCCCGCGTCGTCAAGCGCCATGCGGGAGGCGGCCACGGCCATCCGGGATATTTTGTCCATCCGCCGCAAATTTTTTGCCGAGATGAAGTCACGAGGAGAAAAGCCGCGCACTTCGGCCGCAAGCTGAGACGGTAATGAGGATGTTTCAAAGCTCGTGATTTTGTCTATGGCGGAGACACCGGAAAACAGGTTTTGGGCAAACTCGTCTTTTCCGATACCAAGCGGCGTCACCAGACCGAGGCCGGTTACCACAATGCGGCTCCTTAGTGAGACCTTGCCGGCTTCACCCATGAACTCGGCCCTCCCCTTCGTAGCGGCCGAATATCAGCGTGGTGTTATTCCCCCCGAACGCGAACGAGTTGGATAAAACCGCCCGCAGCGCGGCCGTCCTGGCCCCGGAAATCACATAATCGAGATCGCATTGCGGATCCGCCTCTTTATAATTCAGGGTGGGAGGGATAAAACCATGTGACAGGGCCAGCAGACTGACGATCCCCTCCAGCGCACCGGAGGCGCCCAGCGTGTGGGCGTGCATGGATTTGGTAGAACTCACCGGTATGTCGTGGGCGCGGTGGCCGAAGACCTCTTTTATGGCTTTGGTTTCCGTCACATCATTCACCGGCGTGCCGGTACCGTGGGCGTTTATGTAATCTATGTCGGAAGGTTCGAGGCCGGCATCGGCCAGCGCCGCCCGCATGGCACGCACCGCCCCGGAGGCCTGCTCGTCCGGTGCGGTCATGTGAAAGGAATCACAGCTCACCCCGTAGCCGAGAATCTCGCCGTAAATTTTTGCCCCGCGCTCTCTGGCCTCGGCAAGCGGCTCGATAACCATCATGGCAGCCGCCTCCCCGAGGGAAAGCCCCGCGCGGTTACGGTCGAAAGGACGGCAGACGTCCGCATCGATGGATTGCAGCGCGTTGAAGGCGGCATAGGTGATGCGGCACATCGGCTCCACACCGCCCGCCAGCATGATATCGGCCAGGCCGTCCGCGATTAAGTCCCGTGCATAACCTACCGCGGTCGCTCCGGCGGAACAGGCGGTCATAAAAGTGCTTTTAGGCCCCAAAAGCCCCAGCGAAGAAGCGATGCGGTCGGCGGAAGAGGCGCAGAAAATTGACGACAGGCGTGAAAACTGCGCCCGGTCGTATCCCTTTTGCATAAGTCGCGCATAGAAGCTTTCCGCCTCCAGAAGCCCGCCCGACCCGCCGCCGATGACCACGCCGGCTTGTTCTTTCATGTATGCAGGCACAGGCAGGAGACCGGCGTCGGCCAGCGCCTCGAGCGCAGCGGCAAAAGAAAGCTGATCGGCACGCGACATTCTTTTTAAAGAAAATTCAGGCGGGATCGACCGGCGGGGATCAAAGCCCCTTATCTGCCCGCCTCCGGAGGTGCGAAATTCGTGCGTATCAAACAGGTCTATGGGCGCAATCCCGCAGACGCCTTCCCTAAGCGAGGAAACAAATTCTCCGGTGCTGCCGCCGATGGCGTTTATTGTACCCAGCCCGGTGACAACGATGCGTTTTCTTCCCTCCACAAGTCCCTGCCTGTCCGCTTTCATCATTACATCGATAAATGAAGCGTTATCTAAAATGGGCAAGGTGAAAAGTCAATAAATAAATACCCCGACAAAACACATGGCAGGCTTGGCTTTCGCCAAGATACAGCCAGTACCAATATTTCATTGACTTGCCCCGGGTATCTTTCTATAATCGAGCCATAATAGTCTATGATCGGGCATTATGTGCTATGAACCACAGGCTGGAGCCGGAATGCTGTCGTATAAAAAGCAGATTTTTTTTCTGATTACGGTCGCCATCATCTGCGTCGCGTTGGTCTTCTCCATTTACACGCAAATCAGAAAAAACGCATTTCGCACCCTTTATGAACGCCAGATGAGCTATGCGAAGTTAGCCACCGAAGGTATTCAGGGGGCGGTAAGCCGACATATAACCCTCCTGAGAATTCTCGCCAGCGACCCAGACGTCATCGCTATGAATGCTGAAGGCAAAGCTCTGCTGAAAGCTGTTGGCGAAGAGCGTTTTTTCTACGTCAAAGAGGTTGCCCGTCTCGATGCCCGGGGAAAGATCATCTACACCTTCCCTGACAAAATGCACCAAACCGGTAAATACATCTCCCATATGCCCCATGTGCAACAGGCTCTCGCGAGCGGCAAGCTGGCGGTGAGTGATGTTTTTGTTTCAGCCGACGGTGTCAAGAGCATTGCTCTTCATGTACCTGTGTACAGCGGCCGCACCCCGGATGGAATGGTCGCGACACTCATTTCACTGGAGGATCTGGGAAGGAACTTCCTGGGAAAAATTCATGTTCCCGGGGAACGTCATGCCAAACTGCTGACCCCCGATGGGGAAGTGGTCTATTGCTCCAACACCCTGCACCGCGGGATGAAATACGCGGAGATATACAAAGATAACCCACAGGCCGCTGCCATGGTCGCCCTGGCTCTGCAGGGAAAAAGCGGCCGGGCATCGTTTATGGACAGATGCTTTTCCGCCGATGCGAAAAAAACCGAACGTGTGCACGCGGTCTATACGCCGGCGCGCGTGGGAGAAGCAAATTGGTCGGTCATTGTGGTTTCGTCGGAAAAACCGTTGATGCCTGAGTTACAGGGCATTAAAAGGCAAATTTTCATCCTTATCCTGCTGCTGGCCGCCTTTTTCATGACGGCTGCGTATGTGGCTGCACGTATCAGGAGCGCCGCAGCCGAGGCGCAGAAACGCCGGAAAATGGAGGAAGACCTCATACGCTCCGCCGAGGAAATTAACGACCTGTACAACAGGGCCCCCTACGGCTACCACTCGCTCGATGCCGACGGCCTCATCGTGCGTATAAACGATACGGAGCTCACCTTGCTGGGCTATGAGCGCGAAGAAGTCATCGGTCGCCCGCACAGGGATTTTCTGGCGCCTGATGACCGGCCTCGCTTTGATACGGCATTTGGCGAGCTTAAAAAAGAAGGGGTGCTCCACGAGCTGGAATATGAACTCGTCCGTAAAGACGGATCATCTCTCACCGTATTGTCTTCCGCCTCCGCCCTCACTGACGGGGAAGGAAATTTCAGCCTGGCCCGCTTCATAATCCTAGATGTGACAAACAGGCGCCTTCAGGCGGAGCGCCTGCGTGAAAGCGAAGAGCTCTACCGCACCGCGATGGAGGCGACCAGCGACGGAGTCACCATTTTACAAGACGGTGTTTATGTTTATGTCAACCAGAAATTTCTCGACACAATGGGGGCCTCGTCGGAGGACATCCTGCATAAGCCGATCGGGACGCTGGCCGGCCCGCACCTCCAGCAATCATTTAAAGATTTCATCGCCAGGCATCCCAAGGAAACACCTGTTCCGGAGCGCCATGTGACACGGGTGGAGAGTTCAGAGGGGAAAACCGTCTATCTGCAATCTTCATCAGTGGACATTATCTACCGGGGAAGACCGGCGATTTTGACCTTTATTCAGGACATCACCGACAGTAAAAAGGTGGAACGGGCGCTTCGCGAAAGTGAGGCTCTGCACCGGACAGCCCTTGAAAACACCAGCGACGGCATCAGCATCATTGACATAAAAACCGGCCTGTATCTCTATGCCAACCGGCAGCTCATGGAAACCATCGGCCGTCCGGAAGAAGACCTTACCAACCGATCCGTGGATACGTATGTTCATCCTGATGATGTGGGGATAGGCAGGCGCAATTATCGTTCATTGCAGGACGGCGACCAAAGCAAGGCATACCACGAAATTCGCGCCATCGCCGCCGACGGCTCCACGGTTAACCTCGGTGTGACGATGACTGAAATCCGCTATCAGGGGAAGCGCGCCATCATCAGCTTCATCACCAACATTACCGAACGCAAGAAAGCGGAAGAGGCACTCCGAGAAAGTGAAGAGCTATACCGGACCGCCATGGAAAAAACCAACGACGGTATCTCCATTGTTCAGGACGGAGTGTATGTTTATGTCAACCAGAAGCTTCTGGAAACCATCGGCAGACCGGGGGATGAAATTGTCGGCAAGCCGCTGGGTATCTACACCCATCCGGATGACCGGAAGATGCTTGTTGATAACTATGAAGCGCGACGAAAAGGAGACGATGCCCCCGCCGATTATGATATGCGTATCATAAAGCCGGACGGCACCATGGCATTCATCAATATAAAGTCGGCCGTGATTAACTATAAAGGGAAACCCGCCACCTTCTCCTTCATTCAGGACATTACCGAACGCAAGAAAACGGAAGAGGCGCTCCGCGAAAGTGAAGAGCGCTACCGCAGCATCATTGAAAATATCGACGACGAATACTTCGAGACGGACCTTACGGGCAAGATCACCTTCTTCAATAAGGCTACAAGCTATGCCGGCTACACCTACGAAGAATTCGCCGGCATGTGCTATGTGCAATACACGGAACCCCGGATGTCCAAAAATATCGCCAAGGCATTTAACACCGCTTACAGGGAAAACAGGGCGGTGCGGATTATGGACCATGAGATCATCCGCAAGGACGGAGGGATCATCTATCTGGAAATAAGCGTGGCGCCCAGGCGGGGGGCGGACGGCAAGACGATCGGCTTTCAGGGCATCTCGCGCGACGTAACCGAGCGCCACAAGATGGAAGAAGAGCAGAGAAAACTGACCGAGCAGCTGTCCCAGGCACAGAAAATGGAAGCCATCGGGACACTGGCGGGCGGCATTGCGCATGATTTCAACAATCTGCTGATGGGGATTCAGGGTTATGCGTCGCTGATGCTCCTGGACACGGATGCCACTCATCCCCACCATGAACAGCTGAATTCCATCCAAACGCTCGTGCAAAGCGGGGCGACCCTGACCAGGCAACTGCTGGGTTTCGCCCGCGCGGGCCGCTATGAGGTTGTCGTCGCGGACCTGAATGAAATGGTCAGCAGGTCGGTCCAACTGTTCGGCAGGACCAAAAAGGAAATACGTATTTTTGAAAAATACGCATCCGACCTTCCCAATGTGGAGGTCGATCGCGGCCAGATTGAACAGGTGCTTTTGAACATCTTCGTCAATGCCTGGCAGGCGATGCCCGCCGGCGGGGATCTGTACATCGAAACACAAAACGTGACAATGGATGCCCGGGATGCCAATCTGCGTGAGCTCGCTCCGGGACGCTATGTAAAACTCACCGTCACGGATACGGGCGCAGGCATGGACGAAAAAACCCGTCTCAGAGTATTTGAGCCCTTCTTCACCACCAAGGAAATGGGTCGCGGCACAGGTATGGGGCTTGCCTCCGCCTACGGCATCATCAAAGGGCACGGGGGAACGATCACCGTCTATAGCGAAAAAGGGGAAGGAACAACCTTCAACATCTACCTGCCCGCATCCGATAAAAATGTGCACACGGATGAAGCAGCGGAACTGCAGCCCACCGGCGGCACCGAAACGATCCTGCTGGTGGACGATGAGGAGGTGGTCACGGAAGCGACCGGGATGCTGCTTGAGAAGCTGGGCTATCGGGTGATCACCGCCGGGGGCGGCCGCGAAGCACTGGATATATACAATCAAAAACACGCTGAAATCGATCTGGTGATTATCGACATGATCATGCCGGGCATGAGCGGCAGCGACACCTTCGACGGCCTCAAAGGCATCAATCCGTCCATCCGCGCCATCCTGTCGAGCGGCTACAGCTTAAACGGCAAGGCGCAGGCGATAATGGACAAGGGCGTACGCGTGTTTTTGCAAAAACCCTACCGGCTGCAATCACTGGCCCGGGCCATCCGCAAGGCGCTGGAAGGCTAGCGTAACAAAACAAAGCTCGCCCCCGCCTCATGCCGCATCTGCCATAAAGACGAGCCTTCCATAAGACCGATTCATCCGGAATCAATCAATGTTCTGTCCGCCGCCGGCAAGGCTTTGTTCAAAGGCTTCTCTGGCCTCACGGGCAAATGAGTTTATGGAAAAATCGGCGCTTTGATAATCAGGTGTAATCGACCCGATCAGCTCCACAGAAACAGGCCGGCGGCTGCGTAAGTGAAAAACAAAGGTGCCCGGCTGAAACAGTCCGTCCGTCCCCCGGATCAACACCAGCGCCACACCTTTGTTACAGTAGCGGGCGATGCTGAATACTCCTTTGTTGAAAGGGGCCAGGCGTCCGTCACGGCTGCGCGTCCCTTCGGGAAATACGAACAGATTACCGCCTTCGTCGAGATGTTCCTTAATGGCTTCAAGATTGCCGATCATCGCATCTCCTTCCATCTCCGAAGGGGCCGAGGGCACATAGCCGGTCTTTCGCAAAAACCAGCCGAAAACCGGCACGCTGAAAAAAGTGTTCTTTACGATGGTCGTATGGCGGTCATATAGGGAGACCAGAAGGATCGGGTCAAGATAGGATATGTGATTGCAGACAATAACGGATGAACGGAGCGCGCGCACTTCGTCATCAATTTTGAATCTCACTCCCGGGGCGAAAAAGCGCGTCAGGGCGAAAAATATTTTCAAATGAACATGGTTTATTTTCTGCAGGGCGACGTCGCGCCGCTTGGCGGCAAGAACGAAGGGAACATAAAAGAACAAAAGAATGGGCAGATAACCTATCAGAAAGTATACCCACAAAAGGACGGTCAGCGAGAAATCTACAATGAGTCGGAATGTTTGCACGACATTCCGCCTTCAGGCCCACTTGCGGATAAGCAAGCTGGTATTGACGCCGCCGAAGGCGAAATTCTGAATTGCGGCAGTATTGGTTTTCAACTCGACAAGATTCTGCACATGGCGGATCATCGCGCAGCGCTCATCAATATCTTCGAGATTGAGCGTCGGGGCGATAAAACCTTCCTGCATCATATAGAGTGTCATGATTGTCTCAATGACACCGCAGGCAGCCATTGTATGCCCGATGTATCCTTTCAGGCCGACAACGTGCGGCCCCTTGTCGAAGACCCTGCCGGTGGCCTGCGCTTCGATGATGTCCCCCATTTTGGTGGCGGTGGCATGAGCGCTCACCAGATCGACATCCGTAGCGTTTATTTTCGCGTTTTCCAGCCCCAGCCTGAGGGTTTTGGTGATACCGTCCAGATTGGGGAGAATCAGGTCGCCGCCGTTGGAATTGCAGGCAAAGCCGATGACTTCCCCAAGTATCGTTGCGCCGCGCTTTTTGGCGAATTCGTACTCCTCCAGCATGACGGCGCCCGCTCCTTCGGCAACCACCAGGCCGTCACGCGCCCGATCAAACGGGCGGGGCGTGCGCTCAGGCGTATCGTTAAAGGCGGTTGAGCAGGCCAGCAGATTATCAAACACCGCGACGGTGGTCGTGTCGTACTCATCCGCCCCGCCGCAAAGCATGGCGTCCTGCAGTCCGTACTTGACAGCTTCATACCCGTAACCGATGGACTGGCTCGAGGTGGTGCAGGCGGTTCCGGAAGAAATAATGCGGCCGGTGATACCGAACATTTTGGAGATATTGACGGCGGTGGTGTGGACCATGGATTTCAAATAATCCACCGCACCGATCCCCTGGTAGGCCGCCTTGTCTTTTGCTTCGAAAAATATCTTGTAGATCTCTCTTTGTACGGTAGGCGAACCGTGAATGGAGCCGAACGCTATGCCCAAACGCCCGCCGGTTACAAAATCGGCGGGCAATTGCGCCTGCCCGAGCACCTCCTTGGCGACCTGACAGGCGTAGTAGGAAACGGGCGCCATTGTTTTACGGTACTGGCGGCTGAAGTCATATTCAATGGGGTAGGAAACAGTGCCGTAAACACGGGAGTGGATGAAGCGGCTGATCAGCGCATCTTCTCGGAGGGGAGCGATGCCGGAGACGCCTTTTAACAGGCTTTGTACAATTTGTTCCCTGCCGTGCCCGATGGGAGAAATAGCCGAACAGGCGGTGATCACTACCCTGCGTTCCATCTTTTTAGCTGCCTCCTCGCGGCATTTCACGCCTGGCGGCCATGGCCTCAATATAGTCGATTATCTGCCTCATCGTCCGGATATCCATCGCCTGCTTTTTCTCTTCCTGTGTCAGCTCCGAGCCGAGATACTTTTCAATCTCCAAAAGCAGGTCGATAGCATCGATACTGTCAAACCCGTAAGCCTCCCTCAAGTTTGCATCAAGCTCCGGGTTTTCTATTTCAAAATCCCGCAAAAATATTTTGCGAACTTCATTTTCAATATCCTGACGTGTCATGAGGACCGAATAACTCCTTGTCTCAATTTTCGTTCATTATGTCAAAAGCGGCGGCAAATTACGAAAAACACAAACGCCGCGAAAGCTAGCATAAATCAGTGCATGCGTCCAGCACTAGAGAATCTGCCGAAAACATCCGGTAAACCTCTCGGTACCCGCTATTTCGGCCGCCACCTGGAAGGATCCCAGGATGCTGCCCAAAAGGCCCGGCGCCACCTTGTTCTGTCCTGCGGAAAACAGTCCCCCGACCGACAATCTACTCACCGAGGCAATTTTCATCAGCTGACCGGCCGAGCGCAGCAGCCCGTAGCAAGCCCCTCGCGGGCAGTTCACATAATCCCTGACAGTGAGCGGCGTGAAAACATCCAGAATGCGGAAATTTTCAAGCGGGCCGAAAACATCTGCCGCCCGGTCGATGATTTCACTTGCGGCACGCTGTTTTTTTTCTTCGTAGACCGTGCCGCGCCGTCCGCTTACCGTATCTTCCCACCTGCTCCAGTTACCGTATTCAGAACGGGTAATTGCCGAAAGCAGGCTGGTGCCGTTGTCACACGACCTTACCTGATAGAAAATACCGTCTGTAATCACACCATGCAGGTCATGATGCAGACGGTAGATGTTATGCTCTGTTGCCGGACACTCCGAGGCACCGACCGTGGCATGCACCACAATCACTCCTTCCGTGTCCCGAAGGGATGAAATTCGTTCTCGCTGAGATGCGCGCAGGGCATTCTCCGCGAGCAGGCCGGCGAGAACTCCCGGATGAATGGCCGCCACGACGG
>Ga0255341_1006826_pt1 | contig 10501 bp, 2 predicted proteins | sample wastewater_treat_8_FD_192418 | JGI IMG/M metagenome (GOLD analysis project Ga0255341, IMG submission 192418) | Wastewater microbial communities from Lulu Island WWTP, Vancouver, Canada - plant12 | ecosystem: Engineered > WWTP > Wastewater > Unclassified | place: Canada: Vancouver, British... | reverse complement strand
AGAGTCTATTCGAGCATCCGCGACAGTTCCAGAGTTGATTTGTTCGCCAGAGATACTTTTGTTTGTAAGCGTCTGGGTGTCAGTGGTTCCGACGACTGCGCCAGAGACACCGTGAGCTGCTGTTGCGCCTGTGTGCCCGGTGAATGTGTTGGTTGCAACATAGTCGGTAGCGGCCTTGGTGGATATGGTGCCAAGCCCATGCACAGACGCGCCTGTTGCATCAGTGTGCCCGGTGAAGGTGTCGGTGGCCACGTAATCGGTAGCTGTAGCAACGGCCATTGTGCCGAGTTCAAGAGCAGCGCGTCCGGTAGCGGGAACAACGTTCGACAAAGACGTGTCTGCAATGCCGGTAGTCTTGATGATATTGACCGCGCCGTCAATGATCTGATCGGTGTCGATAACTACTTGAGGCGTAGGCCCATTGGCGAACGCCATGATGACAGAGATTGTAAAAAGAACCGCGACGAGAGTAAGATTTTTATTTTTCATACTGCCCCCACGCTGCATCGATGACTACGACAGTGCTGTCGGCATCGCATTTAATCGAGCCATTGAACGTGCCGGCAAGGCCAGACCAGGAATATGTTCCGCCCTGGGGAACAATACGGCCAACGCGATCGGTGCCAGAAGCAACATTATCAGGATGCCCGATGATGAAAGAACCACTGGCGGCTCGCAACTCAAAGCCGAGACAAGAAGCCGGCAAATAGTCGGACAATACAAGGGTTTCGCTTGCGTCGAGCGTAATGGTTGGCGTAGCAACTTTTTTAAAACCGAAATTGCATTCGATAGGATTGCCGTTGAGCGTCGGCCAGTGCGGCTGCTCCGCAAAGGCTATTACAATAGAGGCAAGCGCTAAAATCAGCGCAATAAAATAATGTCGTTTCATTCGCGTTCTCCTGTGTGAAAAGAAGAAAGGCGGCATTTCTGCCGCCCCGGTGACTCGTCGATTATTCAGACTCTCTTATCGACCGGATGATGAACGTAGCCGTTGCGGCCGATGCGGCAGAGAAACAAATATTCGGTTCCTGGTAGAACACCATTTTTGCTACTTTGCCGCTGACGCATTTTGCGCCGTTTACGTCGTAAAGAATCGGGTCGGTAGCGGCAGGCACGTTAACTCCGGCAGCCACGGTTGTTGAATAAATATCGTAATTGATGGCAGTAGCGGTTTCGTTCTGAATTTCCAGCTCGACAGGGTAGTGCACATTGTCGGGCAGGAAATACACGGCAGCGGTATTAGTCGAAACATTGTCCGACGGCGTAAGAACTGCTGTGCCAGAAAGCTGCAACGTGGTGACTTTTTCGATGTGATCGAAGGTCTGAGCCTGAGCGGGAAGGCCGGCTTTTCTGACTTCTGGGTCGAGAGCAAAAGACGGGGTTATCGCGACGGCGACAAGAAGGAGAACAACGAGGAACTTTGCGCAAAGTTTCATTTTGAAACCCTCCGTGGTGAGATATGAGCCTCCGGCCCATTCATTTACATTATACACCCATTATCAGAAAATTGATAGATTTTTTACATAAACAACACTGATTTTTTGCGGCGATTTGATGCCGGTCTTTTGCGCTGCTTGCGGGGCTTAGCGCGACTTTCTTCATCTTCTGGAATTGGCAGATTGGTGCCTTGATATTGCTTCCTGATCTTTTCGAAGTCGCGGTTGAATCGCTTCTGCTCTATCATTATGGCGGCTCGCTTCTGGTCATCATCGATGGTCGCGTCTTTTTTTATGTCGCCAAGTCGCTTGTCGGTTTCGCTGTAGCGCTGCTTGGCAACCGAAAGCCACTTGTTGGCCTGCATCCATGCTTTGTCATCTTCCCTTTTTGCGGCGTTATACCGTTCAACTTCGTCGCGATTTTTTTTGAACGTGTCGAAAGCTTCAAAGTCGGTATTGCCGCCGTAGAGTCTACGAACAAACGGAACATTACCGGGTTGAACTTCCTGACCGGCGCCGATTCTCCAGGCAGTATCAAAAGCCCTGCCTACTGTTTTACCCGCGCCGCCAGTGTAATATTCATAAAGATACTGAAGATCTGCGGCGGAAACGTCGAGCGAGCCGGGGCGGCGACTGTCGCCGTCGATAGAGTTCAGCGCCTGCGTCAAAGCAACCAAAATCTTGTTTGTGTCTTTATTGACAAGCTGACTGCGCGGTGATTTTGCTTCAAACTGCGGCTGATCTGGTTTGATTCGCTTGCCTGTCCATTTGCGGTTGGTTGCTACATCAAACAAGCCCTTGACCGCTGTCGGCACTGCGCTATACAGCACTCCGCGTTCATCAACGCCTATTGGGCTGAATGCTGATCGCATGGCGTTCATTATATTGCCGACAGATTCGTATGCAGTTTGTTCGCCGAACAGCATTGCCGAAACATTGCGACCGATTGCCGGAAACACATTGAACCCGTGTGGCATTGGGATTTTTAACGGGTTATCGCCCTGGCCTGGCAGCATGACCATGTAATTCATGTCTTTTTCGCCGGCTGATAGCTTATCCCAATACTTGCGTTCATCGTCGGGGTCGATGTCGCTGAGAATGCGGCCGGCTATGTCCATAACAAAGCCAAGAGCGATGCCGGCAGCGATTGCTTTTCTACCGGTCGGAGATTTGGCAGCGGCTGCTGTTACCGCTGCGAGCCTTGCTGTGCCGTTGAGTGACGCAGTGCTGAATAGATACATGGCATTAAGTATCTGCCCCGCTGTGCCGCGCTTCTGGAAATTAAGGGTAACATTGGCAGCAATCGAGGCGGCTTTCGTTTTGCTCATGCCGCGCTTGATCGCTTCACGATATGCCGAAAATCTGGTTGCCGATTCGATAACATCATTGGCATTTTCTACCAGTTTCACGATGTCGCGGGCGGCTTCCTTGATCTGATATGCCGTGCCGTTGCGCTGTGCTTCTTCCATGCGGGCCTGAAGTTTTGCAGCGGCATCCTGCAGTTTGTAGATGTCGCGGTAACCAATTTTGCCGCCCTGAAGCATGAAGTCTTTAAACAATGCTGTGTCGGCGTTCTTTTCACCGGCTTTAAATTGATAGGCGGCTTTGGCTGCAGAAAATACGCCAAGTGCTACATCGGCAGCCATTTCCCCGGATTCTTCTGTCGATAAAGTTATGGCAGCGGTCTGAATGTCGCGCAGTAAGTTCACGAACATAAATTCGGGGTTAACCGAAGTATTTACGGCACCAAGAAACCGGTTAATCATTCGCAGATACGGGCCGGGGAAGTCGCCGAGAACAAGATCGTTCTGGTTCTTTATTGCTGCCAGTAGTGCCGGGTCTTTAATGCGCATGACCAGCCCGCCGGTCGAGGTCGGAACATAAAGCAGCTCTTCGCGTTTCTCGTATGAATCGAGCCGGTATTTAACCTCGCCGGTGTTTTCATCGAAATAGGGCTTTTTTACTGCCCGATTTATTTCGTAGACGCCAGGCATTGGATGGTTAATGGCGAACCTTGCAAATGCGCGGCGAACTCTTGCATTTTCCCCGTAAGAGAAAGTTGCTTCAATCGCTTTTTCAGTATGCGCAAGCTGGTCTGATGCTTCGCTGCGACGACCAAGCGCACGCCAGTCAAGTTTTGTGGCGTCGTCAGTCATGCTCTTGAGCGGCGCATAATGCTGATACTTGCTGTTGAGGGTGTCGCGCACGTTTTCAGCCATGAGGCCATACTTAACCTGTAGATCGAGCAGCTTTTTGTTGAGTCTCCAATACATTTCTCCGGCTTCAAGATACGTGTCAAATGTGCCGTCAGCTTTCATTTTTGCGATTTCTGCGCGGGCTTCTTTGGTTGTGATACCAGAGCCGGCATAGTTCGGGTTATCTGGGTCAGCGGCAGCTCTCTGACGAAATTCCGGGTTGATCTCGAAAACGTGATTGTTGCGTTCTTCGGCGTGCATAACGCGCAGGAAGCGGTTGAACTTTTCATAACTGATCTTGTTTTTGTTGAGATAGTCAATGATCGGTTCGAACTCGTCAGACTTGAACTGCTCGGTTCTGTTGCTGATTCTGTTCGTAAGCAACTCAAGGCCACGATAGAAGTTTTCGCCTTCAGATACTTCGCTGATTCCGGCATCTTTGGCAATCTTCTGCTGAAGCCTGAGAGCCGGCCCCCATCTGTCGAAAAGAATATCGTCGGCTTTGGTTATGACAGTTTTGAAGCGTTCTTTGATTGTCAGCTTTGGCTTTGCGGGCGCCGCCGGTTGCTTCTGTGTGAAGTAATCGTCATGCTTGCGCTTTCTGGCTTCTTCTGCCTTCTGGCGCTTTTCTTCTTCAGCTTTGTATTTTGCTCCAGCCTTTTCGGCGCGTTTAAGTTCTTCGAAAACCGTGCTTTTTACGATGCTTTTGGCTTCGGTCAGTTCGTTTCTCGCCCAGGCGCGATTCGCTTCAACCCATCGCCAGCCACCCGGCTTTCTTCGTTCGAGCGTTGCGACGCTCTGACCGTTGTGAATCAGGCGCAGTTTTTTCTTGTCGTCTTTAATCCACTGCAGGTCTTTCGGCTGGATTCCGAACGATTTCGGAACTGTGCCAGCCGGGCGGTTGCCGCCGATTGCGCCTGTGCGGCTTCTCATTACCGCAGTCAGATCGGCGAACATGCCGCGCAGATGCTTACCGATGCTTTTGCCGAACTGGCGAAGCATGCCCTTCGCCCAATCTGCGAATTTGGTGACGCCTGAGCGCAGGAGATTATACCCAGTTTTGACAACCTTGGCGGTATATTTCGCAACGAGATATTCAACTGAAAAAATCGCGTTGCCGTTTTCGGCTTGCCACTCTGCGACAAGCTGAGCGGCTTCGTTGTCTTTGTATGTTTTTTCGTTTATGCCAAGGAATTCACGCCAAGCCGGGTCTTTGGCGCGAGCTTCAGCGATTGCTGCTTCTTGCTCTGCTTTGAACCTGGCGTTGGCGCTAGAACCCAATCTTCTATGATTGGCCATGTTCTGCTTGTCTCTGCTTAAAAATTCAAGATTATTTGTTATGGTTCTTGGCGTTGGCATTGTTATGTCGTCAAAATAAACAGCTCCGTGTTCGAAGCGCAAATACCTGCGGCTAGAATTCGGCACAACAGCCATTCTCTGAAATCCCGGCCGGCCAAGCGAACCCATTTTGATCATGCCTTCTTTGCCAAGCTGCTTATTAAATGCCTGCAGATCTGCATACATCGCCCGCAACTGCTTGCCGATGCTTTTGCCGAACCGGCGAAGCATGGCCTTTGCCCAATCGGCGAAACGGGTAATGCCTGAGCGCAGGAGGTTGAAGCCGGCGCGAACGGCTTTTGCGGTGTATTTTGCGGCAAGATATTCAACGGAATAAATGGGTTTGCCGGGCTTCGCTTGCCCGGTTGGTTGGTTAAAAGATGGAAGTTTGCTGAGCTCTTCCTTTGCCTTGGCAATAGCTTCTTTGGTTATTCTTATTGCAGATGGGTCGGTTATTCTTCGCAGTCTTTCTTCATCTTCTTGAATGTTTTCTTCAAGAATCAGTTTTTCCGCAAGCCCTCTATCGAGATCTTTAATTAAGTCGTTCGAAAGCGTTCCGACATATCTGCCTATTTTAATGGATGGATGCCCGTCTGAGTCTCTACCGACAATTTCGCCAGTATAAAAATATGGCGCAATCTTTTCATCGTTGAGGCGAAGAAAGCCGTATTCTTTTAATCTCGACGCAAGAACGCCATTGCTCCATTCTGGGTCTATTGCGACAGCGGATAATCCAGCGTGAATGCTGCCAGAAACTTTGTCTTTTGATCCGGTCATCTGGAGGTCGTATTTCGGGCCTGCTGACCACCGAACAAAAACTTTTTCGGTTTTTGCTAATTTGCGAACCTGATCGAGATTGAGACTTGTTTGTCCAGGTTTACTGTTTTTTAATCCACTTGATCTGCCGCTGATAGCCCCGGTTCGGCCCAGACTTTTATTGAAGCTGTCCAACTCTGTCCAAAGATTTCGTAGATGCTTTTTTATCGCGTCTCCGAACTGCTTCCACATCGCCCTGGCCCATGTATTAAACTTAGCTGCACCGGATCTGATAAGTTTATACCCGGCCCGAACAATTCTGACGCCGAGTCTTGCTACCAGGTATTCAATCGAAAACAAAGGCCGGCCCTGTTCTTTGCGTTCTCTGATCTGCGCGGGTTCAGCGGCGGTTAACAGAATAACCCGCTGGCCATCTTTTGCGACGAATTGCCCGACAGGCCGGCTACTGATCTCTGCTTTGCGCGTATTGATCGTAGCCAGAGAAATTTCACCGACAACGGACTGAATTTCTCGCAGTGTGTCGTAGAGAAAGTAAACTGCTTTTTCTGCGTTCACCGTGCCGTCTGTCACAGGCATAACCGCCGACACCGATTCGCCGATGATAAGACGGGCCGCATCTTTGCCGTCAGTAACGAGGTAAACAACAGTGTTATCAATATTGTTTCGCCTGCTCATCATCGGGAGCTTTATTACTGGCGGGGCGCTCAGATCTACCGCGTAATCTGAGATAGTTCGAGTAATCGGCGCGGCGTTGACCCTTGTGATATCGCCCCGGTTCGCGGGCGCTTTGCCGCCGACAACAACCCAGGCGTTACCGTCTGGTGAATAGCCGTCGTCGTATTGCGTAAAATCAAATTTTTCGGCGCTGGAAGGCGCTCTCCCCCACAGGCCCGTAACATCGGGAGGCCTCTTGAACGCAGGAGGCAAACTTGTTTTTACATCCGGGGCTTTTTCGGCGGTTATACTTGGCCGAAAATCCTTATACATCTCGGTCAGTTCTGCGGCGACGTTTTTAACATTCTGCGTGCCTACAAAGCTTTGCGTGGCGCGGTCAAATTCAAGCTCTCCTGATTTATACTTCCCGCGTCTGACCACGACACCGGTAGCAGTAATCGGATTGTTTTCCTTATCGCGCCGGCCAGTATCTATATCTTCGAACTTTATTTTTACATCTTTATTTTTCTTATTAAACTCTTTGAATAACTCGTTAAAGTCGATGACTTTTGAGAACACTTTACCCTCAGACAACGCCTGGTTTTTGGCTTCCCATTCTTGCGGGGTTAGAGAAGTAGCACCTGGGGTCGTGGGGTAGGGGGTTGGCTCAAATTTCGGCCTCGCCGATGATGCGAGTGGTTTCGCCGGACTTTTTACGGTTTTGACAGACGCCGCGGTCTGGCCAGGTTTGGCGAGGTCGCCAGCGTCTGCGAGTTGTTTAATAATCTGGTCGTCTGTAATGCCGGTCATAGTCGCAGAGTTCCGGCGGGCATTCTCGTTTCTGGCCGACTCAACAGCTAAATTTATTTTCCATTCGGCTATACCAAGCGGGGCGAGAGCCTTTTTTAAAGCGCCGATAAAACCGCGCTGCTTAGGATCCTGCTTGCCGTATTTTTCATAGGCGGCTCGGATCACGTCTATTTGCTGCTGCAGAATCGGCCTGACGGTATTTCGTGCCTTTTCAGTAGCTGCTTCGGCCTGTTGTGATTCAATTCTTCTGCGTTCGAGGCCCTTCATGCCGCTGAGTTTTTTCACCCAGGACTTCGGGATATACCGAAGTGCGTTATTCGCATCAACCCGAATGTAAATTTGATCTGGCGTGCCGTCAATGGTTTGCGGCGTTGCTTCTAGAATTGTTGCGGTAAATTCTCTGCCGTCGGGGTATTCAAAGGTTATTTCATCGCCATTATAAAACTTGCGCGAATCTGGTTTCGCTGAAGTTGATTTCGCCGCCGGCTTTTCAATAGTCACCAGTTGAGAGTTAACCCCGGTCTGTCTGAAAGCGTCTTTACCGGCGAACACCTGGCCAAGACTTTCTGAAGTGCCGCCGACTTTATCGAGCCAGTCACGGAACTCGACTGATTCTTTATCGTTGGCGAAAGTGAAATGATTGCCCATAATCGCGACCATTTTGCCGCCAGGGGCAAGCAATTCGTAAGCTTTTCTGACGTGTTTGATGTCGCGGTTCTTGCTGAACGGCGGGTTCATTATGATGCGGTCGAACTTCTGATCGGTTTCGAAGCTTTCGAAATTGGTGCCGATAACTTCGTGATTTTTCATTGCCAGGATCTCGCGCAGATCTCCGAGCGGTTCGATGACTTTTACGTCTGCTTCCGGCTGCGCTTCCTTCACTGCGTCGGCAAGGTCGCCTTTGCCGGCAGAGGGCTCGAGCACTTTCATGCCCGGTCTGATATCGAGTTCCTGCGCCATGCGTTCAGCGAGAGCTGGCGGAGTCGGGAAGAAATCGAAGCCTTCGAACTTTTTACCGATCAGCTCGCGTTCAGCTTTAACGAGAGGCGATTCCTGTTTTTTGCCTGCCTTCAGATTACGGTATTCGATAAGAGCGTCAGCCAGGTCGAAATCTGATTTGATTCCGGCCGCTCTGAGCTTCTGGTAATCTTCGATAGTTTCAAGAATCCTGGCGAACTGATACGGCATTTTGATGCCTTTTTGAGTTATCGCCTTTTTTATATCGAGGATTCTGGTAATTGCTTCATCGCTCAGAGATACGTTTCTATCACGGCTGCCACGGCCAAGCTTTTCAACGTATGCTGCTGCCGGCTTCATACCCTGAATTTTTTCGAGTTCCTGCGCTGCGTAATCAAACCAGTTGCCGTAAGGCTGCGGTCGATTAAATTCTGTGCCGCTGCGAATGACGGCATCTGTCATTTCAATATCTTTTTGTTTATCCCAGAGAATATCGTTCTTTTGACCATATCTATATCTTGCTTCGTCGAAAAGTCGCTTGAATAGGCCAAGTCCTGCCCGTGAGTTTATATTTTTTAGGTATTTAACTTCGCCGCGCTCCATTGCGTCGGCAAGGTTATTCATCGTCTTAGCGAACGCTTCGCTCTCGGCTGCTCTATCTGTTGCGCCGGCTGCCATTCTTGCTCGTCTGGCGGTATTGGTCTGCCGTTCCCGGCTTAATTCTGCCTGCGCCTGTTCAATCAATGAAGCGGCAGATTTTCGCAGCTTTTGAGCATTGGCAAGCACGGCAGCGTTCTCGGCAGTGATTCTGGTTGTTGGTTGCGCCGTGGTTGTCTCCGGCTTCGCTTCTGGTTTCGGTTCGGATTTTACCGGCGCAACTTTGCCGCTGTTCAGATCGGCGGCCTTGGTTTCTGCCGCTTCTCTGCTGGTGTGCCATGAATACTGCTTGTTTTCCGGGTCGAGAACCCTGAAGCCGCCCTGATATGATTCAACTTTGTAAACCGATTTGGTTACAGGAGAATCCGTTTTAACATCCTTTCCATCGTTTACCCGTCCAGTGTCGTCAAGGACCCTGATCGTTCTGTTAGGCTCTGTTTTTGACTTTATCGCAGCCCGCTCTTGCTTCGCTTTCCACTCTTGGTTTTCGTTCCAGGTATCAACCGTGCTTTCGGCTTCTATTCTGCTGACAAACTTTGTGGCGTTGCTCGCATTGCCGATCAGATAATAATCGCCATTTTTGGTAACCATTACATACTTGTCGTCGATCTTGGCCATGAAAGAATAGCCGTCGCCGATATCGCTTTGCCGTAATATGGTTGCGTTTTTGTATGGCTCAATAGATTTACGGTCAGTCTCTATAGTTTTAAGCCGGTCTGCCTTGGCGCTTTCCAGTTCAGAATAAAGAGGATCAAGCTTTTTGTTAAGCTTTGCTATTCGCTCTTTTTTAATGCTTGGTGGAGTTGCTTGCTGCTTGTCTATCTTCCTTTTTGCGGCTTCAGCGGAGGCTATTTCTTTCTGGATTGTTTCAACGAGGCGCGGCTCTTTGCTTGCCGGCTGCTTGACCGTCTCGACCGGTTTCTGAACAACTTCCGCTGCTTTCGGCTCTGCGACCGGCGCGGGTTGCTTGGCTTTTTCTTTTTCGGCGTCGTAAACCATTGCGGCATTGTCGGGCATTTTGCTTTTAATGCCTGCTGCGGGTGTCCTTCTTGCCTGTGCGTCTTGAATCTCTTTCCATGTTCTGCCGAAGATTAGCGTCTCGCCTGGAATCGCCGGCAATGCAGGAAGCGAGCCAATATACAATTTTCCGCTAAAATCATCTGCGAGCTTTTTAAGATATTCCATGTCGTTTGCGTCATGGCCGCCAGAAATAGCGATCACGCCATTTTTTTCTATTGCGAAGCCAATTTTTTTTGGTTGCTTGACAACCTCGGCAGGTTTCGGCTGCGGTTCCGCTGCTTTTGGCTCTGCTACCGGCGCGGGTTGCTTGATGGTTGCTTGATCTACGGCGGCTTTTACAGATTCGTATTCTTTGATTACGTTCTGCATGTTGGGGATTTTGGCCGCTGCTTCAGGCTTGCTTTTGTATTCTTCATAGGCCGCTTTGTTTTGTTCAAGATAGCGGTTGTAATCTTCAAGAATTGCTTTTCTGGTATTTTCGTCTTTTGCTGATGCAATCTTTTCGGCAGGCGTCATAATCGCCGGCTGCTGCAGTGGGAGGCGCTTTTCGATGCGTTCGGCTGCACCGGGAGTGCCTGATACCCGCATGCGGTTCTCGGTGGGTATGTTCTTCTCGGTGCGCACGTTCATCTGCTGGTAAGTGCCGCCGCGTGGAGC
>Ga0255341_1006825_pt1 | contig 10504 bp, 5 predicted proteins | sample wastewater_treat_8_FD_192418 | JGI IMG/M metagenome (GOLD analysis project Ga0255341, IMG submission 192418) | Wastewater microbial communities from Lulu Island WWTP, Vancouver, Canada - plant12 | ecosystem: Engineered > WWTP > Wastewater > Unclassified | place: Canada: Vancouver, British... | reverse complement strand
CCACTCGTCAATCACGGGCAGGTTCACGCGCTGATCCGCGTAGTTGAGTCCCCAGTTCGGGAACTCTCCCCACACCAGATAGCCCAGCCTGTCCGCCCAGTAGAGGAACCGGGGCTCGAAGACCTTCTGGTGCAGGCGCGCGCCGTTGAAGCCAGCCGCCATGGAAAGCTCGATGTCGCGCTTGAGAGCCTCCTCGGAAGGAGCGCTCCAGATGCCGTCCGGGTAGAAGCCCTGATCGAGCACCAGACGCTGGAACACAGCCTTCCCGTTCAGCAGGATCGCCGCGCCCTGTATGCTGACGCTGCGCAGGCCGAAGTAGCCCCGCACCTGGTCCACCACCTTCGCGCCGTCGAGAAGCTCGAGATTGAGGTCGTAGAGGAAGGGATCGGACGGGCTCCAGAGGCGGGCGGGCTTGAGGTTGAGCGTCAGGCGGCCGTTGCGCCAGAGGGCTTCGGCGGTGGCTTTCGCGGCCGGTTTGCCGTCAGCCGTCGCCGTCGCGCGAATCTTCATCCCCCGCCACGCGCCATCCACCTCGACGTCCAGAACAGCCTGGCCCTTTTCGGCATCGGGCTGTATATGGAAGTCGCGGATGAAGCTGGAGCCGACGCCTTCCAGCCACACCGTCTGCCAGATGCCCGTGGTGCGCGTGTACAGGCACCCGTGGCTTTCCAGCACGTCGCACTGCTTTCCGAGCGCCTGGAGGTGGCTGCGGGTATCGTCGAACGCGTGGATGATGACGGTGTTCTCGCCGTCTTTCAGAAGCTGCGTAATGTCGAAAGCGAACGGTGCGCTCCCGCCCACATGCGTGCCCGCTTTCCTGCCGTTGACCCACACGTCCGTCTTCCAATCGCAGGCGCCGATGTGCAGGCGCGTGCGGGGCGACTTCCATCCCTTCGGACGCTGGAACGAGCGCCGGTACCAGACGTTCGTGACGAAGCCCTTGCGCCCCAGGCCCGAGAGCTCGCTCTCGCGGCAGAACGGCACCGTAATGCGGTCGGGATATGCGGCGTCGGCGAGGAACGTCTGGCCGCCGTCGCCGGTCTCGGCAAAGTCCCAGACGCCGTTCAGGTTCAGCCACTCGCTTCGGAGTGCGCCGGGTCTCGGGTGTTCGGGCCGGGGTATGGCTGCCATCGCGGTTGCTCCAGTCAACATAAGCGCGGCCAGGCAGACGGCTGCACGGGTCGCGCATGAAATCAGGGATATCGTGTTCATAGGCCGCATAATTGCTCGGGATGAGGCTTCCCGGTGCCGACTTGGACGTCAGCGACAAGATCTCCTCCCCCTCCAATCAACCACGGCGGCGCTTGCGTTGAGACAGACCATACCATATCTGGAATGCAATGACACTGCGCCCGGCGGGCAGGATTTACGCGCACGGCGGGGGAACAGTGAAGCACAGCGACTCGCCTGAGAATCGGCCGACTATGACAAATACACACACACTGTCACGCCGGGATTTTCTGCAAGCCTCCGGGGCAGCCGCCCTGTCGCTCGCGGCTTCAGGAAGGGGAAACGCACTGAAGGAACCCATCAAACGCCCGAACATCGTCTTCGTGCTCGCAGACCAGCTCCGCTATCAGTCCTGCGGATACGCGGGCGACGCCAACGCCCGCACGCCGCGCTTCGATGCCTTCGCCCGCGAGGGGGCGAGCTTCGGCAACGCCGTCTCCGGGCATCCGGTGTGCTCGGCTTTCCGGGCGTCGCTCTTCACGGGCAAGTACACGACCTCCACCGGGATGGTCATCAACGAACTGCGCATCAACCCGAACCACGAGTGCATCGGCCACGTGCTGACGCGCGGCGGATACGAGACGGCCTACATCGGCAAGTGGCACCTGTGGGCCAATCAGCTCGGTAACCACGACGACCCGAAGAACTCGTTCACCCCGCCCGGGCCCTACCGGCTGGGGTTCGACGGCTTCTGGGCGTCGTACGGGTTCCATCACGAGTATTACAGGGGCTACTACCATACGAATGGCCCGGAGAAGATTCCGGCCGAGGGCTACGAGCCGGACTTCCAGACCTCGCTCGCCATCGAGCAGATCAAGAAGCTGTCGCGCGGCGACAAACCCTTCGCGCTCTTCCTTTCGGTGGGAACTCCGCACGATCCGTGGAGCCCGTCGAACGTCCCGAAGGACTACTACGCCCGGTTCGCGGGCGTGGACTTCAACTTGCCGCCCAACTACAAGCCGGATAACGACCCGTATTCGGACGCGTGGGGGCGGTTCAAGGACGCACGCAACAGGAAGCAGATTCCGCAATGGATGCGGGTGTACTACGCGATGATCGCTAACCTCGACTGGAACTTCGGACGCCTGCTTGCGGCCATTGACGCGGCGGGCATTCGTGATGACACTATCGTCGTATTCACGTCGGACCACGGCGAGATGCTCGGCGCTCAGGGGAGGCGGGCAAAGAACATTTTCTACGAGGAGGCGGCGCGGGTGCCGTTTCTCATGCGCTGGCCCCAGAGGATACCCGCCGGCCGTGTGAGCGACGCCTGCCTCAACACGCCCGACATCATGCCGACGCTCGTGTCAATGGCGGGGCTGCCGGTTCCGTCTAAGGCGGAGGGTATGGACCTGAGCCACTGCGCATACGGGCAGCCGGGGCCGGAGCCTGAGGCGGCGCTCTTGATGAACACCGGCGCGTGCGCCCTGTGGGAGGACGGCTACGAGTGGCGCGCTCTGCGGGACAAGCGGCACACGTACGCGGTCTATCGCAGGGACGGGCGCGAGCTGCTGTTCGACAACGCGGCCGACCCGAATCAGATGCGCGATCTGGCATCAGCCAGCGGCAGCGAAGAGGTCCTGCGCCGCTTCCGCGAGCTTCTGAAGAAGCAGATGGCCCGGATCGGCGACACGAACGAGGCGAGCACCTGGTACCGGGACAACTGGACAAAGGACAGGGTCATTACATACGCGGGATAGGAAGGGACAATGACAACACAGCTTTCACGGCGGCGCTTTCTGGAGATGACCGGCATCGGCGCGGCGGCGCTCACGCTGCCCGGCGCGTTTGCCGCTGAGCAAAGACGCAAGCCGAACATCGTCGTCATCGTCTCGGATGACCACGGGTATGGCTCGGTAGGCTGCCAGGGGCTGAAGCACATCCCGACACCAGGCATAGACTCGATTGCGAAGGCGGGCGTGCGCTTCACGAACGGCTACGTGACCTGCCCGGTGTGCAGCCCGACGCGCGCGGGGCTGATGACGGGGCGGTATCAGCAGCGATTCGGCCACGAAGATAACCCCGGCCCCATTCCCGCCGCCGCACCGAACTTCGGGCTCCCCGAGAGCGAAAAGACGCTGGCGGACTACCTGAAGGAGCAGGGATACGCGACGGGGGTTGTCGGCAAGTGGCACCTGGGGCATCGCCCGGCCTGCCACCCGAACAAACGCGGATTCGACGAGTTTTACGGGTTCCTGCACGGGGCGCACTCCTACACAGACCCCGGCATCGGCGGGCTGGACCCGATTCAGCGCAACGGCAAGCCCGTTGACGAGAAGGAGTATCTCACGGACGCGTTCGCGCGCGAGGCGGTCTCGTTCATCGAGCGGCACAAAGCAGAGCCGTTCTTCCTCTATCTGCCGTTCAACGCCGTGCATTCTCCGCTCGAAGCGCCCGAGAGATACGCGAAGAGCTTCGAGGGAGTGACGGGCCCGAAGGCGCGGAAATGGGCGGGGCAGCTCAAGGCGATGGACGATGCTGTGGGGCGGGTGCTGGGCGCGCTCCGCAAGTCCGGCGTCGAAGAGGAGACGCTGGTCTTCTTCCTCGGTGACAACGGCGGGTATCCGCTCGGCAACCTCGATCTCAACGCCCCGCTTTCCGGCCGCAAGGGCGACACGTACGAAGGCGGCGTGCGGGTGCCGTTTATGATGCAGTGGAAGGGGCATCTGCCGGCGGGGACGGTGTACGGGAAGACCGTCAGCTCTCTCGACGTTCTCCCCACCGCCGTCGTCGCCGCGGGCGGAAAGCCCGCCGCGAACGTGGAAGGAGTGGACCTGCTGCCGTTCGTGGAGCAGAAGCGCACGGGGACACCGCACGAGGCGCTCTACTGGAGGTTCGTGGAGCGCTCCGGCGCGCGGGTGGGAGACTGGAAGCTGGTTCGCATGGGCGACGGGTCTGACCGGCTCTTCGACCTGAGCAAGGACATCGGCGAGAAGAACGACCTCGCGAAGACGCGGCCGGACAAGCTGAAGGAGCTTCAGGAGGCGTACAGGAAGTGGGATGCGGGAAACAAGCCGCCCGCCTGGCGCGATTCGCGCAGGAAGGCGGAAGTCAAGGGAGGTACACCCTGAAATGACACAGCAGACCTTTTCGAGACGCAGATTCCTCGAGATGGCGGGGTTGGGGACGGCGGCGCTCGCCCTCCCGCTGCGCGATGTCCGCGCGGCGGAGATACGACGCCCGAACGTGATCGTCATCTTCTCCGACGACCAAGGCTGGGGCGAGATCAGTTGCAACGCAAGAACGGACGCGCCCACTCCGAACATCGACTCAATTGCGGCGAATGGAGTGCGCTTCACGGACGGCTACGTGAGCTGTCCGGTCTGCAGCCCTTCGCGCGCGGGGCTTCTGACCGGGCGCTATCAGCAGCGATTCGGCCACTACGGCAACCCGCAGCCCGCGCTCGACCGCAAGCAGTGGGGCCTGCCGCTCGATCAGAAGACGATGGCCGACTATATGAAGGAGCTCGGCTACGCGACGGGGGCTATCGGCAAATGGCATCTGGGAGACATCGCGGCCTACCACCCGAACCGGCGCGGGTTCGACGAGTTCTTCGGGTTCATCGGCGGAGCGCATCCCTACCTGAACCCGACGATCAACTCGTTCAACACGATCCAGCGCAACGGGAAGCCGGTTGACGAAAAGGAGTATCTGACCGACGCGTTCGCGCGGGAGGCGGTATCGTTCATCGAGCGGCACAAAGCCAGGCCGTTCTTCTTGTATCTGCCGTTTAACGCCGTGCATGCTCCGCTCGACATCCCGCCGAAGCTGGCCGACGCTTTTCCCGAGATAAAGGACCCGAAACGGCGCGCCTATGCGCGGATGCAGAAGTCCATGGACGACGCTGTGGGGCAGGTGCTGGCGAAGGTGCGCGAACTGGACCTGGAGCATGACACGCTGATCTTCTTTGTGGGCGACAACGGCGGCCCGACGCCGGGCACGACATCGAGCAACGGGCCATTCAAGGGCTACAAGACGCAGGTGTTCGAGGGCGGAATACGCGTGCCATTCGTGGCGCAGTGGCGCGGGCACATCGCGGAGGGGAAGGTTGAGAGCCGCCCGGTCATTTCGCTCGACATCCTGCCGACCGCCCTTGCCGCCGCCGCGGGAAAGGTGGCCGCTAACGTGGATGGCATCAACCTGCTGCCCTACCTCCGCGGCAATCGGACGGGGCGGCCGCACGCGTCGCTTTGCTGGAAGTTTGCCGGGCAGTCGGCCATTCGAATGGGCGACTGGAAGCTGGCGCAACACGAGAAGCACGGGGTGCGGCTGTACAATCTTGCGGAAGACCCGGGCGAGAAGAAGAACCTGGCGGCGGCGAACCCCGAGCGGGTGAAGCAGCTTCAGAAGGTCTGGGGGGACTGGGACGCGGGCAACGTGAAGCCGCTCTGGGCGCCCAAACGGGACGCCCCGTGGATAGACGAGCTGTGGTAACACGAAGGGAATTCATCAAGACGGCGGGGATGGTGACCGCGGGCCTTGCGCTCGGGGGCCCGGGCCGCGCGGCATCTGAGGAGAGCATGAAAAGCGACAGACCGAACATTCTCTGGATCTGCACCGACCAGCAGCGATTCGACACAATCGCCTGCCTCGGCAACAGCCACATCCGGACTCCGAGCATTGACCGCCTTGCGGCGGGAGGCGTCACCTTCACGCACGCTTTTGCGCAGAACCCGGTGTGCACCCCCAGCCGCGCGTCGTTTCTGACGGGGCGGTATCCGCGCACGACGGGAGCCCGGCGCAACGGACAGGCCATCCCGGCGGATGAGGTGCTGGTCACGAAGATGCTGGCGGATGAGGGCTACGACTGTGGGCTCTCGGGCAAGCTGCACATCGCGCCGTGTCAGAAGCGCGTCGAGAAGCGCATTGAAGATGGCTACCGCGTCTTTCACTGGAGCCATGACCCCCACCCCAACTGGGAGGAGAACGAATATCAGCAGTGGCTGAAGGCAAAGGGCGTCGTCTGGAAGGACATCTATCAACCGAAAGGACGCAAGGCGTTCGCCGGAGCGCCCGCCGAGCATCATCAGACGACCTGGTGCACGGACCGCGCGATTGACTTCATGAAAGAGAAGCGCGAAGGGCCGTGGCTGATGAGCGTCAACATCTTCGCGCCGCACCATCCGTTCGACCCGCCGGGCGAGTATCTGGAGCGGTACGATCCGGATAAGCTGCCCGACCCGGCGTATGTGGAAGGCGAGCTCGAGAACAAGCCGGTCTTCCAGCAGGTGGACCACAACGGAGCATACGGAGGGATGCTGCTCGGCTTCAGCAAGATGAGCCCGCGCGAGCGCCGCGAAGTCACGGCGGCTTACTACGCGATGATCGAGCAGGTGGACGACAACGTGGGCCGGTTGCTGAAATGCCTGGACGAGACGGGCCAGCGCGACAACACTATCGTGATCTTCATGAGCGACCATGGGGAGCTTCTGGGCGACCACGGGATGTACCTGAAGGGGCCGCATATGTACGACTGCTCCATCCGCGTGCCGCTGGTCATATCCTGGCCGGGGCGCTTCAAGGCGGGCCTGCGCAGCGACGCGCTGGTCGAACTGGTGGATATCGTCCCGACTCTGCTCGGGGCGCTCGGGATGGAAGTGCCGGTGCGGGTTCAGGGAAAGACGCTGCTCGACATCTGCACGGGTAAGGCGGACGCGCACAAGCACCGCGACCAGGTGTACACGGAGTACTACATCGGGCAGCCGTTTCACAGGAAGCTGCGCCAGCGCCCCATGCTGACCACCGTCCGGACGCGAACAGCAAAGATCACGTCGTACGCCGGAATGCAGATCGGCGAGCTTTACGACCTGGAGAGCGACCCCGGCGAGCATGTCAATCTGTGGGACTCGGCGAAGCACCGGGATCTGAAGACGCGAATGCTCAAGCGGTGTTTCGACGCGAGCATTCTGACGCAGGACCCGATTCCGGTTGCGGAGGCGGACTGGTAGGAGCCGACGGTCGAACCTGAAAAGACTCCTGCAGCGGCTGAGGGGTTCAGGCGGAATACCGTTGACGACGAGCGCGTGAAATGCTACGGTTATAGAAGCCGAACGGCGTTGGTCAAAAACTCAAGCATCTCCGCAGAAGGCGCCACCCTTGAGACACTGTGGCGGGCTGTTGCGGAGCCAAAGCTTGTGCGACAATGCCAGACAGAGTAGGAGGTGCGGCTTGATAATAGGAGCTGAAGGTGCAAGTGTTAATGGTCGGCGGGGAACCGTATTCAGCGTGCTCGTGGCGGCCAGTCTCTTGCTATCCACAGCATCGCTACGAGCAGGCGGGGTTGCGCCTGGCTTCATGGACGGCTTCATGCGAGGGTACAAGCAGGCACAAGAGATTCGGCTTGCACAAGAGCGTAACCGGCAGATTGAGCAGGCGCTCGCGCAACAGCGAGAAGCTCTCCGACTGCAGCAGGAGCAGATTGAGCGCCAGCGGGAGCAGGCAGACTTACTGCGCGAGGCCCAGCACCGAGATGCCCTGCAGGAGCTGAGACGACAACTGGAGGGCTATGCCGTCGACCCGAAATGGCGCCGGGCAGCGCCTGAGGCCTTGGAGACCCAGTTGCTGACGACTCTGAATGGCGTCTATATCGAACTCGGTCTACCCGCCTTGGTTCGCCTCCCCGACCCCCCGCGCGGTTTTGCCCCCGGAGCAGTCCAGGCTGTCTATGCGGCTTCACTGCCAGCCGTTGTCTACGTCGAAGCGCGCAATAGTGATGGTACAGCCGTGGCCAGTGGAACTGGCTTCATTGTGGATGCCGCTGGGTCAATCCTCACGTGCGCACATGTCGCCGCCCCTGCGGCGCAGGGCGGCACCACGATGGCGGGCGCAATTCCAGCCATCGTCGTTACGACTTCCGATGGTAAGGAACACAGCGCCAGAGAGATATACCGAGACGACGCGAACGACTTCGCGCTTCTTCGTTATGAATCACCCGCAGAATGTTTTCTCACGCTCACTAGCTACGAAACGGCGGTGGGCGAAGACGTGATTCTGTTGGGATTTCCTCTTGGCGCGTCCCTTGGGAGAGAAGTTAGCGTGACCCGGGGCATTGTCAGTTCGGTACGGGATCAAGGCCAGGTTATTCAGATTGATGCCGCCGTGAACCCGGGGGTGTCCGGAGGACCCGTGCTCAACTCCTTTGGCGAAGTTATCGGTATCGCGTTCGCGAGAGTGCGAGGATACGATGGCCTCGGTTTTGCCGTTGGCACGCGATGCTTGCCGAATGTCTCTGAGATGTACGAGAAGAGCCCTTTATGGGCGGCAGCATTTGCAGCCGCAATGAAGGCCGGAGATACATCTCGAATGGAGGTCGTGGCAGCTACCGTGCCAAGCCTGCTTACCGAACCACGGTTTCCCGACCGACAGTATGCCATACACGTCGCGGCTGCGGAGGGTTCAACGGAGGCTCTGCGCTGGCTGGTACAGAAGGAAGCGGGCGTCGAGGTGAGAACAGTGGATGGATGGACACCCCTGATGTTCGGCAGCGCCGTACGCAATGTTGGCAACTGCAAGTTCTTGCTGGACGCGGGGGCTGATGTCAACGCGGCGACTGCCGAAGGAACTACTGCGTTGTCCATCGCACTCACCGCTGACACGAAGAGCTTTATTCCTCGAGGTTTCACGCCCGCAGAGCTTGAGCTGGCGCGTCTGCTCTTGGAACACGGCGCCAACACCGCCATTCCGGATCTATCTTCACGGACGCCTCTGATGATGGCGGTTTTGCGCGAGGGAGGCGAGCAGCTGGCAGTGGAGCTTGTGGAACGCACCGGCGACGTAGAGGCTGAGGATGCCGGCGGCACAACAGCTGTTCAACTAGCGGCCGGCTTCCCGCGTGGACTGCCGGTCCTTCGGAAGTTGATAGACAAAGGTGCAGATGTCTCACATGTGAATAACCACGGTGAAACGGCGCTGTATCTGGCTGCACTGGCGGGAAACGTTGGCGCTGTCAAGGCCCTCCTTGCTGCTGGTGCGCACGTTGACGCCCAACCGGCGTCTCGAAACCCCTTTACGCGGATCTTGGCAGAAGATATGCCCGAGTACGCAGATTGCTGCACCCCCCTAATGGCGGCGTGTTCCGTCGGAGCGACGGGTACTGCACTGGAACTGCTGCGAGCGGGTGCCAAAACCGAACCTGCAAATTCTCAGGGCCTCACGGCGCTGCACTTGGCTGTCGTCTGTGGTCATATGGATGTCGCGAAGCTGCTCATAGCTCGCGGGGCTCGGTTTGGAGATCCCAAGACGGGCGGCGCTAAGGTGGCACTCAGACTCGCAAAGGAACGTGGACACGCCGCTGTTGTCGCTTACATACAAAACCTGAGCAAACCTACAGCAAGAGCGCGGAAGCGCTGATACCCCTGGGTTTGAACGGACTGCCACGGAGTCAGGTTCACCATCCCGGGAGTCCAAGACGTCCGCTTCAAGCCCATTGGATCTGAATGACGTTGAGGGCGGCGAGTGGTCTCGAATGAGTTGGCCTTCCAGCAGGTGGATCGTGACGGAGCCTACGGCGGCATGCTGCTGGGTTCAACAAGATTAGCCCGCGCGAGCGCCGGGAGGTGACGGCGGCATACTCACCCGAGCACCACGCTCTCAAAGACGCGAATGCTTAAGCGGTGTTTCGATGCGAGCGTGCTGACGCAGGACCCGATTCCGGTGGCGGAGGCGGACTGGTAGTACAAACCCGGAAGAGGCGAGGGCGCGCTCGCCGGGGCAGACAGGAATTCCCGCGGCGCATGCGCAAGTGACCGTCATACCCGTATCGGAGGTCTGTTTGCCGGCCATGTCACAACTCACACTCACACTGGTTCTTCTGCTCTCGGCCCTGCTGATCGGCGCCGCTCCCGCCGGGTGCGCGCCGGTGAAGGACTTCGTCATCGGCTACTGGTGCGGGCCGCCAGCGGACACGGACCCGGTCGAGAAGTACAAAGAGGTCGCCGAGGCGAACTTCAACATCTGCTTTCCGCCCTGCTCGGGCGTGACGGTGGAGCAGAACCAGGAGATTCTCGAGGTCTGCGAGCAGCTCGGGCTGAAGTTCATTCTCCCGGACGGGCGGATCACGTCGAAGAAGGCGGACGACGCGGATTTTGACGCGACGCTCGACGCTGTTGTGAACGACTACTCGCGCTACCCGGCGCTGGGCGGCTACTTCATCGTGGACGAGCCGAGCGCGCCCGCATTCCCCTGGCTCGGGGCAATCGTCGGGCGCCTGCGCGAGAAAGACCCGTCCCGCCTCGGGTACATCAACCTGCTGCCGACCTACGCCAACGAGGGTCAG
>Ga0255341_1006820_pt1 | contig 10511 bp, 7 predicted proteins | sample wastewater_treat_8_FD_192418 | JGI IMG/M metagenome (GOLD analysis project Ga0255341, IMG submission 192418) | Wastewater microbial communities from Lulu Island WWTP, Vancouver, Canada - plant12 | ecosystem: Engineered > WWTP > Wastewater > Unclassified | place: Canada: Vancouver, British... | reverse complement strand
TTAATTCCATTCAAGGTATCTATCATAACTATAATATCTTTTTCCGCCTTTTTTTGTGGTTTGATTGGACTACTCTTTCTTAATATATTTCTTTCAAATTTCTTAAGCCTAACTTTATCAACTACTATAATAGCTTTTTTAATTGTACTTATTACTGCAGTTATTTGCTTTCCACTGCTTTTAGCTGCTGAAAGGTCTTTGGAAAACTTCCAAATTGAGTAAAATTATTGGTCTACAATTCAATTAGCTTAAAACTCAAAATTAAAGTAAGTATTTATGTCTGAATCTAAATAAGTATGCCTTTTTGCTTCTAATATAGAGATTATATCATTTATTCCAATAAAGTAAGAACCATTCTTATTAATTAGCTTATTTAAGAAGTTAATCTCTCTTATCTTATTATCTTCATTTATTAGGATTGCTTTATTTAATTGAGGATAAATTTTTATCTCCTTTTTAATGTTTACTGGTTTTATTACTATCTCAGGACTATTATATTGAGGGGGTGGATTATATTCTATTTTTCCGTTAATCAATTCAATAAATTCTCTTAAAGAAATAAATACTTCTTTATTTTGTTTAATTAACCCAGTATTAAGCTTATGTAATTCATAATTAATTATAATTTCAGAGCTTTGAGGAAGGAGTTTAACTCTATTATAGATTGGGCTATCGTAGATTTCCACTATCTTTGATTCAGGGTTCCAATTAAGTTTAAAAAAAGGTTCGAGGAGCCCTCTAACCGAAATCCAATTTTTAGGAAACCTTTGTTTCTCAGTCATATCACATCTAAAAAGATAATAATTTATTCCATTTATGTAATAAGTATTAAAATCATCTGTTACTTCAATACGAATTTTCTGTTTCTCAAAATCTCTTCCAAATAATGGAGGTTTAATTTCTAAGTTTATTTGATTAGGAATTCTATCTTTATTCGTTGATATGCTATAATCTGTATCTATGCCAATATGTTCTAAAAATTCTATTGTTACAAAAAACCTATTATTTTGTAACTTCATAAAATGAGAGTCTTCTAATAAAGGTATGGATTTAATAAATGGTTTTTCACTATTAGATACAACATCTAAAATTTCATAAGGCTGAGACTCAACCCAATCAACATTTTTTTGATTGCGCACTTTGAAAGTGTATAAGCCTGGAATTTTAGGATTTTTAATACCACACTCTTTCTTGATAAGGATCTCATGAACAACACCTCCCTCAAAAGGAATACAACTACTAAACTTAATAACAAAAGATTCTGGATCTAACAATGGCAAAGATGGAGTCATATCCCAAGGATTAGAATCTATATATATGTTCTCTGTCATTTTCTTTAATAACAAATTTTTCTCATGCTTATCTTCAGGTAAATCAGGGAAAGAAGTACCTTCTGGAAATGATAAGTGCATCCACTCATGTACTCCTGCACTATTATTAAATACAAACCTGAACAAATAGGATGCATTTTCTCCAGCTATTGGTGGTTCTACCGAGATTTCTAATTTTGATGTATTGGCATCTACATTTCCTATATAAATAAAATCAGGCGTAAGAATAACAGACAAAACAACTATTATTAGAATTGCTTTGAATCTGGTATTCATTTGTCCTCACCTCCAATTATTAATTTTACATACAATAAATTCAAATCTTTTAAGAACCAATTAAATATATTCGGAAGTACCTGCACAACCTTTTTAATTTCAATGTCTGTATAAATCTAACTCGATCCTCACTTAGATAAACTTTCTTTCAACTTACTCAAGGTATTATCGATCTCTTTAAGGTTATTATTTACTATTTCTAAACCTTTAAGGAGCTTATCTTTTTTTCTTCGTTATAGATGTTTGACGAAATTTTTAAATATTCCAAGTTTAATTCTATGACTTCTAATTGTGTTTCAATATTCTTGAATTCTAATTCTAATTTACTATCTTTACCTATTGTATTATCATGATATTTTGAGGGAGTAATATCTAAGGAAGTGTTATTGTTTTCTACTTTGCTAATCAAAGCAGAATTATTCTTTCTTATCAAAAAGAAAGAACCAATAATAACAACTACAATTAGAACTGTCGTTATTAAAATGCAGTGAACTTTTTTAATTGAAAACATTTTATTCCTCCTCTCTAATGACCAAGTTGAATCTGTAGATTATAATAAAACTTATTTCGCATTTTTTGCTATTTTAAATTATTTAATTAATCACCTTTTAAAATTTATATTTCCAGTTGTATCGAGAATATTTCGCCGTTTCACCTACTCTATTATAAGACTTTTAAGTAGAAAGTAGAAAGAAATGAAGATAAAAACCCTCCATATATATAAGTGGGGTAAAAAAGAGAGTGAACCACCCATTAGATGTAAAAGACAGATTTAAAGACTATTAACTGAAACTCTGAGCGATACTATCACGCCACATATCTAATAAGTGTATCTCTTATATGTCAAAAGCTCTCCTTTTTAAAAGGTTTAAAAAATAAACTGTTTTCACAATAAATACAACTCACATAATGTCATACTTTATCCTGCATTCACGATAAGAGAGTTAGAGTAAATAAAGTAAAGCAAGACACATAATCTATTAATTTAGTGAGGCAATAAGAATATTAGAACCCTAATAAATGCGTGTAACCACATTTAAACCATAGTTCTTCTTTAGTTCCTCTGCCATACTTTCAATAAATGAAACTTGATATGGAGAAATATCTTTAAAGGTAGGGTCTATTGTCTCATCGTTTTTAAACTGTTGAAGAGCATATTTTTTACATCCCTTTATAATATTTGCAATCTCTAAAATATCATCCCTATCAACTATTTTAGGTACAACAGTAGTCCTAAATTCATATTCTATACTACTCTTATTTGAGAGGATGAGATTTATCGTTTCTCTTACATTGCTAAAACTATCATTAACGGAAGTAGCATAATCATATTTCTCTGGAGAACTTTTAACATCCACAGCAACATAATCAACTAAATTCTCAAAAAGTATTTTAGATAGTAATCCAGGAGATGATCCGTTTGTATCAAGCTTAATTTTAATATTAGGGATTAGTTTTTTTATTTTCCCCAAAAAGATTGGAAGATTTTCATAGATTGTTGGCTCTCCGCCAGTTACTACAACACCATCAATAAATTTAGTTCTTTTAACTATTTTCTCTATACATTCATCCTCGGTTAAATCTTTTAAATTCCTTAGTCTCTCAGGTAAAACTAAATCAACATTATGACAAAAAGGACACCTGAAATTGCATCCACCAAAGAATAAAACTCCTGAGATAACACCCGGATAATCAATTAAACTTGTGCCGATAAACCCTTTTACCATTCTAAGCAAAGACTTTTAAATTAGATCTCTGTGAAAATTCTTTTTTCTTGCCCTTATTCCAATTCTCCACAGGTCTAAAATATCCAACTATTCTTGAATAAACTTCTGGTCTGATTATAACTTCTCCAATTTCTTCATCTTTAATTCCATAATTAACTAATTCGGTCTCGGTATGCGATTTAGGGCAGAAGCTATGTTTACCATCAAGATAACCATGAACAGGACAAATTGAAAATGTAGGAGTTAAAGTAAAATAGGGAAGCTTATAATTTGAAACAATTTTTTTAACTAATTCTCTACACATTCTAAAGTCATGTATAGCTTCTCCTAAGAAAAGATGAACTACAGTTCCACCGGTAAACAGAGTTTGTAAATCATCCTGATGCTCTAAAACTTCGTATATATCATGCTCCTCGTAAACAGGCAAATGAACAGAATTGGTATAATATGGCACTTCACCATCACCGGAAGTAATTATCCTATCGCCAAACTGCTCTCTATCCTTCTTTGCCAGCCTATAGGAGGCACCTTCTGCTGGGGTAGCCTCGAGATTAAACAAATTACCAGTTTCCTCCTGAAAATCTCTTATTATATCACGCATAAAGGTTATAACTTTAATTACCCAGTTCTTTGCTTCTGGATCACCGATCGTTTTACCGAGAAAATTAAGAGAGGCTTCATTCATACCGATAAGTCCTATAGTTGAAAAATGATTAGCCCAATACCTATCAAAGTCTCTCTTAACGTTATTAAGGTAATACCTTGAATATGGGTATAGCCCACGGTCAGTAAAGTTTTCTATTACCTTTCTCTTTATCTCAAGAGAGGTTTTAGCAAGTTCCATTGCATTTTTAAGATTTGAGAAGAAGTCATCTTCATTTCTTGAAATGTAAGCAATTCTTGGCATATTTATAGTAACAACACCTATTGAGCCAGTTAAAGGATCTGCTCCGAAAAGTCCTCCACCACGTTTCTTAAGCTCTCTTTTATCGAGCATGAGTCTACAACACATTGAGCGGGCATCGTCTGGATTCATATCAGAGTTTACAAAATTAGCAAAATAAGGAACTCCATACTTTGCAGTCATTTCCCAGATTTTTTCTAAGTCCTGCCTTTCCCAATCAAAATCTTTTGTAATGTTGTAAGTTGGAATTGGAAAAGTAAAAATTCTACCCTTTCTATCGCCTTCCATCATAAGCTCAGCGAATGCCTGGTTTATCATGCTCATTTCTTCGGTAAAATCTCCATAGGTTGCATTAAGTTTTTGTCCAGCATAAACGATATTTTTATTTTTAAGATTATTAGGAGGGACTATATCAAAAGTTAAATTTGTGAAGGGTGTATTTCCTGTAATAAATACCTGGCCATTCCTTTTTGCTACAACTGTTTCATTATCAGTATGAACACTCCAAATCACTCCTTTATAGTCAACTACATTTATTTCTTGAATATAATCAGTCTCCGTCTCAGTTAGAGTTATTATATACTGAACCTTTTTTGAAATACCACTGATCTTTCTTTCTTTTGCATTAAAATTATAACCTGCTAATACTGCTATAGCTGATAATCCCTGTAAAATTTCAGGGTCAGTTACAGTTATTCTTTTTCTGGACTTTTCCTGCCAACCATCACCTTTTATATAGGTAGAAAGGAAAAGTCTGGCTTGTCTCTTGCTTAAGTTGAACAGAAATGATGGAATCTTTTTAGATTTAGCATTGAGTAACTCATGAATAGTTTTACTCGAAGTTGGCGAAAGCCTTATATTTGTACAAGTCCCTAAATCAGTTTGATTCCTGGTAGTATAGTCAAAATTGAAATCGTCTAATAGATTTATAATTTCTTCATAATTCTCAGGATGTGCTGTGGCTGACTGATAAATGCTAACTCTATGACTACCATTTTTTTCTATAGTACCTTCAGATAGAATCCATGCTAAAAGCTCTAACTGCTGGTCATTTATAGGAAAATCAGTGTTGCTATTTTCTCCTATGACAGGAATAGAAATAGGAGAACTAAACTCCAATATCTTTTCAATAGGCTCTAATTGATATTTATCTGAATTGAAAACTTTTCTCACTACCCTATGCCTTGGAGATATAAGTTGATTTTGGTTTCTATTTTTAAGGTTATACATATAACCGTTATATTCTTTTACATAAATATAATTCACTTCTTTTTTCTCTAAAGAGCCATCATTCAAATTGAAAGTGTAAATCTCATCTCCTTCTTTTAAATCATTGTAACCTTTCCAGCCAGAAGGAGTTAAAATTTCTGTATCCTCAGAAAGACATTGAAAACCAACACGAGTTGGAACATTTAAATTAAAGATAAACTCCTGCATAGCCTGTTTTACTTCAGGATAACCCAATTTATCAAAGCGAATAAACGGAGCAAGTAAAGTATCAAAATTACTAAATGCTTGAGCTCCTGCAGCTTCACCCTGAAGAGTATAAAAAAAGTTTACAACTTGCCCTAAAGCAGTTCTAAAATGCTTTGGGGGAGCAGATTCAACTTTTCCTCTAACGCCTCCAAAGCCTCTTTGTAATAAGTCTTCGAGACTCCATCCCACACAATATGGACCAAGCACTCCAAGATCATGAATGTGCAATAAACCGCTATCGTTAGCTATTTTAATTTCTTCAGGGTAAATCTTACTCAGCCAATACTTTGCAACTAATGAACTTGAAACATTAAAATTAAGTCCCTGTAGTGAATAAGTCATATTGGAATTTTCGTTTACTCGCCAATCAGTCTTTTCTAAATATTCATCAACAAGTAGAACAGCAGACTCTTTTGTTAATTCAAGTTCACGTGCTTCTCTTCTTTTTTCTCTGTAAAGTATATAAGCTTTAGCAGTTTCTACGAAGCCGCTCTTTATTAAGATTTTCTCCACTACATCCTGAATTTCTTCTACAGAGGGAATACTGCCTCTTCTAAAAAATTCTTTTTCTAAGATAAATTCAACATTTTTCGCTAATTCTTCTGACTCTTCTACCACTTTAGAAGAATCTGAAGCTTTGCCTGCCTTTTGAATGGCAATCATAATCTTCTCTCTATTGTATGGGACGATACTCCCATCACGCTTTCTTACAAGTCTCTCCATTTGGGGTAACCTTCTTCCTTAAATTATTTAATTCTAATAATAAAATAGCACTATTTTTTTATTAGTTCAATCTTAATTTAACAAGTATTTTGGATAGAAAAGAGTGGATTCTTCAGTTGCTTAAAATACTTCTTCAGGATTACAGGGAGTGGGTGTCCTACTGATTGGAGCAAAGAATCTCATCTTTTACATTTGTCATTAATTAAGAAGTGTATATATTTCTTTATAAATTTATAAATAATAAATAGTTTCTGGATTCCGCATCAAGTGCGAAGTGATAACACTAATGTCATTCAGAGCGATTGCGGGAATCCACAGTAATTGTAATCCTCGAAAGTACACCCACTGTCATCCTCGAAATCTTTTATCGAGGAACCAAAACAGAATAACCTATGTTTTGTCATTATGAAGGTGGATTTTTATGCATTCCTTGTATTTCAAAGAATCACTACAACAAACAAACATTTGAGCATAAGCAAAAAATCTTAGTATAATAGTATTTGGTTTCCCAAATTAATTATAAGATATAACATTTCATGGCATTTCTACCACAACACAAGCATGAAAATAATAATAATCCTTTTCTTTTGCCACTTATATTATTTTGTTTAACTAAACAATTTAATTTCTTTAAATTCAATCTCTTTACTATAGCTTAAGTTTGATTTTAATAAACACGAATAAATTTATCAATTAATTAAAAGGAGGATTAATTTTGGAGTTATTATTTTCGGAGGAATAAATATATATAAATTTATTATTTAAAATTATTTTATTTAATAATAAAAAGGAGTGGTATACTTTAAACTAGTATAACAATTTTCTAAATACAAAGAATATACGAGAATTAAAATAAATAGATAGAAAATAACGAAGGAATTAGAAATAATCATACGAATAAATTTAAAATGTAAAGGGGGGTAAAAATGGAAGAGAAAAAAGAAGAAGAAGGTCTCCAAAAAATAAATTGGGTATCCGAGAGAATGCCAGTTCTGAGAACAGTAAAAAATTTTCTTGTAAAAGAAAAAATATTTGAAGGATTGAAAATAGGTATGTCAATTCACATTGAAGCTAAAACTGCAAATCTTGTTTTTGCTCTTAATGAGGCTGGAGCTAATATTTTTGTAGCTGGAAGCAATACTCTCTCCACTCAGGATGATATAGCATATGTACTTTCAAAGAAAGGTATTAATGTTTTCGCATGGCGAGGTGAAACTGAGGAAGACCACCTTGCAAATTTGCGGAAAGTTCTTGACAATAAACCGGATTTAATAGTCGATGATGGAGGAGATTTAACAGTTCTTCTTTCAAAAGAACTTGAATATAGAGAATTAAATCCTATTGGTGGCACAGAAGAAACAACTACTGGCATTAAAAGAATTACATCCTTAGAATCAGAGGGTCTTTTGAGATTTCCAGTTATTGGTGTTAATAATGCGTCAACAAAGCATCTCTTTGATAATAGGTTTGGTACTGGAGAATCTGTGCTTTCAACAATCATGAATATTACAAACCTCTCCATTGCTACTAAAAATTTAGTCATAGCTGGTTATGGTTGGGTGGGCAGAGGTATTGCTGGCAAAGCAAGAGCATTTGGAGCAAAAGTTTATATCTCTGAGGTAGATCCAGTAAAAGCAATGGAAGCAGATTTTGATGGCTTCTACGTATATTCTATGGATGAAGCTTCCAAAATTGGTGATATATTTATTACAACAACAGGAAATATAAATGTAATTACTCAAAGGCATTTTGAATTAATGAAAGACGGAGCAATACTTTGTAATGCTGGACACTTCAATAAAGAAATTGATGTACAGGCATTAAACGACTTTTCTTCTTCTAAAAGAATTATAAAACCTAATATCGATGAATATTTTCTATACAATGGTAGGAGATTATATCTGATTGGCAAAGGAGATATAGTTAATTTAATAGCAGGGGATGGAAAACCTGCAGAAATAATGGATTTATCTTTTTCTCTTGAAGCTTTATCTCTTGAATATTTAGTTAGAAATCGCGGTGGATTTATCCCAAAACTTTATGCTGTTCCTAACTCAATTGATTTGAGAATAGCAGAATTATACTTAGGTGCGCGAGGAATAAAAATTGACAGGCTTGATCAAACACAAAAACAATATCGCTCAAGTTGGCTCTAATCTAAAAAGTTTAGCTTTAAGATATAGGTCCTATCCTCGTAACATAAAAGCTTTTCTATTAAATGTTATATTTTCTTCTCTTGGATCTGGTATATATGAAGTTCTAATAAGTCTTTATCTTTTAAGTATAGGATATTCTGAAACATTTGTTGGTCTATTTTTTTCAATAGGTGCAATTTCCTTGGGGTTATTTGCAATTCCAGCTGGAATAATATCTGATAAAATTGGCAGGAAAACGTCTTTTATTATTTCGAGAATAGGTATGATTATTTCGCTTTTTCTTTTAATAACTTTTGTTAACTCCGTTGTTATTCTTTTAAGCATTGCACTATTCAATATATTCCAAGTTTTTTATATTGTATCTTCGGCTCCTTTTATTGTTGAAGTTGTTCCCATGCAACACAGAGTAAGAGTGTCAAGCATCATTTTTTTTACCTCTTTTATTGCTATGACTGTAGGCAATCTTTTAAGCGGAACATTATCGTCTATTTATGGAAAAACATTTTCGGTTTCACAGAACAGCCCTCAAGCAATAAGATTTAGTCTTTATTTTTACATTATTTTATTAATAATTTCTCTAATTTCTATTCTAAGGATAAGAGAAATTCCAAAAACAAAAATTGAATCAGTCTCAAGTTTTTTACGTTTAAGTGATTTAAACTTAAAGAATTTCTCTTTCTTGAAAGGTATTATTGTTGTTTTAATAGCAGCAACCATCGTAAATTTGGGAGCTTCTTTTATCCTTCCTTTCTTTCCAATTTACTTTAAAAGTAGATTTAACATAAGCACACAGTACATAGGACTACTTTTCAGTCTTTCAAATATTCCCTTAGCTTTTGCGTCACTTTTAAATGATAAAATCGTTAAACGTTTTGGAATGAATAAAAGCATAGCTTTGTGCCAATTTTTAGGTACTCCGTTTGCTTTACTTATGGGTTTTCCTCTTGGGTTTCATATTACTTATTTTGCATTTGTTATGCGAAAAATCTTTCTAAATTTTTATGGTCCAATTTGGGATAACTTTCTTATGGGTCTTGTTCGAAGCGAAGATAGAGGTAAAGCTTTGGCGTTTATTAATTTATCAATAAATATTTTTAGTGGTATAGGAACAGCTATTTCAGGATATTTCTTTAAAGCAAACTTATATTTATACCCTTTTCTTATAGCTTCAATATGTACTTTTATAGCTGCATTAATATACTACAATTACAAACCTGACAACTCTTCATTACGATTTCAGTAATCCTAAGAGAGCGTATTTATATTTTTGTCTCGCAAGAATCTCATCTTTTCATTATACTTATAAAAATTGGTCTGGATCCCCAATCAAGTTGGGGATGACAATTGTAAAGTTTTCGGGGATGACAATTGTAAAGTTTTCGGGGATGACAGTTTGTGTGGTTTTTGAGGATGACAATGGATGTGCTTTCGAGGATTACGGTGGGCATACTTTCGATGATGACAGTTTGTGTAGCTTTCGAGGATGACAGTGGTGATGTTATTCCGCACACTTCTCTTTGTCATTCCCGCGAAAGCGGGAATCCAGGAATAAAAGAGTCTGGATCCCCAATCAAGTTGGGGATGACAGTTACTATGGATTCTTGCTTAGGTCAAGGATAACAGCTACAATGGATTCACCATGGATTCCTGCAAAAGCAGGAATCACCGTGAGTCTAAATTCGGGAAAGACAAATACAGAGATTTCTTAGGACATATGTTATAACACTGCACTTTAACACTGAATAGCACTTCTACCGCAATAAGGTATAAAAATAATATCTTTTCTCCTTTCGCGTACATCTTGCATAGTTAAACAATCTAATTTCTTTGCTAAATGTAATTTTAAAGTTTTTAAGTTATTACTTTCTGAGGAAAACAACAGAAAACCAATAATATACAGGTAACCAATAATATTAAA
>Ga0255341_1006813_pt1 | contig 10518 bp, 11 predicted proteins | sample wastewater_treat_8_FD_192418 | JGI IMG/M metagenome (GOLD analysis project Ga0255341, IMG submission 192418) | Wastewater microbial communities from Lulu Island WWTP, Vancouver, Canada - plant12 | ecosystem: Engineered > WWTP > Wastewater > Unclassified | place: Canada: Vancouver, British... | reverse complement strand
GTCAGGTTCGCGCCGCCCCGGGTGGGAACGGGATTTTCAGGATCGAAGACATAGGTTGACGACGCATTTCCTGCCGCCGCTTCAACCGGCGCGAGCACGCCCTCCGGCTGGAGATAATAGGGGGTGGGGGCCATGGTAAAGGGCGGCCAGGTTTGCGCCTCTCGCCACTCGTTGCCCGGTGCCGCGAAAGCCTGGGTATCCCCCATGACATAATAGACAACCGGGAGCGTGTCCATGATGCCGTTGTCCCTGCCCCTGAGCCAGTAGTTAATCCATCGCTCAAAAATATTTTTCTGGTTCATGATCGAGACATCAGGAAATTGAATCTCGCCCTGAACGGTGGTGTTGATGCCTCCGTGGGTCCAGGGGCCGATGAGCAGCCGCTGGTTGCCCCGGGCCGGCCCGATCCCCTCCGCCTGGCGGGTGAGGAATCCGTTGATGCTTCCCCTGAGGGCCATGTCATACCAGCCTCCCACGTGCACCGCCGGCGCGCTGATAAACCCGGCCCGGGGTTCAACATTCCCCAGCTCCCAGAAGGAGTCATAGGAGGGATGTTGCTTGAAGGTTTCGACCCATTCGCTCGCGCCCTGGCCCTCCAGCCAGCCGGTGACCAGCGCCTCGAGAAAGGCGCCGCCCTGGAAGACGATCTGTGAGTAGAGGTCGGTGGGGGCGAAGCGGATGAACTGGCAGGTGACGCCCGGCGACGGCGGGGCGCTCCCGGCGAGCAGCTCCTGGGTTATCCCGTCGGCGGAAGCCCCGAAGGTTCCTATCTTCCCGTTGCACCACGGCTGCCCGAGAATCCATGCCACGGTATCATACCCGTCCTGCTTTTCGCCCCAGCCGTCGTCAATGAAGGGGTGATAGTCGCCCTCCGAATCATAGCGCCCCCGCACGTCCTGGATCACCAGGGCATAGTCTTCGGCGAAATCAAAGAGCGCTTCATTTTCATCCCTTCCGTAGGGGGTCCTGATCAGCAGGACCGGCCAGGAATCATTGTCGCGCGAGGGCAGGTATACATCGGTGGCCAGCAGGGCGCCATCGCGCATTTCCACCATGTAGGTTTCCATGACGGCGCATCCGGACAGCATCAGGCCGAGCGAAAGCAGCAGCAGAGGCGCAAGGCATTGCATAAAAACCCGTGTTGCGGGCGTGCGGGAAGATGACGGTTGTGCGGTTGTGCCGAGCATTGTCCGATATCTCCTGTGCAAGGGTTAACGGTAGCCCCTGAGCCCCTGGCGGATAAAAACGGCGCGCTGAATCTGCTGGAAGAGATATTGATAGCGCGCGGGATCCTCCACGATCCGGGATTGCTCCTTGCCGCCGCCGGCTACAATATTCCCCTTGTCCTTTTTCTTTTCCGCATAGCTGAAGGTGTTGGCGGGAAGCGAACCGACGGCGGTGATGGTGATGCGCTGCCTGATCCGGTTTTCGCCCCAGGGCTCAATGTGGCAGGTAAGCTGCTCCCACCGGTTCCACCCGGACGGGCTTGTTTTCCGGTCCTTTGCATCTTTTATGACCGCATTCCGGTAGCCGGCATCGTTCTCCGCATACCAGTCCTCATGCGGGCCGACGATGTCCTGACGCTTCAGCGAAACCGCCTGGATGATCCCGCTCGGTTTGTCGACCACCTCGATCTGCCAGCCTTCATCCTGCAGCACCGAGATGGTCGCGGCAAACCCGGTGTCAAAGTCGCCTTCCAGCTCTTTGGTCTGCATGGCCGCCCGCTGTTGAACGGAGAGCGGTGGAGGGGGGTGCAGGCGGGATTTTCGCTGGGCGCAGGCCGGGGCGAGGGCGCTGCTGATGAGAACCAACAGTACAAGGAGATGCATTTTTTTCATTGCAATGGTGGGATCCTCTTTAGCAGGTTGTTGAAAAAGTGGTTTTGCCAGGCTGTTCAAAAACATCCCAGATGCAAGGCATGCGAAAGCCTGAGGAATGAGGCGTGCATGCGAGTACGCTGCAATGACGAAGGATGAGCGTAACGCAGCAGATGGGTGTTTTTCAACGGCCTGCTAAAACTGGGTGGCCATCATGCGATAGTCCCTGACCACGTCCTTGTCATCGAACTGAATCATCAGGGTAAAGGTGGCGCTGCTCACCTGCCCGGCGGCGCTGCTCTTGCCTGAGGATCCGCCGCCGGCCGCTCCGCCGCCGATACCCACATCGCCCGCCAACCCTCCGGCAATGGCGCCCGCCCCCCCGGAAGCGTTCCATTCCGCGACTTCCGACGCGGAAGCCATGCTCTGCTTGTCATAGGTCCACACCTCGTTGCCGTCCCTGTCCCGGGTGATGATGTTGGGCGCGCCGAAGACCGAGATGATCTCGGCCTGGGTGGCGACGCCGACCTTGACGTGCTTCTTGACCATGCCGGCGGTGAGGTTGCTCTTCTGCTGATTACTGTAGGGTAATTCGGGTGAGCGGGCGCGGACGCAGCTCACTGCGAACGCGCAGGATAAAAGAATGAACAGCAGCCAGCAAGGAAATCTTCTTATATCCATGGCGCCTCCCGATGTAACGGTTAAAACAATTTTTTATATGATAAGACTAGGACAGAATTTCCCGGCTGTCAATGGAAATGCCGGGCAGTGCCGTCGGGCTAAAAAAAGGGGGGGGCCGTCCATCCCGGCTCCCCCGTGAAATGGTCTGCATGGTTGCTGTTTTGTTACCGGCCGCCGTCCAGGTACGCATCGATGGCCTTGGCCGCCTTCCGGCCCGCCCCCATGGCCAGGATGACCGTGGCCGATCCGGTGACGATGTCTCCCCCGGCATACACCCCCTTGATGCTGGTCCGGCAGCTCTCTTCGTCAGCGATGATATAGCCCCACTTGTTCAGGGTGAGGCCGGGAGTGGACCGGGGCAGCAGCGGGTTGGCATTGGTGCCCAGCGCCATGATGATGGAGTCAACGTCAAGGATGAATTCGGACCCCTTGACTGGAACCGGTCTCCGCCTTCCGGAGTCGTCGGGCTCACCCAGCTCCATCCGTATGCATTCCATCGAGGTCACCCATCCCTTATCATCGCCGATGATCCTGACCGGGTTGGTCAGCAGCTTGAAAATTGCCCCCTCCTCCTTTGCCCGCTCGATCTCTTCTACGCGGGCGGGCATCTCCTGCTCGGAGCGGCGGTAGACCAGGTAAACCTCCTCCGCACCCAGCCGGATGGCGGTCCGGACCGAGTCCATGGCCACGTTGCCCGCCCCCACCACCGCCACCTTTTTGCTCTTCTTGATGGGGGTATCATACGCGGGAAAGAGGTATGCCTTCATCAAATTGGACCGGGTGAGGAACTCGTTGGCTGAATACACGCCGTTGAGCGCCTCGCCGGGGATGTTCATGAACATGGGACCCCCGGCGCCGATGCCGATGAAAACCGCCTCATAGCCCATCTCCATCAACTCGGGAACCGTGTACAGGGTTCCGATAAGCGAGTTGGTTTTAATCTCCACCCCCAGACTTTCCACGAAATCAACCTCGGCCTGGACGATGGCCTTGGGGAGCCGGAATTCTGGTATCCCGTACACCAGGACTCCCCCGGTCTTGTGCAGCGCCTCAAAGAGGGTCACCCCGTACCCCCGCTTGACCAGGTCGGAGGCAACGGTGAGTCCGGCGGGACCGGAGCCGATGACCGCAACCTTTTTATGGTTGGGTTTGGGTTTAGGCGGCGGCTCGACTTTTCCTTTTTCCCGCTCCCAGTCGGCGACGAACCGCTCCAGCCTGCCGATGGAGACCGGCTCGCCCTTCTTTCCCACCACACATTTGCTTTCGCACTGAATTTCCTGGGGGCAGACCCTGCCGCAGACGGCGGGCAGACTGTTGGTCTCCTTTATTTTTCGCGCCGCCGCGGCGAATTGTTTTTCAGCCACCAGGCTGATGAATGCGGGGATGTCTATCTCCACCGGACAGCCGGTCGAGCAAGCGGGCTTCTTGCACTGCAGGCATCGGGCCGCTTCCTCCGCCGCCTGATCCTCGGTGTAGCCGAGGGGAACCTCCCTGAAATTTTTTATCCGCTCCTCCGCCGGCTGTTCCGCCATGGGCACCCGGTGAGGGCGGATCTGCTTTTTTTCCTTTCCTTCATCTGCCATGAGCTTCTCCTTATGATTGCCGGTGATCAACGCAGATAGCGCTCGTGCCTCAGCCCGCAGGCCTATCCTTCGATGGCGGCAAGCGAGATTTTTTCTTCCGCCAGATACTGACGGAGCCGATTGATGAGCAGGTCAAAGTCCACCTTGTGGCCGTCAAATTCCGGACCGTCCACGCAGCCGAACTTGGTCTCACCCCCCACCATGACCCTGCACACCCCGCACATGCCGGTGGCGTCGAGCATGATGGGATTCAAGCTGACGATGGTCTTGATCTTATAAGGCTCGGTTGTCCTGCAGACAAATTTCATCATCACCGCCGGGCCGATGGCGATAACCCGGTCGATTGTATCCCCGCTCTCCAGGATTTCCCTGAGGGGATCGGTCACCAGGCCGTGCCGTCCCATGGAGCCGTCATCGGTGGTGATGATCAGCCGGTGGGATACCGCCTCCATCTCCCTGGTGAAGGTGAGCAGGTCTTTGGCGCGCGCGCCGACGATGCCGATGACCTCATTTCCCGCCTGGTACAGTGCCCGGGTGATGGGATAAATGACCGCGGTGCCCACCCCCCCGCCGATGCAGATGACTTTGCCGAATTTTTCAATTTCCGTGTGCCTGCCCAGCGGGCCTACCAGGTCAGCGATGCCGTCACCCGGATTGAGTCTTCCCAGCATGGTGGTGGTCTTGCCGACCTCCTGGAAAACAATGGTGATGGTGCCCTCCTCCCGGTCAAAATTATTAACCGTAAGCGGAATGCGTTCGCCCGGCTCGTTCAACCGTATGATGACAAATTGTCCCGGCCGGACCTTTCGGGCGATTTCCGGCGCCTGCAGTTTCAGCAGGGTAACAGTGGTCGCCGGCTTTTGCTTGTCTATCACCTTGTACACAGTCTGCCTCCTTTAAAATTTAGAGCTGATCGGAAAACGGCCGCGCTGCACTGCCGCGTGCGGCATCGGCGGCAATTTCCGGCCACGGCTTATAAGTATGCTGAAATAATACGCTTATCTACCGCGCCGCGGCGTGTGTTGAAGCGGAATTACCTTGACAGGGAAATACACATATGCTAGAAATTTTAAACCATTTTTCAGGGTATTATTATAAAACCGATATTTTATCAAGCGGTAATTTTTACGCGCCGTCTTTTCCCGGCGTTTGAATGATGTCGTACAGGCATGGATACGCGCAATGCGGAAAACAACCCCTCCGTTTCACCGCACGACCATGCTTTTCAACTGGCCTGCGAGGTTGTAAGAAGTGCGGACATAGAGGATCGGGCAGGAAAAAGCGGGGCTTGCTTTGAGAAAGAAGATGACGGGCGCTGCCTGCTCAGGCTCACTTTTTTAAATCGATATTGCCTCATACATTTTCCCGACATCACGGTCACCTATCAGGACGAAGGAGGGGAGGTTCCTCTCTGGAGCAAACTCGTCATTCTCCATTATATCGCGCAGGCGCAGGGACGTCCGGTTGCCGGTGAATGGATCAGCTTCAGGCAATTGTCCGGCGGGGAGGCGTATTATCCGGCCTTTGACAAGCGGTCGCAGCAACCGCTGCTCGGTTTTTTCGCCCGGCGGGCCGAACTCCTGGCAGAGGCCGGTCGTTCCCTGGGCGGGGTCAGGGCAGGCATGGGTGACCGCGGTTTCGTACTTGCCGCTCTCCCGCGCGTCCCAATGGCCTTTCTTTTCTGGAACGGCGATGAGGAATTGCCGCCCGAGGTGCGGATCCTTTTCGATGCAAGCGTGTCCGCTTATCTCTCAACCGAGGATGCGGTGGTGCTGGCGCAGCAGGCGGCCTTCCGGCTCATCGAGCGGGGACGGGAACTGCTGCGGACAGAAAGCAGTTGATTTCTATATGGGCAGGCTGTTGAAAAACGCCCATCTGATTTGTGGCTCAAAGGGGGAGGGGCTTTTGACGCCACAACAATTTGTTGAGCAGCTTGCGGCACGACCCGGTGCCTTATGACTTAAACCGAAAGCAGGCAGCTTTGCAGAGGCTTCGAGACGTGCTGTTGCCATGAGGGTCTGTCGGACCAAGTGAGAGAGATGCTGCCGTTCTAAGGGTTCCGAAGAATTGTGTTGTGGCGTCAAAAGCCCCTCCCCCTTTGAGCCTTTGAACAGCCTGAAGCAAACTATTTTTTCTACAGCCTGCTCGTGCGAGGAAACCGCCATGGCCGAAGGATACACACCGTTGCTTGTTTTTCTGTTCCTTTCCGTTCTGTTTGCCGGGGCGGTCATCATCCTGTCCTCCCTTTTCGGGAGGAAGGCGGCCACCCGGGAAAAGCTCATGCCCTACGAATGCGGCCTGGACCCGGTGGGCGATGCCCGCGCGAAGTTCCCGGTCAAGTTTTTCATCATTGCCATGCTGTTCATCGTGTTCGATGTGGAGGCGGTGTTTTTATACCCCTGGGCGATTGTCTTCCGGCAGTTTAACCAGTTCAAGGTCTTTGCCTTTGTGGAAATGGCCGTTTTCATCGGCATACTGCTGGTGGGCTTTATTTATGTGTGGAGGAAAGGGGCGTTGGAATGGGACTAGAAAGCTGTTTCGGTGATACCATCATCACCACCACCCTTGAGAAGCTGGTCAACTGGGCGCGCAAATCGTCGCTCTGGCCCGCAACCTTCGGGCTTGCCTGCTGTGCCCTGGAAATGATGGCCACCGCCGCCGCCCGCTATGATATTGCCCGCTTCGGCGCGGAGGTCTTCAGGGCATCGCCCCGCCAGGCGGATCTCATGATCGTTGCCGGCACCCTGACCAGAAAAATGGCGCCGGTGGCGCGGAGGATCTACAATCAAATGCCCAATCCCAAGTGGGTCATAGCCCTCGGCGCCTGCGCTTCATCGGGCGGCATTTTTGATACCTACGCCGTGGTGCAGGGGGTGGATGAGATTATTCCGGTGGATGTGTACGTTCCCGGCTGCCCGCCCCGCCCGGAATCACTGCTCTATGCCATCATGCAGCTTCAGACCAAGATAGAAAAGGAACGCTTAAGGGAAAAAAGCAATGGCTAACCTGGAAGAGCTGGTCGGGAAAATAAAGGCAACCTTTCCCCAGTCCATCGAGGAAACCGTGGTCTGCAAAGATGAGCACACCATTCGGGTGAGGCTTTCATGCCTGCTCGAGGTTGCGCGCTTTCTGAAGGAGGATCCGGAATGCGGGTTCGATTTTCTTTCCGACCTCTGTGGCGTCGACTATATGGGCCGCGCCCCCCGGTTTGAAGTGGTCTATCACCTGTATTCCCTGAAGCACCGGCACCGGCTGCGCATGAAGACATCTCCCGCGGATGAAGACCTTACCGTGCCCTCGGTGGTTTCGGTCTGGAAAACCGCCGACTGGCATGAGCGGGAGTGCTATGATCTCTTCGGCATAACCTTCAGCGACCATCCCGACCTGAGAAGAATTCTCACCCCCGACGGTTTTAAGGAATATCCGCTCAGAAAGGATTTTCCGCTGCGGGGAAGATAAACGGGGGCATTGCACCGTATGGAAACAGCGTCTGACATCAGGACCGAAGCGATAACCTTGAACATGGGGCCCCAGCATCCGAGCACCCACGGGGTGCTGCGGGTGGTGCTGGAGCTGGATGGAGAAGTGGTCACAAAAGCGACGCCGGTGCTGGGATATCTGCACCGGGGTATAGAGAAGCTGGCCGAGCACAAGACCTACCACCAGTCCATTACCCTGACCGACCGGCTGGATTACACCTCGCCGTTCATCAACAACCTTGCCTACGTGCTGACGGTTGAGAAGCTCCTCGGACTGGAGGTGCCGCTGCGCGCACAGTACATCCGGGTGATGCTGTCGGAGCTTACCCGGATCCAGAGCCACCTCGTCTGGCTGGGAACCCATGCCCTGGATATCGGGGCCATGTCGCCGCTTCTTTATTGCTTCCGTGAGCGGGAGGAGACCCTGGACATGTTTGAAATGGTGGGCGGGGCGCGGATGAACCAGAGCTATTTCCGCATCGGCGGTCTGGCCGCCGACCTGCCTGAGGGATTTGAGGAAAAGGTGAAGGCTTTTTGTGAGGTGCTGCCCGCGCGGATTGACGGATACGAGCGTCTGCTGACCGAAAATAAAATCTGGCTCAACCGGACCAAGGGGGTCGGGGTCATTTCGGCGGAGGAGGGCATCGCCCTGGGGCTTTCCGGTCCCTGCCTGCGGGGCTGCGGGGTCAAATGGGATCTGCGCAAGGCCAATCCCTATTCATCCTACGATCACTTCGATTTCGAGATACCCACCGGGCGGCACGGGGATTCGTATGACCGCTACCTGGTGCGGCTGGAAGAGATGCGCCAGAGCAACCGCATTGTCAAACAGGCGCTGGAGCGCCTGCCCGCGGGACCGTTTAACGCGGCAAGCCCCAAGGTGGTGCCGCCGCCGAAGGAACTGGTGCAGGAGAGCATTGAGTCATTGATCATTCACTTCCACCTGATGACCGAGGGGTTTAATGTGCCCCGGGGGGAGGCGTACTGCAGCGTCGAGTCATCCAAGGGCGAGCTGGGCTTTTATATTGTGAGCGACGGGAGCAGCAGGCCGTACCGGGTGAAGATCCGCACCCCCTCCTTTGTCAACATGGAATCGTTTGCCACCATGGCGCAGGGGCGGCTGATGGCGGACATCGTGGCCATCATCGGCAGCATAGACATCTGCCTGGGAGAGGTGGACCGGTAGGCGGTGCCGGGCGGGGAGAGGGCAGGCGTATGACCTTAAGAGAGATGGCGGACATTTTGAGCGCTGAGGTTCTGGTCGGGGACGACGGCATGGATGTTGCGATCAGGGACGCCTTTGCCTCCGACCTCTTAAGCGATGTGCTGGCCTTTGCCAAAGAGGGCACGCTCCTGATAACCGGGATCACCAATCCGCAGGTGGTGCGCACCGCCGAGATGCTCGAGCTGCTCGGCATTGTATTCGTGCGGGGCAAAAGGCCTGATGAGGACGCGGTCAAGCTCGCCCGGGCGAAAAAGATACCGCTGGTGTGCACCCGCTACATCATGTTTGAAACCTGCGGCAGACTGTTCGCGAGCGGCCTGGTCGGCTGCATTGAAAGAGTGGATGATGCAGGAAAAACAGGCTGAGCCGCTGCTGGAGCAGGACTTCATGGTGCAGGGCGGCGATTTCATCCATGCCGGCGAGGTTTCAAGCAGCATTAAGGCGATTTTAAAGGAGATCGGCATGAGCCACGAAGTCATCAGGCGGGCGGCCATTGCCACCTATGAAGCGGAGATGAACGTGGTGTGCTATGCGCGGCGGGCGGCATTTCATCTGGCCATTACCCCTGAGCGCCTCACGGTTGTTGCCCAGGACGAGGGGCAGGGCATTCCCGATATCGAGCAGGCCATGAAGGAGGGGTTTTCCACTTCCACCCGGGAGATCAAGGAAATGGGTTTCGGGGCGGGCATGGGACTGCCCAACATCAAGAAGAACACCGATGAATTGAGCGTCAGCTCGGTGCCGGGCGAAGGCACGCGGGTGGAAATGATTATCTATGCCCAGAAATAACCACCGGCCATGAGTATATATTATCATTCCATTGAAGTGGATACCGACCAATGCACCGGCTGCATGAGCTGCATGCGCGCGTGCCCGACCGAGGCGATACGCGTGCGCGAAGGCAAGGCGCTCATTCTCGGGGACCGCTGCATTGACTGCGGCGACTGCATCCGGGTGTGTCCCGCCCGGGCGGTCCGCTCCATGACCGGGTCGTTTGAAGACCTGAGCCGGTTCAAATACACCATCGCCATACCCTCTCCACCCCTCTATGCCCAATACGGCATCAGCATCACCCCCAACCAGATTTTGAACGGCCTCAAAGGGCTGGGCTTCAACGAGGCATATGATATCGGCAAGGCCTGCGAAGTCTATTCGGCGGTAATCCGGGAGCACCTTCACAACTATTCCGATAATAAGCCCTACATTTCAACCGTCTGCCTCGCCGTGGTCAGGCTCATCCAGATCAACTTTCCCGAGCTGATGGGAAACCTGCTTTCCATGGAGGCGCCCAGCGCCATCGCCGGCGCGTACAAAACGGCCAGGGCCAGGGTGCTGGGGATCAGTCCCCAGGACATCGGGACGATTTTTATCACCCCCTGTCCGGCCAAGATGATCGCGGTCAATCACCCGATCTTCAAGTCGGATCCCACCCTGGACGGCGCCATTGCCATTTCCGATATCTACGGGGTTCTCTTTACCGCCATCCGCAAGATAAGCAAACCGGAACCGCTGCACGATTCCGGCGGCCTTGGCGTGGCCACGGGAATCCCCGGGGCGTGTATTACCAGTCTTGAAATCGAAAATGCCATAGCCGTGGACGGCGTGCACAACGTCATCAAGATACTGGAGGACGTGGAGCGCGGTAAAATAACCAATGTGAACTACCTGGAATTATGGGCCTGTCCCGGCGGGTGCGTTGGAGGGCCCCTGGCGGTGGATAATCCCTATCTGGC
>Ga0255341_1006809_pt1 | contig 10521 bp, 10 predicted proteins | sample wastewater_treat_8_FD_192418 | JGI IMG/M metagenome (GOLD analysis project Ga0255341, IMG submission 192418) | Wastewater microbial communities from Lulu Island WWTP, Vancouver, Canada - plant12 | ecosystem: Engineered > WWTP > Wastewater > Unclassified | place: Canada: Vancouver, British... | reverse complement strand
ATTCGCCCGAAAATGCGCTGAATGTCAACGCGCTGCTTTGCCACTTCACTTATTGGCATATCAATGTTGCTTGTCCACTCCGGCACGTCGGTTGCCGACACTATTGCATCGCCACTGACCGTATCGTGCAGAATGAACTTGAACCGGCCCGATGCCCCAAAAGTATAGGTTGCTTCGAAAAGAGTCAAAAATGTCGGCGGTATTGCTATTGCATTGAGATAGCTTGTAATGTCTTGCCATTGCCCAAATGGTCCAACCACATATAAAACCAGATTTGTTAAGCTTCCGCCGGTGCCGTAAATCATTACGCTAATTTTATCGGTATCACCTTTGCCGACAACGCCAGGAGTCAAAAGCAAAAGGTTATTGGTTGGTGAAAGTCGCTCCATTATTCTTTTCTCCCGAACTCATAAATCTTGGCGTTTGCTTGCCCGATGAATCGATAGGAAAAGTAATTGCAGCGATAAGGTGGCACGGTAAAATCTTCTGTCTGAGGTATTGTGCCGCTGATGCTGAAAGCTATCTCATCGATTTTTACGCCGTCGCCGTAAAGTTCAACGGTAAAATTTCCAAGCCCGCGCACAAACATTCGCCTTGCGCCAACCCACCAACCAGGACTGCCAAACTCTTTACTTTTATATGAAAATTCTGTAGTCGCGGGGTTGCCAATCAAAAAACCACCAGTCACAGTATCGAACACCAAACGGCGAAGTAGGTATGCGCCGCCTGTTGTTGGTTCGCCATATCCAAGAACCAGAAATCTGTTGTCGACTACGCCGCTACCATGAGCGTTTATAGTGGCCGGATAAACCACAGGAAACATTTTGTTTATTTTTTCAGAAATAAGATTGAATGCGTTACCAAAAATGGAGTGGATGCCTTTGCCGACTGCGCGTTCTGTTTTTTCGGTTGAAATAAAAATTATTTGGTTGCCGATAGCAGCAGAGCTGCCATCCCATGCGCCGCCGACGCCAGTGTTCGAAATTTCTTTCAGCACAAAGTCTGATTCATCATTGCCATAAAGAGCGTATGGCCCTTCTTCTGTAATGATGTAAAGAGTTTCGTCGATAGACCACAAAGCCTGTATCGGGCTGTTGAAAGAAAAGTAATTGTTAAACGGGAACTCACCAAAAATGTTTTGCTTTGAAAAGAATAGCAGATGACCCGGTTCGCGCTGATCTGCGCCGGTTTCAACAAATGGCCTTGGTAACCATAGCCTGCCGTTGTGAATGGCGAATAGGTTCACAGACGAAGACGATATGTCATACGGGTCGTAAACATCGACTGTATTCAACGGCAGAGTCAATGCAGAGTCCTTGAATGTGTCCAGATATGACGTTGCGTTATCCGTCACTGCCTGAATGGTTGGGTGCGGAAGCTGCAAGTATTCTGCGCTCCCAAGCGGTCGGCGATAAATGCGCCACTCAAGGTCTTCTTTCAACGGGTAGTTGCTGCCCATGCCTGGAAAGTCCTTAAAGCCAAGCTGGTAGGTTCCGTCTGTGTGGGCCGTGACAAAAAACGGTCGGCTTTCTTCGCCGGCAACTGGGTCGAAAAGGGTTATGGCATAATTGTATTCTTTCGCCGGATAAAACGGGCCAGGCCCGACCGACGTATCATACAGAACTGGCTTTACGCCATAGTTCCAGCCAATATTATTCGGCGGGTATCTTAACCCGATAATGTCATTGCCACCGGTTAAAACTCTCTGAAGCACTCCAATAAATCCGATAGGCACAGAGGGGTCTACCCGAATAACATTTCCCTGCGGGTCTTTGCCGCTGCGCATAATGGTTGTGTCGATAGGCCACGACTGGTATTCAAGATAGCCGCGATCTAATCGAAGGTTTATTGCTTCCTGCGATTCTGTATTGCCAATCTTTGTTGGGTCGTTGAGGTTGAGATATCCAAACATTATTTACACCGTCCAGGGGTCGCGTGGAGAGAACGAAATAGGCGCACCGAAGTTCTGCCGATATTCGTTGAGTTTCTGGTTGTAAAGCTGCGCATAGAATTGAACCATTGCGGCATCTTTTTCCTGCCCCTCGCGGCTGTAGCATTCTACAAGCGCCCACATCCAAAGGCAGTCGTGATAATCTTCAAGGTGCGTCGGCATGTCTGGATTGTCGGCGTCGGCTGACATGTCAACAGGCAGGCGAACGCAGCGCATTTTCACATCAAAAGAGCTTGTATCGATATTTTCGGTTTCGAGCTCATATTCATATATTTTTACTTCTACGCTCGATGCTGCAACAAGCGGCGCAGACAAAGTAATCGTGTAGGATCCCGATTTATTGAAAGTCGATGGCGCTTGAGTTATGCCGTTAATTTTTACTGTTACAGAAGACGTCAGGTAAAGATACGAACTCGGCAAGGTTATGATTTGAACGCCAGCCGCCAGAGAAAGAGTATGAGTTGTGGCAAGAGTAAGTCCGTCGTATTGTGTTATTTCAACGTCACAATCAGCAGCAAGCGACCCAATCATCGTGATCTGTTTCGCGCCGGTTATGCTCCATTGGTCGGAGTTTTGATAAACGCCATTCAGGAAAAGATCAATCATATCTTCTTCCTGCGGTATGTTGTTGGCAAAGTTGATGACGGTAGCACCGGCGGCAAGGGTTGACTCCTGGTGAGATCTGCCAACAGATGACGAGATGGTCGGGTTGGGGTTGAATAATGATCGTAAACTTGTCGGAATCGGAAACAATCTGACAAGACCATCTTCAATTAACCATGCGGTCGGAGTTTCTGCAGTAAGTGCCCGCCAGTCGGCAGCTGTCGTTTGAGCATCGCCACGCGAAAACTGCGAGACGTTGCCCCCGTAAAAGTTGTCGAGGTAATCGGCGCTGAGGTGTTCAAGCTTTTTGCCGTTCCAGAAAACGCCGGAATGTTTCATAATCCGAGACGGAAAAAAGAACTCGCCATCGTTAGATGCCGGCGAAAGCGGCAGCATGGTTTCTTTGATTTTGGCGTCGCTGATAAACTTTTTGCAGCCGCGATTGATCGCGTCGACAATTTCTGAAGTAGTCCAATGCACCGGCGTAGACCGCTCGCGTAGTCGTTCAATTACCTTTGCTTTTAGCTGGCCAAGATTCATGCGTCGCTATCCTTTCAAATGAAAAGGCAGGGGCAGCCCGAAAGCATACCCCCGCCCGACACCGCGAGTTACTTAGAAGCTTTGTCAGCTTCCTGTGCTTTCTTAGCGGGCTTTTCTTCAGTTGGCTTATCAGCCACGGATTTCTTGATTTCAGTGATTTCGGTTACGATACCTTTGCATTCCTTGCGCAGATGATTGGCGACCTGCTGGTCGTCAGTCTGAAAGATACCGCGACGAAATTTGATTTTCTTCGAACCGCACCAGGTTCCAAAGCCGGCATAGATAGACTGAAAAGTAAACATGCTTCTAAGCTCCTTGGTTATACGTTGTAGATAAAGCCGTGATTGGCTTCGTTGTGCAGAGCGGCGCAGCATTCTTCAAGATATTCATCTTTGAAGCCGTCAGCGTCGTTGGCCTGAATGTTTTCACGCAAAACCATTTTCTGCAGGTAATACTTGGTGACGAGAGACATATCGAGCAGCATCGCACAGCCGCCGTAATTGTCTTCGAGCATCTGCGAAAGAATGCGATGGTAGAAAATATCGCATTTACCGAACGGTGACAGATATCGGGTAACATCGAGGCCCCATTCTTTGGTGGCCGGGGTGATGTTCATGTTTGATTTGCTGAGAACTTCGGCGTGCAGGGCTTCCATGAATGAACCAGAAGCAGCCAGAACATACTTGCCGCCGCCGTTGAACATGACATCTTTCAGGAAGCTGTCAAATTTGCCTTTGGTCAGAGAGCCGCGCATATCTTCGCGGTGAGTGGCGATATAGCGCAGCAGACCTTTGGCGACGCGGCGGTTGGTTGAAACGTCTTCTTTCAGGTCGCCGTTGATGAATGAGCGTTCAACACCTTCAAGGTGAAGAATCATTGCATCTCTGCGGGCGTCCTGACGAGCGCCTTTTTCGCCGCGTTCGTAACGCTTGATCTGCATTTCAGAGCGTGACAGTTCAATCGGGGTGCGGTGAATCTGAGTGACGTTGTAGGGCATTGCCGGTTTGATCTTGACGCCAACGCCAGAGGTTGCATTTTCAGCATACGAGCTGGAAAGCTTGACGATCTGAGCGCCATCTGCAGCTGCGGCTGCGCCAGCAGAACCCCAGTTCCTGACAACGGTCAGAGCGTCGTTTGTTCTGACGGTAACAAGAACCTGTTCGCCACCTGTGGCTGATGGAATCCACGCAATGTCATTTACATCGAACATGACGCCAGTGCCGGCGGCCACGTAGATTGTGGTTGCGCTGTCATCGATTGCGCCGCTGATGGTGGTCGACGGCGTGCCCATATCTTTTTCAACCCATTCGGGTTTGATCGAGGTGGCACGAACGCTGCGTTTGATTCTTTCCATGAGCGCATTAAGCGGTGCGATTTCGGCCTGAGCGAAGAAGATACGAGGGTCAACGAACCTGACTCTGGTATCGGGTGATGAATTGTTGAAGCTGGTGGTCTGAGCACCCTTCTGAAGATTGAGACCCATAACAGTAACCTCCGTGTTTTGCTATGGCCGTGAGAGAGTTCAGCCCTCCTGGCCGAGTTAAAATTATTCGAACCCCAGATCTTCCGGGGTTAAAAACGTTTTGTTGCGTTTCGCCGGTTCAGAGCCGGTGCCTGATGACATGGTTCTTGGCGGCTTCGCTGTTGCTTTGGCAGTCGTCTGAGAGCCAGCGGCAGCGTTGAGCTTTTCAGCTTTTTCTTTCGCTTTGCCTTTGGTCACGTATTCATTTTCAAACTGCTGAATGTATTTAAGACTGAGAGAGAAATCACCTGCACGTTCGGCAGCCTGAATTTTCTTCATTTCGCGAGTAGGCAGGTCTTCGAAGCGGTCGAGAACAAACTGACTGAACTTCTCGCCGTGCTTGCTCGATATGTTTTTTACCTGCTCAACGGCATTGTCACGTTTTTTCAGCACCTGCTTGATGTCCTGCAGGGCGTCTTTGTGATCGTCGTCGAACTCGTCATACTCAACGCCATACATGGCTTTAAATTCGCTCTTGGCTTCGGTGTTGAATGCTTTGTATTTTTCAAGACCAGATGCGGTCTTGGCCGGCGTTTCGGTTAATACTTTTTCATCGGTTTCGGCATTTTCGGCGTCTTCTTCGTTTTGCAGGGCATCGCCTTCGTTCTCCTGTTCTTCGGTTTCGTCATCGAGATCGTCATCAAAGTCGTCTGATTCGTCGAGATCTTCGTCGAGATCAGAAAACAGCTCGTTATCTGCCAGTTCTTCGGTTTCGCCGGCTTCGGCCTGGTTGGCGTCGAGATCGTTTTCTTCTACTTCGGCTTCGTTCAGGTTTTCGGTGTCTGACATAACTCGCTCCTACATTCGATAATTTTCGGTGTCGCGTGATTCTGGCGTCTGCAGGTCTATGAGCTTTTCTGAAGACTCTTCGCCACGCAAAATTGCTGACTCGATGTCATTCTGCATTTCTGTCAACAACTTCAATTCCAAGTGTAGCGCAAAATAGAAGCTATTGTCAATTTTTTGATAATCAAGTGAACTGTTGCACAAAGTTTCTATCAAAATGTTTTTTCTGCGCTGTATGACCGGAATAAGAAACTTTGCCGCTGAGGCTGCTTCCAGCCCGTCGTTAATGGCCTGAATCAGTTCGTGCCTGAGCCGTCTTTTATTTTCCATTGGGTTTGCCTCCCTGTTGCATTAAAGCCTGCATCTGTTCGGGCGAAAGTTGTGACAGCATGGCATCGGTCTGCTGCTGCTGAGCCATCATCATTTGCTCCTGCTGCACCATGAACTGCTGCAGCTCTTCAGGGGTCGGCACAATCTTCGAAGCGTCTTTATAGCCCATCTGTTCAGCAAGGGTTTTTGCTGCCTCAACGGCTTTACCAGTTACAATCTGGGGCGGCACACCAAGCTGCAGCAGTGCCGGGTAAATCTGCGAAATCAGCAGCATCATGTTTTGCGTTGCTTCCTGACGCTGGCCTGCGCCGACGCCTGCAGAAATATCGAGATCGTATTCGCCTTTGAGGTCGTCTGGCCTGATGACAATGCTTTTGCCTTCGGTGAGTCTGACAACCTGCTCATTGTCGATGTAGCGGGTATTCATTTCGACCAGTAATTCGAAGAGATCGAGAACGCCGGTTTCGGCAAACATGCGGGCAATCATTTCGATGCGCTGATTCGCTGCGCTCATGATTGCAGTTATGCCGGTGGCGGTTTTGTTAAGACTTTTGCTGTCGAGGCCCTGGTTGTATTTGGTAACGCCAGTGCGGTTTTCTTTGATGCTGTCGAGATATTCAACCATCGGCATAGCAGCCGGTGACATTGGCGATTCTGGCAGGTAAGAAACGATAGAGCTGATAGGTCGGTCGCCTGTTACCCTGGCACGCAACCACTTGCGATTGTCGCGCAGGTCGTCAGGGTTGATTGCCAGTTCGTCTACAATTGCCTGACGGTCGTTGTTATTGGCAATGTTGACGATAATCTGCCGCATGATCGCGGTCTTGATGTCCTGCAGTTCGCCGATGAGATCATCAAAGGTTCTGCCGGTGAGCTGATACTGATCTGGATAAGGCGACAATACGGCAAAGTGCGGGCGGCCGAGTTCGTTTTCTTCAATCCTGACGATTGTGTCACCGATAACTGTCACAATAACGTCTTCGCTGATATTGTCGTCGTTGATGTCATATTTGCCGAAACATTCTTCGACCCAGAACTGCATGCGGCTGGTATCGAGATCGGCAGCCCCGTCGTTATATGGGTTGTCGTCGCGCAGAAATTCTTCGAGAGTTTCGTCTTCGTCGCTGATATATCGAGCAACGGCAAGTTGCTCTTCTGTGATCTTTTCGAAGATGCCGTTCTTTATATTGGTTTCAATTTCGCTGCGGGTCATCAGGCGCTTGTGCTTGCAAAACTGCAGGCGCTTCACGTCGGCTGAGTCTGGCAGCCATGCAAATTCTGACACCGGCACGTTGTCGAAAACGGGCTGATTTTTTACGAGTTTGTTTGTCTTGACGGTGACTTTGTATGTGCCGTCTGGCTGCTCTTCGGCCCTGACAAACTTAACGCCGACAGCTTCGAAATTGGCGGCCATAAAGTCATCGGCGGCCATGATGTCAGATTCTTCGACTTCCTTTTCCTCACGTTCCCATCTGATTTTAACGACGGCATGACCGAGCTGCAGGGCATCGAGCAACCAGCGGTAAAAGATCAGGAAACCGCGATTCTTTTTCTGAAGCTGCCACGAACAAAGCATCTGCATCGGTGCAGCGTCATCATCCGGAGTTCGGCCAGTTATAGAAATAGGGTCCTGGCCGCCAAAGAATATTTTCATCAGCGACGGGATTACCCAATAAACGGTATCGGCCACGTCTGACATGGTAAAGCTGCTTCGGCGCGAGAGCTGTGGGAAAAGCGTTTGGTAATATTCTTTCGACGAGTAAAACCGCTGCAGGCGCTTCAGGCATGCCGGCTCGACGTTATCGGTATAATACAAGTCTGCCGCGTCGATGTCGGCCTTGACGTATTCGAGAACCTTCTGACGTGTTTCTTGTGAGATCGCGGCCATTTTATAATTCTCCTGATTTGCCTATTTCCGACCATGAGCGGCTTGATGCCGCCTGTGCTGTTGCTGTCCAGTTCGCGAGATATTGCAGCGCTTGAGTCATCGAGTCCACATCGTCATCGTGTGGTGCCATCGGAAAAGCCGCAACTTGGGTTTCAAAATCGATCAGCCAGGCGGCGACTTCCGGCAGATAAACGCGGCCGGATTCGGCAATGCCGCTAACGCCCTGCGCCCTGATAACTTTTGATTTATCTGGCACAACCGGAACTACCGGCAGGCGTGTTTCGCGTTGAAGCACCTGCAATAGCTGCTGCCCGCTGCCTTTATCTTCGATCAGAATCACGCCGGGGTTGTCGCGGGCCGCCATCGCCTGAACGCTGCGAACCAAATCAGGGAACTGCAGGCGAGCAGAAAAGCGGTCGGCAAGATAAAGACCTGCCGGGTGAACATCCCAGCGCGTCATGCTGGTCGGGTCGTTCAGGTCGTCGTCTTTTGTGCCGGTATCCCAGGAATGAACGATAAGCTGCGGTGCAGCCGGCAGGGTTTTATATCGCCTGAACCATTCAAGCTTGAATATGCTGCCTTCGTCTGGCGTGGGTTGTTGTTGATAGAGTGCTGACCATTCGCGAGAACCGGATTGTTCTTTGATTCGCAACAGGTCATCGGCTGAATAATCTTCGGGCCAGAGTGCTTCGCCGGGCTGCCGATCAAGCGGGTCATTTTCTTCTGCGATTGCTGGCAGCGATAATACTTCCCAGCCTTCCGAGGCGTGATCTTTGAGCAGCCAGCCTGACAGGTCGTCATGGTGCCATCGGGTGTTCATAATAATAACGGCGCCGCCTGGCATTAAACGGGTGTAAGCAACCGAGCGATACCAATCTTTGAGCCTGCGCCGGTATGTTTCGCTGTCGGCTTCTTCACGGCCCTTCACGGGGTCGTCGATAATAAGCAGATGGGCACCGCGACCAGTTGCAGCACCACCAACGCCCAAAGCGAAATAGCTGCCGCCGCGAGATGTCGCCAGGCGTTTCTGGCTGGCGCTGTCGGTTGAGAGCTGACATTCCCGAAAGATCGCTTGAAACATCGGGTCGGCCATCTGATTTCTGATCTTACGGCCGAAGTCTTCGGCAAGTTCTTGCGCGTAGGTTGCATGAATGACATATTTGTCAGGGTTGCGGCCGAGATACCACGCGGGGAAAAACTCTGAAGTGATCATTGATTTTCCGTGCCTGGGTGGGGCGAAGATCATCAGGCGCTTGCACTTTCCTGATTCAACATCTTCGAGCGCTCTGGCTATCGCCTGGTGGTGTTTCGCTGCGCGATAGTTCGGCCATTGTAGTTTTGCATACTCGACCAGATCGCGCCGGGCGAGTTCGTTTTTAAGTTCTGACAGCGGCGGTAGCAGACTCATTTTTTTGCCCCCGCCTTTGTTGCCAGTTCGATAAGCTGCCGCAATTCTTCGGCGGTAAGTCTGCTATAGTCGTAATCGATCTGTATCGGTGTGCCGTTTGGACCGCTAAATTCGTGCTTCTCTGTTTTTAAGCCGAGAATATCAATCATGTTTCGAACTGCGCCGTTTGCCCCTTGCGGGTTCCAGTTTGGCCCGGTGCATTTTTCGATAATCAACTTGGTCTTACGCAACAACCAGCCGCGATGATTGATTGATTTTTTCCTGATGCTTTTTCTGCGCTCTTCAACGGCTGCTTTGACGCTAGCATTGGCTAGCAGCCTTGCTGCCTGCTCGTTTGCCGCCTTTGGGGCGTAGCCGGCCCTTATGGCGGCCTGGGTGCCGTTGAAATCGACTACATATTCGTCAACAAATCTCTGCCGCTTTGGCGACAGCTGATTGTATGCGGATTGTTCAGTTTTCTGGCTCATATCTACATCTTATCAAAAAACTGATAAATTTTAAAGCATGTTGTGGAAAAGTATGCTATGCTTTCGTTATCCTCTCAAAAGATCCTCTCAAATTGCCCGCCATTTTTCGGCGGGCTTCTTTTTTGCGCTGGTTGCCTAAAACAAAAAATCCCCGGATTTCTCCGGGGGTATGGATTAGTTATCATCAACCTGCGCTGCGTATTTCGCCATGATTTTAAGCTGCAGCGTTTTGATTTCGGTCTCCAGTTCGAAAACCTTTTCGCGCAAGGTTTCGTTCAGCTTTTGCTCGTGTGCTAATGCCCGCTTCAAGACTTGCTCAGCTTCGCTCATTTTTTAATCTCCCTCGGTTTAAACACCTGACATCCCGAACAGCCGTAATATATTTTGCGTTCACAGCCCAGTTCTTCTGCGCAATTTGCCGGTGTCTTGATTAGATTCATCAACCATTCAATCAGAACACCCAGGTCGGGCCACACATCGGGCTTGTTGTGCGCTTTTTGCCATAGCTTGTCGGCCTCCATGGTTCGATTGTGACACATCCTTACCAGCTCGTGGTGTTCTTCGATTTCAGCTCTGGCATGGGCAAGCTGTTTCTTTAGCTCATTCAGCGCAAGAGTGAAGAAGACAAGGTTTTCGCGCTCTGCCTCAGCGGGCCGGTGCATTGCATCAGGTATTGTTATCATCACTTCGCCCCTTTCTGCCGCCGATAGCGCGGCTTTGACTCTTTTCTTTTGACAACCCCAACACAGGCAGTTATCCCGAAGCTGGCAACTATAATGAAAGTCGTGTATTGCCCCTTCTAAGATCAACGAAAGCGCCTCCCGCATCTGCTCGATCAGTGCGTTTTTGCGTTCGATGATTTCGTTCATCGCCCGCTGCTCTGCCAGAAACATGTCAAGTTCTTCGTTTTTGCGCTCAATCTCGGCCCGCGCATCGGCAAGCTCGGTTTCAAGCTGGCGGGCAAAACTTGCGAGAACAAAGGCAGATGGATACCAATTTCCGTTGCCATGGTGTAATATATGTTCA
>Ga0255341_1006804_pt1 | contig 10523 bp, 10 predicted proteins | sample wastewater_treat_8_FD_192418 | JGI IMG/M metagenome (GOLD analysis project Ga0255341, IMG submission 192418) | Wastewater microbial communities from Lulu Island WWTP, Vancouver, Canada - plant12 | ecosystem: Engineered > WWTP > Wastewater > Unclassified | place: Canada: Vancouver, British... | reverse complement strand
AAGGCCTCATTTTAAAAGAAGGAACGGTTTATTGAATTAGATAACAGAAAAGAAGAGGCGAGGGTTCACTTCATCCCCGACCTGAAGGTCGGGGTATTCGTGACCCTCTGCACTCCCGTTGTAATAACCTCAAGCTCATTCTTCAGATCATCGAATTTCTTCTCGACTTCGTCCCTCTCCCGATAAAGAGAAAGGACCTGGCTGCCCAGTGCCTTGCCCTGCGGGAGAACGGCTTTTCCTGTGATGAAGGGATGGTCTACTATATTCGATCTCAGGAAAAAGTGCCAGTGAGGTTCGACACTCAACTTTTGGACAGAACTCTGTCCCTGCTTGCAGACATGCGAAGGACGGTTCAGAGAGGCGAGCTTCCCCCGCCTCTGCAGAACAGCTATCGGTGCGATCGCTGCTCAATAGCCGGGATATGCCTGCCGGACGAGGTCAACCTTTTGCGGGAGATGGACGCAGAGAAAGATCCAAACCAGGAAAGAAAGCCGGAGGGCGAACCTGAGGAGAGGATCAGAATGCTTCTCGCCAGCCGAGACGATCAGGTGCCTCTTTATGTTGTCGGCCAGGGGAAGACCGTTCGCAAGAAGGGCGAGCGGCTGGAGGTCTGGTCCTATGAGGAGGGCAAGATCAGCGAGGCCAGAATCAGGGAGATCTCCAAAGTCTGTCTCTACGGCAGCGCTGAGATCACCACTCCCGCCATGGTCGAATTGATGCAGAGGAATGTGCCTGTGCTGCACTTCACTCACGGCGGCTGGTTTCAAGGGATTGCTCTGGGGATGAGCCATAAGAATGTCCAGCTGCGCATCCAGCAGTTTCGCTGGGCTGAGGATGAAGAGAGGTCGCTCGCAATAGCCCATAAGATCGTATCAGGGAAGATCAAGAACTGCAGAACCCGATTGCGAAAATACGATCCAGATGCTCCACCTTCAGTTCTCAACTCTTTGGCCAGTCTCTCCCAGGATGCCGAAAATGCTTCAAACCTGCAAAGCTTGCTCGGAATTGAGGGAGCAGCAGGCAAGGCCTATTTCTCCAGGTTCGGCGAGATGCTCAAGGTAGGGGAGGAGAGCTTCTCCTTTGAAGGAAGAAATAAAAGGCCGCCAAAGGATCCTGTGAACTCGACTCTCTCATATCTATACGGCATTCTGGTCAAGGAACTATTCTCAACCCTTCTGGCAGCAGGCTTTGATCCATATCTTGGATTCTACCATCAACCAAGGTATGGCCGTCCTGCTCTGGCCCTGGACATGATGGAGGAGTTCCGACCAATAATTGCCGATTCTGTGGCATTCAGGCTATTCAATAAAAAGGAGCTGAAGGATACGGACTTCATCAAGACCGGCATCGGAATATCTCTGACCGCGGAGGCGAAAAGAAAACTGATTTCGGGATATGAGCAGAGGATGCAAACTGAGATCGTTCATCCCATATTCGGCTACAAAGTTAGCTATCGCAGAGTGCTTGAGATACAGGCCAGACTGCTGTCCAGGGTCTTATCCGGGGAGCTTTCAGAGTATCCGGCCTTCATCATCAGGTGAACTGAATTGACCTCATTAAACTGCTATATAGTGAGCTACGATATAAGGGAGCCAAAGAGGCTGTACAGAGTTCATAAGGCAATGCTTGGTTTTGGAGAGCCGGTCCACTACTCTGTCTTCCGCTGCGATCTCACCCCGAGAGGGAAGGTGGAGATGGCGGCCTCTCTTCATGATCTGATCGATCCGGATGAGGATAGGATAATGATTATAGATCTCGGCCCAAATGATGGCAGAGTTATGGAGAGAATTGAATTTATGGGAGTCCATAGGGAGCACCTGGACCGGAAATTTATTATAGAATGATTGTCCATTAAAAGACCACGTGGTTCCGGGAGGTCATTTGGGCTTGATGCGTCCAGTAATACGAAAACTCCTGAGAAGACATACGCACAATTAAAAAAACTATAAAGAGTATCGGCGATCCGCGCTAAAGCAGTGAATAGCGATATTAGATTAATAAAAATGGTTGAGTCTTAAAAATGTTTGGCAGTTGGATCGATCCGCGAAAAACGGCGTTATTTCGACAGCTGCAATCGCCCTAAAATGGCTGCCCTATCCATTTCTGCGAAGAAGTGGCCCAATTGAAACCAAATTATAATGACCCACACTAACATCCAACCCCATTCTATCCATTTCTGCGAAGAAGTGGCCCAATTGAAACTCCTTACCTCCTGGCGCTTATTGTCAATGAGCGCGCCCTATCCATTTCTGCGAAGAAGTGGCCCAATTGAAACCGTCATGCCTGGCTAGGCACCCATGAGGCATGAAAATAGGTCATGGCATGAAGGCATTCTCAAAGACATTAATCACATGCAGGAGAGATTCATCGATATGCGTGGAGCCCATTTTCATATCAAACCGTCATGCCTGGCTAGGCACCCATGAGGCATGAAAATAGGTCATGGCATGAAGGCATTCTCAAAGACATCAATCGCATGCAGGAGAGATCCATCGACATGCGTGAAGCCCATTTTCATATCAAACGCTGTAATCCTCAATTATTTCAATTGGGTCTGTAACCTATCCATTTTTGCGAAGAAGTGGCCCAATTGAAACTCTCCGTTTGGATTTCTTTTGCGCATTCTATAACGATCTATCCATTTCTGCGAAGAAGTGGTCCCAGCCCGTCCAGTGAATACTATTCAACGGCTTGCCTCGGTTGTATCCAAGCCCCCCTCCCGGCGTTGAGGGGGGTCCAGGGCATTAGCGCGGGAGGCCCACAGGGCTGACTCGCGGCGTGCACCAAAAAAAAATCTGTGTAAATCAAAATAACTTTGATAACTGCCCTTGATTCGGGAAATCGTTATATCCAATATCCTTCGAGCCTCATAGAAGCAGTTCAATACAGCCTCTAAAAAAACTGCTGTATTATTCCGCCAAAGAACTCAGCACCTTCGCCTCAGCCTTCACCGGCACAGGATACAGCATCTCGGATCCTATCCTCTCCATGATCTCCTTAAGCCTTGAAGCATACTCTTCTGCCTTCTCCTCGGGAACCTCCAGGATGATCTCATCATGGATAGAGCCTACTATCCTCGCCTCCTCGTCCGACAGCTTCTCATAGACCTCAGCCATCACCAGCTTGATCAGATCCGCTCCCGTCCCCTGGCAGGGAGTATTGTACATCTGGAACTTGCTGGCAGTGATCCCTGCCCCAAAGCGCGGCCAGATCCGCCTCCGCCCGAGGATCGTTCTAGTGGCTGTCAGTGGCAGGGAGAAGAATCCCCGCACGCAGTTATGGAAGTGGTGAGACGTAGTATAGCTCATTTCAGAAAGCTGAATCTTCTGCCATTCTCTAACTCCTGGATAGCTGCAGAAGAACCTTTCCAGGCGCTCTTCCGCCTCATCCAGGCAGATGAAATCCCCGTAGTCGGAGAGGATGCGCCACTGCAAGCTCTTCGCCGATCCTCCATAGATGAGAAGGAAGTTCATAGCCTTGGCCGCATGCCTCTGCGAATTCGTCACCTCCTCGAAGGGAATTCCGCTGATCCGGGAAGCAGTCAGACGGTGCAGATCGATTCCATTTATAAAGGCTTCCTGCATGGCCTCATCCCCGGAGATACGGGCCATTATGCGCAGCTCGATATTGGAGAGATCGGCCTTGACGAACCTCTTGCCTGCAGCCGGACGAAATAGCCTCCTAATTGCCGGGGCATCATCTCCCCTGCGAGGGATCTGCTGGGCGTTGGGATGGCGGGAGCTGATTCTCCCCGTAGAGGAGGGAATCTGGAAATACTGAGGATGAACCCTGCCGTCCAGAGGATGAACCTTCTCCAGCCATTTGTTCAGAAACACCAGATTGTAGGAGAGATGCCTGTAGCGCATAAGAGCTTCGGCGAAAGAGCAGCCTGCAGCAGCAAGGCTTTTCAAGACCTCCGCTTTGGTGCTGGCAGGCTTGTAGCCCCTCTTCGCCAGAAAAGCCATAACATCCTCTTGCCGGTCGGGATTCAGGTAATAGCAGAGCCTCTTGCCGTCAAATGAGACGGTGACAAATCCTTTCCTCTCTGCTTCGTCCTGCATCCTCCTCACCAGATCGAAGACCTCATCCACCTCCTGGGCAAGGAGCTCTCTTGCTCCAGAGGAGTCCAGACCAATCCCCGATATCTCCATCTCCGCCAGGACAACAGCAGCCCGAAACTCCAGGTCAGCCACCCTACACAAATCGTTTCTGGCTAACAGCTCCGCCAGGATACCATGAAGCGGCAAAAGGGCGGCCGTTCCTTGGGCAGGGCACCCCTCTTCATCCAGAACGATTCCCAGATGCCTTTCCGCCAGGGAGGCCAGACTGTGATTAGGGAACCTCTTTGTCCAGGGATTTTTGGGATTGCCAGATAGGGTCAGATAGTAGTACCCAGACCAGCAAATCTGCGAGGCGAGCATGATATCAAAGATGTTGCATGTATTGAGCTTTCGGTTTTCTGTTTTCCTTATGAAAGCGAGAACAGACTTGGCATCGTGCAGAACTTTCGTGATCCTCCTCTCCTCCAGCAGCCCAGCCAGGTCACCGACGATGCTCTCTTTCAGCTCAGGGCGGTCGACTATATCGGCAATATAGATTGAGATGTTGCGGGAAGCATTGGGAAGGGCGAGGAAGATTCTCTGGATTTTGTGGCTCAGAGGATCAGGGCCTGTGACGATCAAATTCAGGCCAAAGTATCCAGCACCTTCTATATCTTCTAATAAGGACTCCCATTCAAGCAGGGACTGAACTGTTGTGACGGAATAGGACTCAAGGCGATTTATCATATCATGCTATAATAGTGATGAAGCACTTCTAAATACTTTCTGAAGATGTCCAAGGAGAACTCGTTACCCGCCAGGACGGTTTTGCTGGCCACCCACAGCCAGGAGTGACAGGTGGGCCAGGTGGTGGATGTGAAATTGCCGGTGGAGAAATAGGGCTACGGGCTCGAACTGCAGTGAAAGCTCACAGTTCAACCGGGCCCGGCTGGAGAATATTAGCTCAGATATATCAGAAACGATCAACGGATCGCCCCGATTGTATCCAAGCCACCCCGGCGCTGAGGGGGCCAGGGCACTACCGCGGGAGGCCGAAGGGCCGACTCGCGTTGCCCCAAAAAAAACAGCTCGTATCATAAATCGACTTTCTTGAAATAGCGCCATCCTACCAGAGGGGGCAGATGAGAGAACCCTGGCCCCGCGGGAGAATAATATTCATTTTATAGCCCTCTGGGGCCAGGCTGCAATTCTGCTGCTATCTCAACCAGATCGATACTGCTAGATCCAAGCCCCCCCCGGCGTTGAGGGGGTTCAGGGCATTACCGCGCGTTTCACCACGGGCGGCGTCCAAAAAAGCAGCTTGCACGAATAGATCGAACTCCCTTTGAATCAGGCCTGAAAAAATGAACGCACCCACAGTCCACTCCATCGCCGTCTCCTCGCCCATCACCCCCACCGAGCCCCTACCCCCACTGCCCGCCATCCCCCACGGCTCGCTGGTGATCGTCGAAGGCAGGGCCTCCATCTGGCGCTACGGTATGGCGCTGCATGAATTGCATGCTTCGCCTGTGGCAGCGATCGCATTCTATGATCCGCGCCTCGGAGCAGTCATCGTGGCCAGCCACAACCCACAGTGGGCAATGGGCCAGGTGGTGGATGTGACGCTGCCGGTGGAGAAATAGGGCTACGGGCTCGAACTGCAGTGAAAGCTCACAGTTCAACCGGGCCCGGCTGGAGAATATTAGCTCAGATATATCAGAAACGATCAACGGATCGCCCCGATTGTATCCAAGCCACCCCGGCGCTGAGGGGGCCAGGGCACTACCGCGGGAGGCCCGAAGGGCCGACTCGCGTTGCCCCCAAAAAAAAAACAGCTCGTATCATAAATCGATTTTCTTGAAATAGCTCCATCCTACCAGAGGGGGCAGATGAGAGAACCCTGGCCCCGCGGGAGAATAATATTCATTTTATAGCCCTCTGGGGCCAGGCTGCAATTCTGCTGCTATCTCAACCAGGTCGATACTGCTAGATCCAAGCCCCCCGGCGTTGAGGGGGCCCAGGGCATTACCACGCGTTTCACCGCGCGCGGCGTCCAAAAAAGCAGCTTGCACGGATAGATCGAACTCCCTTTGAATCAGGCCTGAAAAAATGAACGCACCCACAGTCCACTCCATCGCCGTCTCCTCTCCCATCACCCCCTCAGAGCCGCTCCCGCCTTTGCCCGCCATCCTTCGGGGCTCGCTGGTGGTCGTCGAAGGCAGGGCCCCCATCTGGCGTTACGGTATGGCTCTAAATCTGCTGCACGGCTCGCCAGCGGCAGCGATCGCCTTCTACGACCCGCGATTAGGCGCAGTCGTTGTGGCAACGCACAGCCCTGAATGGAAGGTGGGCCAGGTGGTGGACGTGACTTCTGCCTGCAGAGAAATAGCGCGATGCAGCTCAAATTGCGAGAAAGCTTGCAGTTCAACGAGGCCTGTCTGGAGAATATTAGCATCGATATATCAAGACCCAATGACGGCCCATGCCCTTCAATCCAAGCCTCCCAGGCGTTGAGGGGCCCATACACCACCGCGAGTCTAATCGCGTGCGTCGCCCACAAGCAGCTCATACGAATCTGACCAATCCCAAATAGTGGAGATCTTGTTTTGATGGCGTTATCTTTTTCTCTTTGCACCTGCATAACAATTGTATTCGCCGACTCAATTTTGACCCCCCCTATTTAAGGAAACGCCAGTTCGTTTTTGACCGCCCCAAAAAAGGAAAGCCTTCCCTCTCCAAGTACTCTGAGAGGTGGGCGGTAAGGTGAAAACGATGGCAGATGTACATAGAAAATCATATTTCGATACAAGGGACATGCAAGAGTGGATGAAGAGAACCACTTCATCTGGGAGGCTGAGACAACCGTAGCCAATATCCATGACAGTTGGGTGGATCTAGCAAATGTTGGCGAGGCTCGATATGGCAATAAAAGCTATCATGGAGCAGAAACCAAGAGATACGATGCAGCAATAAAAGAGCAGCAATAGTACATCCGCTTGGCATTTGACGAACTGCGAAATAAAAGAATCAGCAGTGATGCAGTGATTCTCAGGACCTTATCTCCATTTAGCTCTGAGGAGGTGATTACATCAGATCGGTTTTATATATTTGACTAGAAATTATAATAATTAGAGCATTTCAGTCAGGCAATATGATCAACCAAAAACATATTAACTGGTCAATTGAGTATAATATTAGGATTTATCCACACTGGATCGATGGGAACTGATGAACCAGAAGCGATTGCTGAAGGATGGCAGGAATGAGACGGACCATACCAGACGGCTGCTTGAAGCCATGCCACACTAAAATTTTACATTTGAGGGGCCGGAAAGCATGGACTATATTGATCTATCGATAAGGGTTCAGGATGATGGAGATATCCTGGCTTCATCCGATCTGGGCGAATCATATGGCCGGCTGAATCTCAATCAGGATGAGATCTGGCATATATTGCAGGCCATCGAGGAAGATCTCACCCAGGAAGAGCACCTCAAGAGGCTAGGCAGTATCCTGTTTGATGCCCTCTTTGATAAAAAAATCTCCAATCAATTCGCTGCCCTAAAGGCTGAAGCGGAGAACATGGGGCGCGGCATCCGGCTGCGCCTGATATTCGAGAATCCCGAGATAGCTGCTCTTCCCTGGGAGTTTCTCTACGAGGAGAGCACCAACACATTTCTGGCCAACGATCCCAAGACAGCGCTCTCCAGGTACATCGATGTCCCTCTAAGAAGACAAGAGATAAAACCAGCCAGTCTTCCTCTTAAGATGCTCCTGGTAATCTCCAGTCCCAGCGATCTGGATCCCCTAGACTCAGAGGGGGAGGAAGGGCTCATCCGAAAAGCCCTGGAAAAGCACATTAGCTCCGGCTTGATCCAGATCGATACAATATCCAAAGCAACTATCGATGCCATTTATCAGAAGATGAATGATAAGGCGTACAATGTCTTTCATTTCATAGGCCACGGAGTATTCGGGAATAACAAGGGCCATGTCGCCCTGGTGGACGAAGATGGCCGTGCCAGTCTATTGGATGATGAGGCTTTTGCAAATCTATTCCTGGGAAGAAGAGGTCTGGGTTTAGTGATACTAAACTCCTGTGAGGGAGCTATGACCTCATCCGGCCAGGTATTCAGAGGCATGGCCCCTTGCCTGGTGCAGAGAGGAATACCGGCGGTGGTAGCCATGCAGTACACCATCCTGGATAGCACCGCAAAGATATTTGCCGAGGAGTTCTATCGAAGCCTGGCTCGCGGAGAACCTGTGGACAGGGCAGTGCAATCAGCACGAAACCTCATCTCCATCAAGGTCAAATTAGACAACAGAGACTTTGCCACTCCCGTCCTCTTCATGAGGGCGAAGGACGGGCTGATCCTCAATCTCCAGGAGATTATTCGGCCTTCGGTCCTATCACAACCCCAAAAACCAGATGGTACAGAGAAGAACATAAAAAAGAACATAGGGAGGGATGCAGAGAAGGATAGAAAGGAGGTGGAAAAAGAGGCAGGTACTCCCTTCTACAAACATTATGAGAAGATCATACTGGCGGTTTCATTAATGATTGTAATAGCTGTGGCCTTGATTTATCTCTTGTCTCCTGATGATATTCAGATCTCCGGGACAGTGAGAGACTGGAGCGGCAATCCCATAAAAAATGTTGATGTCATGGCGCTTCCTGCAAGCGTTTCGATCCGCACCGATTCCAATGGCCATTTCATTTTATCCAGTATATCCTCGAAGAATGTGGATAGATTGCAGATCATAAAAGAATTGACCAATGAGATCATTGAGATACCCATTTCCTCCAATGATAAGAAAAATAAATCAATAGTTATTAACAACATAGTATTCAGGCCCATAGCAATAAGATTGTATGGCGATATTCGAGACTATGTTGGTGATTCATCCGGAGCAGCCGCCAGGATAACCATAAAATCAGGAAATAATTATTTAATAAATTTGACCGATATTGAATTCGGTAAGTACGATACAAATGTATACAGCAATGCCACTAACATCACTGTATATGATACAAACGGAGAGATAATTTATACCTCACCACTCAGGTTCACCTATGATGAGATACAGCAAAGGGAGAAGAAGCTATCGATACATTTTCCCTCCAAGACTGAAATTGATATTGATGGAAAAGTATTTAATATATATGATAAGGAAGCGTTGGCGTTGGCAAATGCGACAGTGAAGATCGGGCCAGCATCTGATAGAACAAATGATTCCGGTTATTATAATCTATATGGCGTGCCCAGGAGCAGCCAGTACTATCAAGTATCAAAGGAAGGGCAGATTATTGTGACAAAAAATCTCTCCGATCGTCATATCGATTGGACAGAGCCCAACTGGATTTATTACCTAAATGCATCACTTAACATCCAAATCCCACGAGATAATGGCGAATAGAAGGACAAATAATTCATTCCCTGGGCGAAAATACCTGGGCGGGCAGGCTGTGATAGGATCTTTTCATCTTTTCCTGCTCTATCCTCAAGAGATAATATCCAGATTCCTGCGAGCGTAAACTTAATAATTGATGAAAACCAAAATTAGGTGATTATGTTACTAGGATTTAGAGAAAGCATTATGCTTTCAGCAATCCTCATCACCGTCGCATGCGCAGGAGAAGAGCAGTATACTGTGGATATCTCCCCCGAGGGATATATGACTGGTGGGGAAGGAATGACTCTTTACTATTCCCTCAATGATGCCCCCGGCAGTGGTACAAGCAACTGTGTAGGCGAATGCTCTTTATTATGGCCGCCCTTTTATGCAGATCTGATTCTGGTGCCATCCGGCCTTAGCACCTCTGATTTTGCAACCATATCCAGAACAGATGGCAAGATGCAGAACACATATAAGGGCTGGCCTTTGTATAAATATATAGAGGATAAAAAGCCGGGCGATGCCAAGGGGGATAAGGCAAACACCATCTGGTTTATCATTTATCCCGATAAATTCCCGCCTTTTTAAGCATTTCTCCCTTGCAGCCTCCCGGCGGATGGATGGCGGGTGCTTGAGCTGGAAGCAAAAATTTATTATCATATAGGTCCATCCTGGATTAGAGGGCCAGCTTATGTCGAGAAGGTTCAGATATTATGTCCTGGCAGCGGCACTCCTCATTTCTATATCCTTTGCCCTGAACCAGGATTCAGACCAGGCTTCTGATCAGGATTATACAGTGAAGCTCTCTTCGGACAGATATATGACGGATGAGAATGGAATGACCCTATACTATTCCTTGAATGATGCTCCAGGCAGTGGAATCAGCAATTGTGTGGACGAATGCTCTTCACTATGGCCTCCATTCTACGCCGATCTGATTCGCGTGCCGGCAATGCTCAGCACATCCAGCTTCAATACCGTATCCAGAATCGACGATTGTTATCAGACCACATATGAAGGATGGCCTCTGTATCGCTGCAGCAGAGATAAAAAGCCTGGAGATACCGAGGGTGATGGGGAGAAAGG
>Ga0255341_1006798_pt1 | contig 10538 bp, 8 predicted proteins | sample wastewater_treat_8_FD_192418 | JGI IMG/M metagenome (GOLD analysis project Ga0255341, IMG submission 192418) | Wastewater microbial communities from Lulu Island WWTP, Vancouver, Canada - plant12 | ecosystem: Engineered > WWTP > Wastewater > Unclassified | place: Canada: Vancouver, British... | reverse complement strand
AACTCTTAAATTGACTCCTCTGAATATATTGTCAAACACACCGTCATTCTGCTTTATAAAACACCCGTCAACTATAATTTCCATATCGCTGTGCAGAAGAATGGCTTCATCTATATGCCAGTTGCGTTTGTTAAATATTATCCTCTTATGACCGTTGATTTTAACAGCCTGCTCTATGCATTCTTTTATGCACCCGGAGTCGCTAATATTTTCTTTTAAGTAATCAACAGGATAAAAATCCATACCTCTCCTTATAACATAAAAATATAACGGTTTACAAACGGAGTATATCTGAAAAGCAGGTATATGACAAATGATTTATTTCTTTTTTCCGGGAATGAGAGACCCGGGGATATTGGTTGACTCGCTTGTATGAATAATATAAAATGGTTGCATAAACTTGTTATTGAATATAGGAGGTAAAGCTAATGTCAAATTTTTCACGCACAATCAAAAGATTGCCTGAATTGAGGAATAGCTTCGAAAACAACCCTTTTCTTAAAAAAGTATCCCAAGAATTAATTGCTAAAGGAGAGGCATTCTTGGCTATTCGAAATAACAATGCAACCGTCTACTACAAAGGAGGCAGTTATGTAACTTGCAATTCACTAAAAACTATGAACCCACAATCTATAATCATTATCTGCCTATTGTGCGTTCGCGCACATTGCAAGAGCCGCTGGAAAAGGAACACTTTACTGAAAAGGATTGGCTGGGAGAGGCAGAAATCTCATCTAAGAATTTTTCCGATGTTTTTAATGAAATACTTAATAATGTCGAAAAGGAGAGTTCTCCCGAGGGTAAGCAAGCGTCATGGTTCTACCGTTTCTCACCATTAAACAAGGATATTGCAAGTAAAATAATCTTGTTAGATGTTGAAGCCGCCTTTGCGGAAAGCGGAAAAAAGACAGATAAAATCGACCTTGTTTTTTATCATAAAGAAGAGAACAGATTGATGTTTGTGGAAGTGAAGCGCCTTAATGACAAACGTTTAAAAGATAAAAAAGGTAAAGCAGCAAAAATCTTTGAACAAATGGAACAATATCGGAAACGCATATACAACGAAAAGGAAAAAATTCGTGAACAGTACAATAATGTTATTGATTATTACAATAAATTTGGAAACTTGTCTCTTCCTTTTGTATCAGATGCCGAGCCATTGTTGGGACTTCTTCTTGTTGAATTTTCCGAAAGCGACTCAGAAAAATTAATAGAAACTAAAAACAGATTAAAAGATAAAGGTATTAAGGTATATGAAATTGGCAATACCTCGAGAAGTAGGAAGAACACACCCGCTGCAATGTATAAAAGATTTAAATAAGAATTCATAATACATCCCTGTTGTTGTGACACTATGCTATGATTTCTGTAACAACACCAAGGTAAATAACAGCAGATGAGAAATGAGTACCGTATTATAACATTTGGATTGAGTGAAGAAGAAAATAAAATAGTTTATGAGAACTTACCTATACGAAAATACGAAGTCTTTCATTCCGACAATCCTACCGATTTAATCGCCATTGAAAGTATAGTATTAATTGTTTTTGCACCTGCAATGGAACAATATTCTATAGATATAATTTTTAACTATTACGCCGAGATTAATGGTTGTATAAATAAGCTTGTCATTTCCACGCAATCGTTGTCTGAGCAAACAGAACTGCCAATCCGCAGTGTGCAACATTACAGTGCTGCAAGTAGCCGGCGAATGGCTTGAATATAATCGTTCGCTATGATGCCGGAATTTGTCTCACGGGATATTGATGCTTTACGATGAAGTCTGAAAGGAGGAATGGTATTGAAAATTTGTATTCATAGAGGTACCCAACAGATTGGCGGTATTGCTACTGAAATCAGTACAGATGCAACTCGTATTCTAATAGACATGGGTGATGAGTTGTCCCTTGATTCTGATTTTCTTTCAGCACCACTGGATATTCCGGGTGTAACGGACGCAAACGGGAGCTGTGAGGCAGTCCTGTTCACGCATTATCACGGAGACCACACCGGACAAATGACAAGAATACGTGATGATATTCCGCTGTATATCGGTTTGTTAGCAAAGGACATCATGCAACTGTCTGCAGAACATGCTTATGAGCCTAACCCTAAATTAATAAGCAGAATTAGTACCATTAACACTTTCAGCGGTGGCGATGTGCTGCAATTAGGAGATATACGCATTACACCATATTCTATCGACCACTCTGCATGTGACAGCTATCTGTTTTTGATTGAAGCAGATAACAAGCGCGTGCTTTATACCGGAGACTTTCGGATGCATGGCGTTCGCAGCAAGGCAATTCCGAAAATCCTTGGCGTGATTGGTAAGGTGGATGCTGTTATTACGGAAGGAACAACAATAATGCGAGCGAACAGCACATTCCCGACTGAATGGGACTTACAAAGACGAGTTAAGGAGTATCTCGATAAGTACAAATATGTTTTTCTGCTCTGTGCTACCACAAATCTTGACCGTGTATTCACTTGTGCAAGAGCGGTTCCTTATGGGAAATACTGCATCTGCGATAAGTATCAGAAAGAACTGGTGGAAACTGTATCAAAGCATTGGAGAGACCATTCTTCTTTTTATAAAGTACCGAAACTGACTGTATATGGAGACAAACTAATTCAGGGCTTTCAAAATCGTGGCGGATTGATGTTCGTAAGAGCAAACAGACACTGTGAAAAAATTATTCGACAGTTTGACCCCGCACAGAGTATAATGCTCTACTCTATGTGGGATGGTTACCGCACAAAACCTGGCAGTACCATTCCCGATTTTTTGTCGTTAACAGGAACATGGGAAACACTGCACACCAGTGGTCATGCCATGGCAGCGGATATTCAGTCTGTAGTTGAGATTGTAAATCCCGAATTGGTTATCCCCATGCACACAGAATCACCTCAGCAAATGCAAGTACTATTTCCTAACAGAAAAGTTCTACTGTTGAATGATAAAGAGGTTTTTTCATTATAACAATAAAAACACAATCAAAAGAAGCCCGCTATGCCTAAGACTATGGTACAGCATTAAGGAATAAAATGCTTTTTACAAGGAGCTTGCCGACAGACCCGGAAAAGCTAAAAGAAGAGAAAACGATTGCATAAAAAAGGAACTGTTAAAAATACCTGACAGTCCCCTCTTTTACTTCGCAATTAATATCTTGTAGATGTCCTCATGTTCAAAATCTTCCACTATTACGTTGGTACCCATCCTGCTATGAAGCTGCTTCTGATACTGCATATGAGCACATAATCTGCTCATTGTAAAAGCACCCATATCCACTCCGGCCTGTATTTCCGAGCGCCCGTCTCCGACAACCATGGTGTTTTCACCTTTGATACCGTACTTATCCAGCAGTTGATTCATTATGACGTTTTTGGGAACTTTATCCGTCCATGTGGAGCCTATTATATCTTCCACAATCTCTCCGTGACCTATCTTATACCCCAGCGTCTCCACTTCCTCAAACATGCCCATTCCTCTTTGCACCACCGCTCCTGTAACGAAATAGTTCTTAATTCCGTTTTCTTTAAGATAGTTTAAAAATCTGAAAGAGCCCTTTATTCGGAATTTCTCCGGGTTTTTTCTTGCAAGTAAGAGGTTTTTATCCCGACAGAAACCGTTCAATACTTTTTCATAGTATTTAAACAATCTGGGGGTGTTCTCCGAAAGCATCTGTTTCATTTCTTCGGTTTCCTCTATATGGTGCCATTCTTCTTTTCCCTGCCATATAAGGCTGATTATCTCGCTGTTTACCGAATCATCACACTGTACTGTGACGGTTTTCTCCTGAACTGCTCTTCTTATCGCCCATTCCATCTGAGTCAAAGCGGAAAGGCCTGCCGATTCCACACAGAACCTGTCGGTTTCCGGCAAGGGTTTGGTTCCGGCATTTTCCACCAGTCTTTTTACATTCCTATCGCTGTCGTAGCCTTCTTTTAATCCGTTTTCTATTACATCGTTTAAAACTATGCTCATTACGGGTGGCCAGTCTCGTATTAATGAATGTGTGCCGTCAATATCATGAAAGGCATAAGTAATCACCCTTTTTTTGAAAGGGGTGATTACTATGGGTGAATTAATATAATTTGTCTGTATCATATTATAACGGTTCGGTACACAAGCCTATAAGCTCATCAAGATCGCACGTTGCCATACGGATTATGGCATCTCCCGCACTGTAATATATCCTTACCACATTACCTTCATCAACAAGAGCGGCACACGGGAACAATGCATTGGTTCTGTATCCCTGTTCCAGCTCATAATATCCTTCAGGTATCATTAACGGGCGTTTATACATTCCTATTACTTTTGACGGATCTTTCAAATCCAGTAAAGCAACACCTATTGTATATCTCTTTTTCCATGTAGGCTCCCATCCGTTTTTCCCTCTTGCGGGATCAAAATCCACTGCGTGGAACAACATTATCCAGCCTTTGTCCGTTTTGATAGGAGGTGCACCCGGTCCTATCTTCTCATTTGCGAACGGGACATGCTCTACACCCATTACCAGCCTGGATTTACCCCAGTAAACAAGGTCAGGTGATTCCGAAAGGAAAATATCGAATTTCATTCCGTCTCTTCCGTAAACCGGCATGGGTCTTTCTAAACGAACATAGTTACCGTTTATTTTCTCGGGGAACAGAACCATATTTCTGTTTTCCGGTACCGACATCGACAGTACTTCAAAATGTTTGAGGTCTTTTGTTTCGGCTATTCCTCCGCGAACTCCGTGCTTGGTATCCACTGCAAAACAGATTATATATCTGTCCTCCAAGACGGTTATTCTCGGGTCATAAACTCTGAGCACTTCATCGTCAGCCATGGCAAAACACGGTTCCGGCTCCACCTTCCATTTAATTCCGTCATCACTGAAAGCCAGTCCCAGATTGGTTCCGATAATCTTCTCTTCTTCGAATGAACCGTAATCATTACGGAAAATCATGATGTATCTGTCATCGGTCTTTACAACTCCTGCATTAAAGGTCAATGCCGCGGAATAAGGAACATCATGTCTGCTCAGAATCGTATCGGGATATCTGGTTATTATGGGGCTTGTGGAAAACAGACTCTCATCAAGCGCTTCTCTCGGACAAGCATGTAATATCTTGCGGGTTGCTTCATCAAACATTTGAAAATACCTTCCTTTTTATATATTGTTATAGCAACTCTTAATATATACAAATCCGGCTGCTAAGTCAACATCAAGCGGCGTGTTTTCCGGTTATTGAAGTATCGGCAAACTCCCCTTCACATACAAAATGACTGCACATTTTGTACAGTCATCTTGATTTATTCGAATATTACCTTTACTTATTCGGCTTTCTTTCTGTAGGTCTCGTATCTTTCTTTGGCATCCTGTTCGGTCTTTTCAAACAGCTCTTCCGCATGGTCGGGGAATGTGACCTTCAGAGAAGTATATCTTGTTTCGGTAGCCAGGAAATCCTTGAAGCTTCCCGTGGGTTCCTTGGAGTCCAGAATGAACGGATTCTTTCCTTCCTCGGCAAGTTTCGGATTGTATCTGTAAAGATGCCAGTATCCCGCTTCCACGGCTTTCTTTGCCTGTAGCTGAGTGGTTCCCATGCCTGTTCTTATACCGTGATTGATACAAGGAGCATATGCTATTATGAGCGAAGGCCCGTCATATTCTTCGGCTTCTTTTACGGCCTTGATGAATTGATTCTGATCTGCACCCATGGCAACCTGTGCAACATAGACATATCCGTAGGACATTGCCATCATTCCCAAGTCTTTCTTTTTGACCTTTTTGCCCGATGCTGCAAATTTCGCAACCGCCGCTGTGGGAGTCGCTTTACTTGCCTGTCCGCCGGTATTGGAATATACTTCGGTGTCGTAAACTATAACATTTATATCCTCGCCTGAAGCAAGAACATGGTCCAGTCCGCCGTAACCTATGTCATAAGCCCATCCGTCTCCTCCGGAAATCCACTGTGAAGGTTTTACGAAGAAGTCTTTCCTGTCTAAGAGTTCTTTTACTAATTCGTTACTCTTGCAGGCTTTGAGTTGCTTAAGAAGAGCATCACTTACTTCTCTTGTTTTCTCACCGTTATTCTTATTATCCAACCAATCCTGAGCTGCCTTCTTAACGCTGTCGTTTGCATCGGTTGTTAAAAGCTCTTTCAACAGTTCCTCTATTTTCTCCCTTATATGCTTAACGGCTATATGCATACCCAATCCGAACTCGGCATTATCTTCAAACAGTGAATTTGCCCAAGCGGGTCCGTATCCGAATTCATCCTTGCAATACGGAGTTGAAGGTGCAGAACCTCCCCAGATAGAGCTGCAGCCCGTAGCATTGGCTATCATCATCCTGTCTCCGAAGAGTTGAGTGATAAGTTTCATGTAGGGAGTTTCTCCGCATCCCGGGCATGCTCCGGAGAATTCCAGGTAAGGCATATTAAACTGACTGCCCTTTACACTGTATTTATTGAACGGAGTTTCTTTTCTTGAAAGAGTTGTGGCATATGTCCAGTTGGGAGCCTGATCCATCTGCGTTTCAATAGGCTTCATAACCAAAGCCTTTTCCTTGGAAGGACATACCTGAACACAATTTCCGCAACCTGCACAATCATACGGTGAAACCTGTATTCTGAAAGTAATTCCGTCCAGTCCTTTTCCTATAGCCTTCTTTGTTTCAAAGCCCTTGGGTGCCTTCTTCATTTCCTCTTCACTTACAAGGAAAGGTCTGATTGCCGCATGCGGGCATACATACGAGCACTGATTACATTGTATACAGTTGTCCATAATCCACTCGGGAACATCCACGGCTATGCCTCTCTTTTCATATCTTGCCGTACCCTGCTCCCATGTTCCGTCTTCTATTCCTACAAATGTGGATACCGGCAGGGAATCTCCCTGCTGAGCATTCATCACTTCCACTACATCGGATATGAATGCGGGATACTTCTTGTCTTCCTTGGGAAGATCCGGTGCATGTTTCCATGATGCGGGAACTTTCACTTCGACAATATTATCTATTCCGCGGTCTACGGCGGCATTATTCATATTAACAACTTTTTCGCCTTTTCTTCCGTAAGATTTAAGTACGGCATCTTTCATGTATTTAACCGCATCTTCAATGGGAATAATATTGGTAATCTTAAAGAATGCCGACATCAGTATCATGTTGGTTCTTCCGCCGAGTCCCAGTTCCTGTGCAATTTTCACCGCATCTATGGTATAGAACTTTATATTATTATTAGCGATATATCTCTTCATGTGCCCCGGAAGAGCCTCTTCCATTTCTTCCACCGTCCATCCGGTGTTGAGCAGGAATGTTCCTCCTTTCTTTACATCGGAAACTATATCGTATTTATCCACATAACTGCGGTTGTGGCATGCAACAAAATCGGCATCGGAAACCAGATATGTCGACTTGATGGGATTCTTTCCGAATCGCAAGTGCGATACCGTGATTCCTCCGGATTTTTTGGAGTCGTATGCGAAATAGGCTTGCGCATACATATCGGTATGGTCTCCGATTATCTTGATGGCATTTTTGTTTGCTCCCACCGTTCCGTCCGATCCCAGTCCCCAGAACTTACAGCTTACCGTACTCTTGGGTGTGGTGTTAATTCTTTCTTTTATAGGAAGTGAAAGATATGTAACGTCATCGTTGATTCCTATGGTGAAATTGTTCTTGGGTTCTTTCATGGAAAGGTTGGCAAAAACAGCCGCTATCTGTGAAGGATCGGTATCTTTTGAACCTAATCCGTATCTGCCGCCCACTATTACCGGAGCATTCTTATCTCCCTTGTATGCGGCTACAACATCCAGATACAAAGGCTCGCCTGTTGCACCCGGCTCTTTTGTTCTGTCCAGAACCGCTATTTTCCTAACCGTCTTGGGTAATGCGTTAAGGAAATGCTTAATGGAGAAAGGTCTGTAAAGACGTACTTTAAGTAAGCCTACTTTTTCGCCTTTATCCGTTAAATAGTCCACAACTTCCTCTGCCGTATCGGTAACACTGCCCATTGCAACTATTACTCTGTCGGCATCTTTTGCTCCGTAGTAATCAAACAGGTTATATGTCCTTCCCGTGATTTTGGAAATCTTTTTCATATAGTCTTCCACAATAGCGGGTACCGCATCGTAGAATTTATTGACAGATTCCTTTGCTTGGAAGAATATATCGGGATTCTGTGCAGTTCCTCTGAGAACCGGCTTTGACGGATTTAATGCCCTTTGTCTGAATTCTTTAATTGCTTCTTTGTCCACAAGTTTTTCGAAATCCGCATAGTCTATAACTTCTATTTTCTGAATTTCGTGGCTGGTTCTGAATCCGTCGAAGAAATGCACAAAAGGTACTCTGCTCTTAATTGTTGCAAGGTGTGCTATTCCGGCAAGGTCCATTACCTCCTGAACACCGCCCGATGCAAGCAGAGCAAAGCCTGTTTGCCTTGTGGCATATATATCCGAATAATCTCCGAATATGGAAAGCGCATGACCTGCTACGGCTCTGGCGCTGACATGGAATACCGACGGTAACAGTTCTCCCGCAATCTTGTACATATTGGGTATCATGAGTAATAATCCCTGTGATGCCGTATATGTTGTTGTTAAAGCTCCCGCCTGTAATGACCCGTGAACGGTACCGGCTGCACCTGCTTCCGACTGAAGCTCGACAACCTTGACTTGCTGACCGAACATGTTTTTCTGACCGAAAGCCGCCCATTCATCTACGTTTTCCGCCATGGGCGACGAGGGTGTTATGGGGTATATAGCGGCAACATCGGTAAAAGCATATGATACATATGACGCTGCCTGGTTCCCATCCATCGTTTTAAGTTTCTTTGCCATTTGTTTCTCCTTTATTTAACATGTATATTAATTAATAACTTGGTTGTTACCACATTATATTGTAGCACACATACGCAATCTTTTGTACTCCACTCTTTGAAATTTCACCTTATTCCATACTGTACTTCGCCTATGGTATAATCATGTCAAAGAAAGCAAAGGCTGCCGGGAGAAATAAATGAAAAAATCAAAATACAGGTGGATATATATTGTTGCCTCTATAATAGTTGCTTTAGTAACGGTCTTTCTGATATTTTCGGCAGAGAGACAACATAACTTTGAAGCAATGGATCCTAACTGCAGCGATGCGAAATGGCTCATTAACCAACCCGTTGCTCACAGAGGATACTATAACGAAATGACCGCTCCCGAGAATTCATTGGAGGCTTTTTCGGAAGCGATTAAAAAAGGATATGCCGTTGAGCTGGATGTGAGACTTACGAAAGACAACCGCATTGTGGTCTTTCATGACAAGAATCTTAAACGAATGACGGGGTTTGATTCCGATGTAAGTAAGACAACTCTGGAACAGATTAAAGCCCTTACGCTGTCGGAAACTTCCGCCACTATACCGGAACTGACCGAAGCCTTGCAGCTTATCAACGGTAATGTGCCTGTATTACTGGAGATAAAATCCTCAGGATTATCTCATAATTTGGATAAGCTCGTTTATTCGGTTATAAAGGAGTATAAAGGAAGTATTGCCGTGCAGTCTTTCAATCCTTTAAGTATAAGATGGTTTGCAAAAAATGCTCCGGGTATAGCCAGAGGCATACTGTTGCGAGGCAACCATAAATACGATATCGCAAACAGGTTTACGGATAACCTTCACATGTTGTTCTCCAAACCAAATTTTGTGGCATATAAATACGAGAACCTCGTAAAAACCGATTTTTCCCAATTAAGAAGGGACGGCCTAATAGTACTGGGGTGGACGGTGGGAGAGAATATGCTCAACACGAGAGAATTTACCGCTCATTGCGACAATATTATACTGGAGGCCGAATGATGGTAAAGGGAAGAACCCTTTTAGGATATGATGACAATCCGGATAAAAGGAAGAATCTTAAGTACACCGATTGGCTGATTATCATTATTGCCTCATCACCGTTATGGGTGTCTTTGTTTATAGCTGTTGTTGTTGCGATATGTGTATTATTTGCCGCACTGGTCTTAGGTTTCACATTGACAGGATTCGGCTCGGTGATGTTTTTTGTTTATTCCGCTTTTTCATTGGCAGATGACCTGTGGCCTTCCGTTATGAAAATGGGAATTTGTCTTTTTGCTTCGGGCGCCGTAATAATTGCGGTTGCGGGATCTTTTAAAGGTATAAAGGTTTTTTTCGTATTATTGAAATCAGGTTATATGAAGATTAAAAATATGCTGTTGTTGAAAAAACTGGAGGAGCAGGAAAATGAGCAGAACAATTAAGGCCCTCATAATCGGCGGAGTATTTATGCTTCTGGGACTGGCGACATTCCTGGTCGGTTACTTTTCCAACAATCGTAAAGCGGATAGTTTACTTGAATTTGAAATCCGGGAAAAAATACCCCTGTCATCAAAATCCTATGATGCCCCGCAACCCGACAGTATTACAATGATAAGTATAATAACAAAAAGAATGCCTGTCACAATTCAATCCCACCAAGAGCAATATATCCGGTTGGAGTATTACGAAAACGCAGATCAGTCATTTGAGATAACG
>Ga0255341_1006788_pt1 | contig 10550 bp, 5 predicted proteins | sample wastewater_treat_8_FD_192418 | JGI IMG/M metagenome (GOLD analysis project Ga0255341, IMG submission 192418) | Wastewater microbial communities from Lulu Island WWTP, Vancouver, Canada - plant12 | ecosystem: Engineered > WWTP > Wastewater > Unclassified | place: Canada: Vancouver, British... | reverse complement strand
TTTGGATCGCGCTGCCCGCCCCCGCCGTGGAGAGGGTCATTGCTTGCAGGAAGGAAGAGCGGTTTTATCCAGGCGGTGCCGGTCCGGTAGTAGAGGGCATAGAGGGTGCTCAGGTCCCGCATGGCGCAGGGATCGGGGTCCGGTGTGAAAGCGGTAAAGCTCAGGACTCCTCCGAGAATGCCCGGCTTGCCCAGCACACGCTCACCGCCCGGCGACAGAGTCAGGCGCCAGCCCGGCCCCTCTGCGATCTCGAGTTCAAGGCCGTGGAAGGTAGTGTTCGCCGTGCCGCTGACGCTGCCGTCACGGTGAACGGTGACCGGACTTGAATCATAGAGCTGATGGAGCTGGACGGCATCGGCACAGTCCCCCCGGTAGCAGGGATCTTTAATGCCCAGGAAAACATTTTCCGTTCCATCAGCGGCGCGGTCAAAAAAATCAAAATATCTGCCGGTGCCGAAAAATACCCACAGATTGTCATCCCCATCCCGTGAAACAGCGGGGGCGGCGGTGACCGGTTGCTCGGTGCGGCACAGGATGGATAGATTCCAGGCCGCTGGGTCGGTGGCGTAAGGCCATGGATCGTTGGTTTTGCATGCCCTGCCGGAGCAGTTTTTCATGGAGAGCCGATACATGCCTCCCTGCCATGGCTCTCCGCGCATGAGTGATTCTCCCGCGTAAACGAGGTCGGTATTGAAATCAAGGTTTGTGTCGACGCTGACCGGGCCGGCCATGAAACCGGGCGGGCCTTCACCGCCGATGATACGGACGAGCTCCCCGGTCTTGAGATCGACGACAAAAAGCCTTGCCGGCTGGGTGCTTTTGCCGTGGTAGTCGGTGGGGCCGGAACCGAAGACCGCATACCACCGGTCGCCTTCCGGTTGGGTAAATCCCGGCTCGGCCTCAACGCGTACGATACAGGGGTGGGCGATGGTGAAGCCCAGCGCCGGATGGGTAAATTCCCACAGCAGGCGGGTATGATCCGGCACGGTTACATCCAGGGCGAAATAGGCGGACCGGAAAACCCGCAATTCCTCACCCGACCCGAAGTCGTCCGCGACCTCGATGGCGCCTCCCCCCATCCCCATGCCCCCGATGAGAATGGTACCCCATCCCCGCGGGTGGTCCGCATCGAGGGGATTTCCGGAGGCATCGGTAAATACGCGGGCGTCGGTAATTTTGGGTTTCAGGTCTACATAGTCCACGTGGGTGTAGTTGTTCCGGGTCAGCCACTTCAGGTGGGGAAGCAGGTTATGGGGGATGTAGGCCCACCGTTCATCACCAAATCCCATGGTGGATGCCGGCTCCGGACCGTACCACCCGTGTTCCACGGTATTGGTGGTTTCCGGATTGTCTCCCGTATGATAGATGCCCCCGGCAAAGGCATGCAGCATGCCGTCGTTGGCCCCGGAAAAGACGGTGAGGGGACGCCGCTTCCACCGGCGCGCGTACGCTTCGTATCCTTCATCGCCATAGATGATGTGGTAATTCTCCCGCGGCTCTTTTGCCAGGGCGGGCGCCGATCGGACGATGTCACCCAGTTTCCATACCGTCGCCGGAGGATCATCTTCGGCAGTGCGGCTTCGGTATCCCGCAACCGCTTCTCCCCGGATATAACGGATGATGATATCGGCCTCGGTTTCGTCGTGTGCTCCGAGGAAAGGGCGGAGCAGCGCCGCGTTTTCGGGGATGAATGGCAGGTATTCTCCTTCATCCACGAGACCGTTGCCGTTCCTATCGGCAAAGGTCATGATGGTTCTTTCCGCCGCGTTTCTCATGGCAAGCCTTTCCCCCGCCTCCCAGAGGGGGCGGATCGCGGTGAGCGGAACCACCGCATCCGGCAAATCGCGGTCCGCCCTGCCGTCTCCGTCATCATCGCCGAAAAGGCGGGCACACCCTTCATCGCCTTCTTCCGCGCTGCCGAAGCGGACGATGTGATCACGCTCATAGACCAGCGCTCCATCGGCGTCGGTGTCCTCACGGATATTGCCCAAAGCGTCGATCCAGAGGGCCTGGAGAAATCCCCGCCAGTCGTTCGCAAGACCGTGCGGGGTGGGGAATGGCTGATAAAAGGTCTGGAAGATGGCGGCCTCGTCCTGAAACGACCGGGGGCTGACGGCAATGCCGCCGCCGGGGGCGTTGCGGTTGAGAATGCTCACCGCGGCCTGCTGCAGTTTCTCTCCCAGCAGCGAAGCATCGCCCGCCTCATAGCAGGTATCGGGGAGCCCGTCCCGATCCCTGTCCCATTCTTCGGTTGCATCGGGTCGGCGGTTGCCGTTGGTGTCGATAAAACCTCCGTTTCTGGCGGCATCACGCAAAAGGGAGGATACGGACCCGAAGGCGGAGATGGTGAAAAGAGTGATGGTTTGCACGCCGTCGCTTTCCGCATCCGCCCTGAGATCGCTGGTGTGCGCCCAGAGCGCGATGTCATCGAGGAAGTCGGAGCCTTCCTCGGCGGCAAGCGTGGGGTCATTGCCGTCCGCGTCGTAGTCCCGCAGATGTGCCGCTTCACCATTGGGCGGGCTCTCGGGGATCTGCTGGTCGTGGGTTGATTCGCCGTCGGAGATCAGAATGATGAACGATCGGGCACAGGGAACAATCTCCGGAAACCCTTCAAAAAAGAAGGGATCATGGTGACCGCCCAGGTAGTAATCAGGCGGGGTGTGGGGATAGGCGGGCGGAATCTGCATTATATGGCGTACCGCCTCAAACAGCGATTCCGCCAGGGGCGACCAGGTGGAGAACGGTGCGTCTTCAATGGTCCGGACAAGGTTCGGCAGCTCATCGCCGACCGGATTGGCAATCCGTCCTCCCTCCCCGTCCTGGTTAAAAAGCATCAATCCCAGACGGGACCTTCCGGCCAGGCCGTGCAAGAGGCCGCTGATTTCACCCGCCCGGAAGTCGTCCGGTTCATGGATCCTCTCTTTAACCACCCGGATGGTGAGTTGCAGCACGCATTCGGTGAGCGGGTCTGGGGTGCTGCCCAAGCAGATCACCCCCCCGGCCAGTCCGAAGTAAACGGGCGATGCCGGGTCCATCCCGAGCTGCTCCGGCGGCGGATAGAGCCGGCCGGCGCCGCCCGCGTAGCGCTTTACCATGACGTAGCCATCGTCTCCGTTTGCTTCTCCCAGAAGGTGGCTGACTCCGCTGTTGTCGCGGGTGCCGGACGCGGTTTTGCCGCCGATCAGCGCCTTTCGCACCATGTCGATCCGCCGCATGGTCAGCCAATTGAGAAAATTGCCGTTCCAGCCCCCGGTCTCGTTTATGTAGAAGTATCCGCTGCCGGAATAGGCGTACGAGGCGGAAGGTTTGAAGTATCCTTCATAGGTGCGCTCCGGGTTGAAGTCCCCTTCGTATGCCGCCCGGTTCATACTGACCGAGTTGTCCATCACGATGAGAATGATGGGGGGTATCTCACGGGCGACAGTCATGGGATGGTGGGTGTAGTCGATTAAGGTCTGCGCCCGCGGCGTCAGGGGGGCGCCGAGAGACGATAGCAGCAAGATACAGATTATCTTTTTCATCGGGCCATTTTCCAAACTTCGCCGTACCGGCGAAAAGGGTATTAGCGGAGAAGGGCAACGGTATCAGCCGTGGTATGCGACGGCACAGGCGGCGGTTACCATATACTTCTATACTCACTCACCACCTGTGCGCATGCCCCGGCCCGCAGACAGCCTCTGCTCCTGATCTGAAACAGTATCTTCGTGCTTCCCGTCCCGCCCAGGCCGGTTCCCTCTCCCGCCGAGGCAAATTCCGCCGACCCGCCGCTCAAAAGGGTAGTGGCGATACGGTCCACATCAAGGGCCAGCGGCTGGTTGCAGAGATTGCCACGAATGTCCGGCGATGATTCCGGGGAATCGGTCAGCCGGTCGTTGAGGGAGGGTTGGGCGGGGTAATATCCCATGACCTCGTTTTTCAGGTGCGGATCAGTGTTGAATCCCCGCACGGTTGCGCTTCCTTCCCGCATGATTTCTTCGATAATGCTGACCGCCAATGGATGCCCCCCGTCAGCCAGGTAAAACGCGTCCTTGGCCATCCGCTGATTGCGGGATATGTTGCGGTCGGTGACCACGAGGGCGATGGCCAGTGTACCCAGAAGCAGCAGGGCGGCAATGATGACCATGACGGTTACCATGAGCGCGCCGGATTCGTGCAATGAGGCTTTTGTGTCGGTGTATGATTGGTTCATGCTCCGGTGGGAAACCATCTCACAACCCCAGGTTTCTCGGGGTTATGGTTGTGGAAAGGGTCAATCTCCGGTAATGGTCGCCATGTAGCGGATGGGTATAAAGTTTATCCGGCCGGGGCGCTTTCATGGTCATGGTTATCTTCACCGCCCTCAGGTAACGCCGTTCCGCTTTGCTTGGCCGGTCGGATAAAAGCATCTCACCCAGTTCATCCGCGATTGAATCTCCATCGTCATCCAGATCATTATCGATCCCGTCGTCATCCGCGAGTATCAGGTAGCTCATGCTCAGGTCCTCCACGTTGACTGCCATAGAGCGGGCGCCGCCCCCGGATCTCCAGCTCTTGGCGGCAGTGTCCCATCTCCATATCTGCCGTACCAGCTCATTGTTTTTCACGGTGTATCGCACGGTTTCCATGACCCCGTCGCCGTCGACATCGGCGGTGAAGGTGAAAGCGCCGGGCGCGGCCTCTTCCACATCCTCTTTTTCCCCGTCGGTAAAATCCGCGCCGGCCACATCCCCCCAAATGGTGACGCCCTTGAGCTTATATCCGGCCATCCTGATTTCCCTTACCATGCTCTGTTCGCTGCTTCTCATGGCCTGATACATGTGCGCCAGGTCATCCTGCGTTGAATAAGCGCGTCTCTGCGCGATGAACAGGTTGTATGCCCCGGCCGCCAGGGCGCTGCTCACGGTAACGGCGATCATGAACTCAACCAGGGTGAACCCCTTTGAGTGTTCTCGCACAATAAGTTTTAGGGTGTTAAACATTTACAGTACCGAAGCGACGGCAACCCGCTTGTGCCGCGCTTTCCAGGTTACGATGACCGCCACCGTTTTTCTGCCGGCGCAGGGGGTGTTGTCCGCGACATTCCAGAACCGTTTGTATGCGGCGCGTTTCATGTCGAAAGCGATTGCAGTGTCCTCATCCGCCGTCATCAAGAGATCTTCCGCATGATCAGCCTGCAGTGGATCGGTTGCATGCTTCAGGTTGCCGTTGTTCCCCGGGTTGGTGTCGGCGAGGTCGGGGTGGTCGACGGTGCGTGTTTTCAGCTCTTCCATTTTATCCTGGGCCAGGATGGCGGCGATGGTCAAGTAGCGGGAGTCGGACAGCGTGTGGGAAGATGAAATCTGCATGGTTATCAGGCCGGCAGTGGCTATGCCGAGGATGACCATGGCCAGGACAATCTCAATCAGGGTGAATCCGCTTTCCTGTGGGATGAGTCCGGTACGGTTCATTTGTGCGGGGCCGATTTGGCATCGGCTTTTTGCTGGTTGTTCATGTACAGGTAATTTCTGAACCGCTTGATGTTGTTGCGGCATTCGGTGGCGGCGGCATACAGGCTGTCAAACTGGTCCTGGCTGATATAGGTGCAGTCCAGAGCGCGGTAGAGCTGGGATTGCAGCTCGCTGCACGACCTTTGGGCATATCCCAGCGACCGGCTCACCTCGCTTGAGGAGCCGTTGTCAAACCCCTTGGCGATGTTGTCCATGATTGACCCGCACGCCTTCCACGCCTGATCCCTGAGGCTGAAATCCTTTCTCAGATCGGTCTGATTGATCATCGCGGAAAGCGCTTTGGAAAGATCCCGGGCCTGGTTCCAGCAGGGCAGCTCCTCAAAATTCTTGTATTGCATAGATCCTCCTTTACCAACTGTTTTCAATTTTTATTCTTCCGGTTGAGGAAGAGACCTTGACCGAACGTTGTTTCCCCCGGCTGTTTTTGAGATATATACCCCCGCTGGAGGCGGTGCCCTGGGGGTTGAAGGCAATAATGCTCGTCCCGGACCGGTGCGTGCCCCGGTAATCGGTGGCGTGATTGATCATAACCTGTTCCGGCAGGGGGTGATAATCCCGGCGAGCCGCCCACTGGTTAGAACCGCTAAAGGCATTGCCCTGTTCCAGCCGGTATCCCTGGGGGTTGTTGTCGAGATAAAATCGCACGCGGTACTCTTTCCCCGCAGAGGCGGCGCACATCCTGGCATACTGCAGGGTTGCAAAGATGGCCCTGACCGTGCCGTTGAGCCTGTAATCGGCCATGTTGTGGAAAAGCGACGGCACGCTGATGGTGGCCAACACCGCGATTATTGCCATGACAACCATTAATTCTACCAGCGTGAATCCCCGTTGTTTGGTTGGTGCGCCCATCGTAACCTCAGGAGTGTTTCATCTTCTCCACATCAACCTGAGAGCATATTGTGTGCCAGAGGAATCCGGTGGTATGCCGAAGCGTTTAAGGTGGATGCTGTCTAAAAGGTAAGGCGGGGCGGGGCGGCTGTTCGCAGTGGTTTGAGTTTACACAAGAAAAAGTGTCGCAGGAAGATACAGGGGTTCAGATTTTTTGGACAGGCATGAGAATCAAGGGTATCTCTAAAAATTTACGCAATGCACCATCTCTGACATTCCCGCAAAAGCGGGAACCCGCAAAAATGAAATAGCCGGATTCTCCGATCAAGTCGGGGAATGACAAGAACATGAATCATTAGAGGTCCCTTTAAATAAGAGAGGTTTCGGGTTGAGGGAAGGATAGGAAGCACGATACAAGGCATTACTGTTTACTTAAAAGGTTATTTTCGAGGCTGGAAATGGCTGTCTAAGACAAGAGAACACCATTTTTTGTGGCGAATCGATTGAAAAATCAATCGGTTGACTTGGTCCGACCCCACCGTTTTGTTTAATTAATTGAAAAAAGTCTAAAAAAAATATAAAATAGAAAATATTTCATTGTAAACGGGGGAATGCCATGAAAAAAATTATTTGTTTGACGGTTTTTTTGGTGCTGTTTTTAATCGATCAGGGTTTTGCCGGAACGGTTGAGCTGCCCCGGACAGGGCAGACCACCTGTTATGACAGCGCGGGTAATATGATCGCCTGTCCGGGAACCGGTCAGGATGGTGATGTGCGGGCGGGAGTGGAGTGGCCTTCGCCCCGTTTTGCCATTACCTACTGTACCTCGGATGCTCCCTGCACCGGGCAGACGGAAGACTGTGACGGCGACCCATCCAACGACGTGGTCATGGATAACCTGACCGGTCTCATGTGGACACGCAAGGCATGCAATGAAGGTGCCTGGCCCGTTCTCTATTGGGGCGATGCTGTGAGCTATGCGTGGAATCTTGCACTGTGCGGCCATGATGACTGGCGGCTGCCCAATGCCAATGAGCTTGAGAGTCTCATCAATGCGGGCGTTGCCGATCAGATAGACTGGCTTGGAAGTGCGGGTTTTACCGATCTTGTGCAGAATTGGTATTATACCTCAACCAGGGCTTTCTATGACTTGACATACTACAGCTATCCTAATTTCGCTCTTGGGCTCCACCGGGGTGATGGCGCACAAAGACTGGATAGAGTCGCTTCTTGGGGTATGGCACCCGCGTGGCCGGTCCGTGCCGGACAGAGCGATGATTCGGACTCAAACTATCCCGCCAATATCTGGAAGACCGGACAAACCGCAAGCGAAAGCGCACAGGAGGGTGATGACGGTAACCTGCGGATGGGTGTGGCATGGCCCGATCCGAGGTTTACGATCACCTATTGCAACAGTAGCGGCCCATGTGCCGGTCAAGCTGCCGACTGTGACGACGACGCATCCACGGATGTGGTGACCGATAACCTCACCGGCCTGATATGGGCACGGGACGCCAATCGCCCCGACGGCCCCAAGAGCTGGACGGATGGACTCAATTACGCAAAAAATCTGACGCTTTGCGGCTACACTGACTGGCGGCTTCCCAACCGCCGGGAGCTCCACAGCCTCACCGATTTTTCTCAGCACGCACCCGCGCTTCCCGCAGGCCATCCTTTCACTCAGGTGGTGGAAGGAGTTCCTGAATCGTATGGCGTGATGACCCCCCGGGCATACTGGTCATCCACCACCTGCGGGCAGAATCCCACTGACGGCTTTTGTGTCAGCATGTATGACGGAAGTGTCGACCGATGCACCAAGACCAATGCAGCCGACTATTATGTGTGGCCGGTGTGCGGCGGCAATACAGAGGCGGGCAAGGGGCTTCAGGTGAGCATCACCGGCGCACGCTTTGCCGAGGCGGGCGGGGAGTACAGTTTTACTCTTACCTATAGCAACAACCTTTCCTTTGATGCTCAGGATCTCGTCGTGCAGGTGTATCTGCCGTCTGATGCGCTCTATGTTTCAAGTACCCGCAATGGTATCTACCGGCTGGCTAACCATGAGGTATTCTGGAAATTGGGTGCGGTGGCGGCAGGCGCTTCCGGTGATCTCGCGGTCACCGTTGAATTTGCCTGGGGCATTCCACCCCATACTGATGAGCAGATCATTGCCCAGATTGATGCCGCCAACTCCCCCCGGCACACCATCGATACACTGGATGAGTATCTTGCCTACGAACCGGCCGCCCTTACTGCTACCCACAGCCTTACCCGGGCGGAAATTAAAGCGCTGATCAACTCCGATCAGAAGTTCAGCAGGCTCTACCAGCTTGCGACGGGGATGGGGTTTGAGGATTACGGGCTTGCTGAACGGAGGGAGGTGGAGCAGGGCCCCGCTGAAACTGTTATGCAGTTGCTCAAGCAATCGCCGCTGGAAGTGCTCTTCATCCACAAGGCCGGCGACCTCTATTTCATCGAGAAGTATGAGACGTCGGCCGGTACGGTGTCCATCTTAGATGCCGGAGGCGGCTTTTCAGTCGATCTTGCAACAGGTTCGGCCAAGGGGTGGGGCAGTTGGGCCGGTCAGCAGAGCGAAGGGTTATATGGCGCCGGTTTCCTCGCAGCAAATTGTCCCGATGAGCAGTGGCGTTGCCTGCTCAATTGCATGACCGATAAGGGTCTCATAGATATTTTTATGCAATTGGGCAGCGCCATCCAAACCAGCGCTTCTGCTTCCAAATGTTATGCCTGCGCCCTGGGTGTCAAAGAGGCCTGCAGCGGATGTTCGATGCTGGTGCTGAAGCATATGCTGGAGAACAGCAACAAATTGAATCTCAGCGCGAAGAAGACTAACGATACAATCGAATGCTTCAACGATTGCATCAGGAATCCCGGCAGCCACTACTGTTCGGGCGATCTGCCCTATTGCCCCTCCTGGGCGGAGTTGAACTGGCTGCAGAAACTCCACGTCCTTACCAGCTACGGTGCCTGGACGGCGGTCAAGGTCTGCGATCCGGCCACCTGTACCTACACCCATACGGCGTCATTCAAGGCCTGCGGTCCCTGTGTGGGATGCAATGAGGGCGCATGTGACATGTTTATCGACATGTGCGGCCCCGTGCCTGAGATTCTCGTGGGCGGTGACCCCAACGAGAAGCTTGGTCAGAAAGGGAACGTTATTGCCGGCCAGCAGCTGGACTATACCATCAACTATGAAAACTATGGCGAGGGTACCGCATTCGGGGTGTACGTAACGGATGAGCTGGATGAAAATGTAGATGACAGCACCCTGGTGATAAACAACGGCGGGACATATTATTCTTCAAACCGGCTGTTGACATGGGAGGTGGGTGACCTCCGCCCCGGCGCAGGAGGTTCGGTGGGCTTCAGCGTGCGGGTTAAGGACGGCCTGGCAAGCGGCACCGAGATTATCAACCAGGCGACGGTCTATTTTCCCAGCGTGCCGGAAATCACGCCCACCAATGCGGTGGTGAATGTTGTAAGGGATATTGTCGCCCACCCCCAGGAAGTGGAGGTTGAATCAGGTGCCCCGCTTGCGCTGCTCCTCTCAGGCGCCGCTTCCGGAGGGAGATCCCTTACCTATAAGGTAGTGTCGGGACCTTATTACGGAGAGCTCAGCGGTACCGCCCCCGCGCTCACCTATACCTCGTCTGAGAACTACAATGGACCGGATCGGTTCAGTTTCCTGGTCAGCAATGGCGCATCGGAGAGCGAACCCGCGGAGATACGGATCACCGTTCTTCCTTCAGCTTCTGATGCGATTCCGCCCACGGTGGTGTTGACCAATCCGGCGGATGACGCCCGGGACATCCCGGTTTCGGATGCGGCCATAGCAACCGATGCCTATCCGCCGGTGATCTCAGCGATGTTTTCTGAGCCGGTGAATCCGGACACGGTAAATCAAACCACCTTTACCGTGGGAGGTGTCGCAGGGACGGTCGGCTATGATGTTTCTCTCCGGAGGGCCTTTTTTACACCCTCACGCCCCCTTGCCCCATCCACCACGTATACGGCGACGATTACCACCGGGGTGAAGGATAACAATGGGAATGCCCTGGCCGAAGACCATACCTGGCAGTTTACCACCATTTCTGATGTGGCCATTGAAGTGCTTCTGCCGCCGCCGCACACGACGGTGATTGATTTCGGAGCAGTTGCCCCCCGCGGTGCATCGGACCCAAAGATCGTTACCGTAGTCAGCGCCGGATTGAAGGA
>Ga0255341_1006785_pt1 | contig 10553 bp, 9 predicted proteins | sample wastewater_treat_8_FD_192418 | JGI IMG/M metagenome (GOLD analysis project Ga0255341, IMG submission 192418) | Wastewater microbial communities from Lulu Island WWTP, Vancouver, Canada - plant12 | ecosystem: Engineered > WWTP > Wastewater > Unclassified | place: Canada: Vancouver, British... | reverse complement strand
CATGCCCATCTCGGCGAACTGGCTCGCCATCGACAGGTACAGGTAGCCCGAGAAGAGCTCCCAGTTGATCTGGCTGTTGAGGGCCTCCTCCATCCGCTGGTCCAACATCTGGTCCTCCCTGGTCGCTTGCGGGGCCTCGAGCCCCCGTCTCCGGAGACACTACCCATTCTGCGATGAGGGAGTACGTGTATGGGCGTCGAAGGGAACACCTGAGAGGACGGGAGCTGTCTGATCGGAGTCCGATGAGCAGAGCGTTCGTCAAGGAGCCGGACGAAGGGGCGCCCGCGGAGGGCCTCCCCGAACGGCCGCTGAGCGAGCACCCGAACTATGTGACGCCCGCCGGCCTGCGCCAGCTCGAGGCCCGGGTGGGCGAGTTCGAGCGACGCCGGCTCGAGCTGCTTGACGACGACCTCGACGGGGAGCTCGCCTATGTGGACCGCGACCTGCGCTATTACGCGGCGCGGCTCGAGAGCGCCATCCCCGTCGCCATGGCCCGCCAACCGCGCCGCGAGGTCGCCTTCGGGGCGGTCGTCACCGTGAGCCAGGACGGCGGTCGGCGGCAGACGTTCTCCATCGTCGGCGAGGACGAGGCCGACCTCGAGCACGGCAAGATCAGCTACATCTCGCCGCTCGCGGAGGCGCTGCTCGGCGCGCGCGTCGGCAAGACCGTCCTCTGGCGGCGGCCGGTCGGGAACCTCGAGTTGACGGTCGAGGCGATCGACTACCCGAAGGAGTGAGGGAGCTCACTCCGGCACGACGACGAGGTACGCCGGGGGCGCGATGCGCTCGTCAGCGGATCCGGAAGCGCGACGCCGCGCTCCACACGCCGTGTCCCGCGTCGTTGCTCGCGCGCACCTTCCATGTAAGACAGACGCCCTTGGGCAGCGCCCGGCTCGCCTTCCACTTCAGGGCCGTAAGACCCGTCTTCTTCATCAGCAGCTTGGCGCCCTTGTAGACACGCACCTCGTACCTTGCGGCCAGCCTCGCGGTCTTCCACTTGAAGACGGGCCGCCTCGTCTTGACGACGCCCTTCGGCCCGGCGACCGGCGGCTTGCCCGGCTTGGAGAGCTGCCCGAACATGATGCTGTGGGTACACCAGGCGTCGTTGGTGACGCGGTACTTCCACGAACCGGCCGGCCACAGCGAGCCGTCTCCCTCGCCGAGGACTTCGAACTCCGCGCCGGACCAGCCGGAGACGGGGGTCAGATCGATATAGCCCTGCACCTGCGCCGGATCGAGGATCCCCATCGCGGCGAGGAACTCCGGTGTGAAGATGCCGTCGAAGGTCGCCGCGCTGCCGTCACAACCGTGAGCCGTGAGCCCGGCGAGCCCGGCCGCCGTGAACGTGGGCGGATCGATGTCGAGCCAGTGCATGTCGGTGACGAACAGGCTGTTCCGGTAATCGCGGGCGGCGACCGCCGAGCAGTCGACCATGAGGCCGAAGGCGGCCTCCACGTCTCCGCTGTACGACTCCGCCGTGTCGACGACCGTGGCCTGCACGGTGAACCGGCTCGCGGCCGTCAGCATGGCCGGATCCGCGGGTTCGATCGACACCAGGGCGTCGGGGTCGCCGACGACGGCGACGAAGTTGACGCGCTGCCCTGGCGTCTTGTCGAAGGCCAGCGTCAGCGGGACGCCCGCGACCAGCGGCGTCGCCGCCAGCTCCGTCTGCGCCATGTCCGGCAGGTCGAAGTCGGCCGGAACGCCGCCGACGAAGCCCATCACGTAGGTCTCGGAGCAGCTCTCCCAGAACCCCATGCCGTAGGCGGCCCCGGGGTCGAGCGACGTGGCCCCGCTGCCCCGCGGCGCCGGCGAGGGCACGACCACAAAGGGCGTCGCCTCTTCGCCGTACGTCGAATCGGCAGGCACCCACGTCACCGGACCCGTCGTGACGACGGCGGATGCTATCGGCGCCACGGCCAGAGTGACGAGCAGCGCGCCGAGCACGAGCACGAACAGGCGCGCGTGTCGCGTCTTCGGGAGCGTCTCTTTCATGGTCGATCCTCCTCGAGGGGTGTGTCCCTCTACATCGGCACGCCGAGGTGCGGCATGACGGTACGGGCGGCGTCGACGCCCGCAACCCGTCTTCACGGATGGCTACGACGGAGGCGCAGATGGGACAGTCCGGGAGCACTGCTGACGTCCGTCACGAACCTGTTGCACCTGCTGGCCTCGTGCCGTGCTCCATCCGGGCCGACCGGCCTGTACAGTCAGCCCGCCGCGTCCTCCTCCCGGCGCAGCACGACCGACGTAGCGACCTGGCGCTCGGGGATGCTCCAGTAGCGGCGCAGCAGGCGGTCCTTCTCGGCCGGGGTCACGAGGCGAAAGCCGTGACGCTCGTAGAAGCGCACCGCCCAGACGGCATCGGCCCACGTGCCGACGAGCAACGGTCGGCCCCGCACGCTTGCGCCACGGACTCGCTGCGCACCCGCGGACTGCGGCAGACTCAAGAGGTGCGCCAGCAGCCCAGCCGAGCACCTGGCAGTCGAGGTCCTCGAGGCGGCTGAACGTGCGGCCCACGAAGAGTCGACCTGGGTCTGCAGGCCGGGCGGCATCTCGAAGTGCACCACGGGCTCCTTGCTGGTCCAGCAACCCTCAGGAGCGCCAAGGCCGTGAGATCCGTCACCGGAACGAGGTGGTCGGCATCTCCCCGAACCGCAGGGCGGTCGTGCGGCTCATCAGCATGGTGCTCGCCGAACAGCACGATGAGTGGGCCGTGGTGCGCCGCTACATGAGCGTCGGCTCGCTGGCCAAGCTCGCGCCGGTGACCGTGGTCGAGCTCGAGGACCTGGAGGAGGTGGCACCGCAGCTCATGCCGAGCTGAGCATCACAGAGGCGGGTGGAGCGCCGCTGCTCGTGCACCACCTTGACGGACGTGACCCAATCTCGCCCAGGAATGGTCCTGCCTAAAACGCCCCGATTCCCGCACGAAGACGATGTCCACTTGCCCAAGGGCGCTATCCAGTGGGCGGTTTCTGGCCTCAATGATGTCGTAGGCCACAAAGTCCCGTTCCTTCATGAACTGAACGACATCGTAGAACTGCGGCGCTCCTTTCTGGAACCCGAACAACGACACCTCTAGCACGACGGCTTCCGTTGCGGCCAGTGCTCCTTGCGCTCCGCGGAGTACATCAAGTTCGGCACCCTGCACATCTGCCTTGATCAGAAAGGGGCCGTGCAGTCTCTTCTCAGCAAGAACGTCATCGATGGTCACCTGGGGCACCGCGGCCACAAACCCATCCGCTTCGGCGCCCATGGTCTCCTCGTACAGTGACGAGCCTTCGAGATCATCGTGCACGTGAATAGACACGGTTCCGGCGCTCGCACCCGCTGCCGCGAGCACGTAGGAACCTTGCCGTCCCTGCAGGGCCGAAACCATGACAGGCTCGAACGCCGCGAGCGGCTCAATCAGAAGAAGATAGGCCTCAGGGAAGGCGCTGTGCAGATCTGAAGTCCCCCTGCCGACACCAACGTCCACAATCACCTTGGGCCGGAAGCCGAGTCTGTGCATCAGCGCATAGGACTCAGCCATGGTCGTTCGCATATCTGAGTCCGTGTCTTGGCGACGCCGAACATCATAGCCGAGTCCGTTGATCAAACGCTTCAGCGCTTTCTTGACAGGCATGTCTCTCTCCACGGTCCCTTCCGTCTTGCTCTACGGATACCATTGCTGCGGACCCTGGCGTTGGGGCCGCGAGACGTGCCGCCCGCCGCATCTTCAGCCGCGCAGACGCGGGTTATCGCTCTTCCAACCTCCGCGCCCGATTCACTGGCACTCGAGCAAGTACGCGGTGTAGGCGTCATCGGCGTAGTCCATCGGAATTGCCTCGGCGGCGCAGTCGACTACGAGCAGTGTATCGTAAGGCGCAGAGGCACCGTACTCGCTTCATGACTGAAGGGCCAACCTCAACCCGGTTATGACCTTCCCGATCTCGCCTGACTCGTCCTCTATGCTGCCTCGAGAGAAGCGTCCGCAGGCATCCGCTGCGTGCGGTAGATGTCCGTAGAAAGCCCTGCATACACAGCCGACACCCCCTTCGGCGCCCTTATTACGCCGTACTCCTCCGCAGGGAGTCGGGTACCAAACCGGCACCGGTTGCAGCGCACGAGAAACACCCGGGGACTTTCGGATCCGGCCCTCGTCGGGGAATGAGAGTGCGTTTGTGCCTTTATCTCTGTTGCCGCACTGATGGTTGCGCGCGTCGAGCCACTCACGGCTGCTGACCGCAGCGATGAAAGATGTCGACAACTGTCGTGCTGGTTCCATTCTTGGGCTTGCTGGTTTGAAGCCTCACCTTGCTGGTTCGAGACAGGACTTTGCGGCGGGAGCACGGGCATGGACGCGGGGCCGAGCGTGCGGCTTTGACTGCGTGCTGCTCGCCGGATCTTTCACATACAGTTGCGTTCAGAAAGGTCCAGGCAGGCCGCGAGTACTGACGCTCCTGCGCGTCTACTAGTGGTATGGTCAGCGTGACCAGCGCGGCTGGAGGAGGGCTCATGGACAGCGAAGCGCGGGAGTAGCCAGCATGGGGCGCAATCCCACCGTTGGCATCATCGGTTTCTGCTTGGCGCTGCTCGGTCTCCTGACCGTCAGTTCATTCCTGCCTGGCTCTCCGATCGATGGTTCATTCCTGCTTGGCCCTCCGCTCGATGCGGGCCTCCTTCCACTGGTGGCTGCGGTTCTCTGTGTGTTGGGCTTGCGCAAGGCGCGGCGGGAGTGGCGGAGGTCAGGACTTACGAAGGTCGGATTGGTCCTCGCAGTCCTCTCGCTGGTGCCTGTGGTCTCCGCCGGATTCACCTATGGCTGGTTGCCGGCGCGCACCGGCAGGTCGGCGGTCGATGTGAAGAACATGCAGCTGTACCTTCAGTACGTAGGCCGACCAATGACCGCATGGGTCGACGCCTCGATTGCCGTTGGAGACGCGAGCAGGGCGCTGATGAAAGATGACCAAGCCAAGTTCGAGCACCGCGTTGACCGTGCTATCTCAAGGCTGCAAATCGCGCAGCAAGAGATGAAGATTATCGAGTCACCGGACAACCACCGTATTCGTGCTGCGCACGCGGCACTTGTGCGTCGTCTAGATGATTGATTCCACGCCCGCAGCCTCAGGCGCAGTAGTCGACGAGCGCCCGGCTCGGCCTGCCCAGCCGGTGGTTGAGGCTGATGCAGGCCGCCAGGCAGAGGAACCTCTGCAGGATGCGCTCGCGCAGGCCGGCGAGGGTGCGGGCCCCGTGGCGCTCCAGCGTGAGCAGGTCCTTGCAAGTCCAGAAGATGCTTTCGATGCGCTGGCGGATCTGGGAGAGGTGAGGACCGCCTGCGGGCTCGTCCTTACGCTGCGGTCGCACGACGAGCACCTCCAGCTCCGCGGCGCTCGCGGCGAACTCGCGCCCGGCGTAGCCCTTGTCGCAGACCAGCAGCTCTCCGCCGCGCGCGGCCCGCTCGAGCAGCTCGAGTGCGACCTCACGCTCGCCGCGGGCGGGATCGGCGAGCGTGAAGGCGCGCGGCGTGCCGTCGGGAGCGGCCAAGAGGTGCAGACGAAAGCCCCAGTACCAGCGCGTGTGGGCGGCGCAGTAACCGTAGCCGGCGGCCTCGCCGAGCGCCGAGCGCTTGACCGTCTCGCGGCTGGCGGCGCAGGGCACCGGCGTCGAGTCGACGAGCAGAAGGTCGTCCGCCGAGCCCGGGCTCGCGCTTGCGAACACGCCCATGAGCCATTCGATCGCGCCTTGAAGCCGCCGGCGCCGCTTGTGGTAGCCGCTCTGGCCGGGCAGGTCAGGGAACAGGTGCCCCAGCTGGCGACGGGCGGCGCGCAGGAAACGGCGGTCGGAGGGGATGCCCATGATCGCCTGGGCGACGCAGAGCGTGACCAGCTCGGCGTCCGTGACCTTGCGCCTGGCGTTCTGACGCGCCTCTGGCAGAAGGTCGTCGGCTGTGCAATAAACCACCGTGCAGAGAGTGTCGAGGTCGGCGTCCATCGTGGCCTCCAAGCAGACGATGCGCTAGACACCGTCGGCTTCGGCCTCTCTGCTTTGCTTTCCTTGGACAGGCTCAATCTCGTGGAATCAATCATCTAGGGGATGAAATCAGGAGCGGGAAGCGGTTCCGCCGCGTGTACAGGGACTACATCAACAAGCCGACGACGTCAGCAGCGAACAGAAAGAGAAGAGTTGAGACGCTTGAGAGGCTCTGGGACGAGTTCGTGGACGACGGGCTCGACTGCGCCATGACCCTCAAGACATGGGGTTCTGTCATAGACGAAGAGGCGGCCGAGATGGGTCTTGATATGCCGCCATGGATAGCCGAACTGAGGTCAAGAATGGAGCAGGCGTTGTAAGCGCAGGGGTCTTGGACGCCCTAGTCAGCGAACAGCGGTGGGGCGTCCGGTGCGTCCGCCCTCGCCCTTGGAGCCTTCTTGAACGTCTGCCCCACCTGCCCCATCGGCGGCGCGTCGATGCGCATCCCGTCGAGCAGAGCGGCCACGGTGAAGAGCTGCAGCCGAGGATGCGTCCCCCAGGGCGACTGGTAGAAGCCCGCCGATGCGGCCTCTTCGCGCATCGGCTTGGTCGGGGACTCCATCGAGATGAGCACGCCGATCGCGGCCTTCTCGCGCTCCACGACGCCGCGCAGGTCGCGTACCATCCCAACGCCGATATTCACCCCGGCTTTGACGGACAGCAGGATGTGCTTCAGGTCGGTGGGCTTGCCCTCGTGGAAGGCGATGCGCCCGTCGATGCCCTTGTCGGCGCCCTTCTTCTGCTCCACCGGCCGCGCCCCCACGAGGCCCAGGGCCCACCACTGGAACTGGTAGGGGTCGTCGGCCGCGAGCTGGCGCGCGCCCTCCAGGTCGACCGGCTCGCCGATGACCTCGTACTCGTCCTTCACGGACTCGCCGAAGGCGTCCATCAGGCGGTGCTTCATGAGGTTCACGGCGAGGTGAGTGATGTCGATGCCGGTCCAGCGGCGCTTGAGGCGGTGGGCGACCGCAATCGCGGTACCGCAGCCGCAGAACGGGTCGAGCACCACATCGCCCTCGTCACTGGACGCGGTGATGATGCGCTCCAGGAGTGCTTCGGGTTTCTGGGTCGGGTAACCCAAGCGTTCCTGAGCTTGTGAGTTGATGGGCGGTATGTCCGTCCAGACGGTAGTCACCGCCGCGCCAGGCATCTCATCGAGATACCGCTTGTATCGTGGCATCCCCGACTTCGTGTAGACGAGACGCCCCTCTCCGTCGAGCTTCTGCATCTTCTCGCGTGTCCAGCGCCACACGCGCGTGATACCCCGCCACTCGTAGGTCAGGTTGGGTCTGTTCGGGTTCGGGTTGAGGCAGTTGTCCAGCATGTAACGCCTGCCCGTCTCCGGCTCCACGCTGCTGTAGTGACTTCGGATGTACTCTTGTCGGTGGGGCAGGTACTGCGTGTGCCAAGTCGGGTCCGCTCCCTTCGAGTAGTAGAGGAGCGTGTCCTGAGCGGCGGGGTAGCGCGTGAAAGCGTGCCCTTTGGCAGTAGATCGCTGCCAGCAAATCTCGCCGCGGAAGAACTGCGGCCCGAACACCGCGTCCATGAGCAACTTGAGGTAGTGGCTCGCGGTCGGGTCGCAGTGCAGGTAGATGCTCCCCGTCGGCTTGAGCACGCGCCGCAGCTCTACGAGGCGCGGGGCCATCATGGCCAGGTAGGCCATCATGTTGGAGTCGCCGAGCAGCGTGTAGAACGCCTCCAGGGCGTTCGCCACTTCGCCCCCGGCCTGCACCGTCTCGAAGTAGCTCCGTGCCGCCTCCTGGTCCCAGGTCCAGGTGTCCTCGAACGCCTTGATTTGACTGGCGGCCTTCTCGCCGGAGTGCTCCTTGAACAGCACGTTGTAGGTCGCGTTGCTGTTGAAGGGCGGGTCCAGGTACACGAGGTCCACTGACTCGTCCGTGACGTAGCGCCGCAGCACGTCCAGGTTGTCGCCGTAGTAGAGGGTGTTCTTCTTCATGGCAGCCTCGAGGCTATCATCCGACCATTACGGCAGAATCGTCAGCAGTCCTGCCGGCAGCTCTTCGCGGTGTTCACACCGAGTCAGATCACCGGCCTCCACAGCATCCCCGGCACGCACGTGTAATGGGCTGTGGAGTCACTCGAAGCGTTGGAGCTGTCGGAATCGACAACGACTAGACTGGCGCTGCTGCCAGCTGCCGCTCAGAAGAAAAGCGAACCACTCAGAATTCAGCGGGGCCTTCGAGGCACTTTGTGCGATCAGGGTGAGACCCGAGACAGGCGCTGCTTCAACCCGTCTCTCACCGTAGACGGTAGTGCTGATGGATGGTGATACGACCCCACCATCTGGCCCCAGAACACGAAACCCTGCAGAACGCAGTGGCGGAGCGACATGGGAGTCGAACCCACCCAGGACGGGATCACCGCCCCGCAGACGGTTTTGAAGACCGCGGTGGTCACCGGACCACGAGCCGCTCCGTATGGCCCATCTTGCCATGCCGCCGCACTCCGGTCACGCGCGACGGCGCGCCGCTACTCCTCCTCAGCGGTCGCGCGTCGCGAGCGCGCGATGTACCACGCCGCCGCGACGACCCCGAGGAGGATGACGACGCCGACTGCCACGATGGTCAGGCCGCCGGCTCCGGACTGCTCGGCGGCCGCAGCCTTGGGCCGCAGGTTCATGTAGCTGTCGCGGACGAAACTCGTGTAGAACGCGGCCCCCTCGCCGCCGTACATCCGCGTCCAGCCGTCCCAACGCGAGGTGTCGACCGCCTCGAGCTTCTGGGGGTAGTCGGTCACGATCTCCGGAGATTGCTCGTAGAAGATCTCCTGCGCCCGCCAGATGAGCTCCTTGCGCCGCTCCGGGTCGAGCGTCGCGTTCGCCTCGGCCACCGCCGCGTCGAACTCCGCGTCCGACCAGCAGGGCTCGTTCCAGTTCTCGATCTGCGCTGTGGTGAAGCTGGCCAGCGTGTCCCCCGGGTCGGCATAGCCGTCCCAGTCCCAGAGGTACATGTCGAAGTCGGGACTGTAGTCGTCCTCGTAGGCCCAGATGCTGTCGTAGTAGATGCCGTCGTCCACCACCTGATAGTCGATCTTGAGCCCGAGGTCGCGGAACCAGCCGGTGATCAGGTTGCCCGTCTTCTGGCTCTCCGGGGACTCGGCCCGCGCCCAGAGGCGCAGCTTGATGTCCTTGCCCCCGTTCCGGGGGTCGTTGAGGATCCCGTCGCCGTCGGTGTCCGCGTACCCCGCGGCGGCCAGGATCTGCTTGGCCTTCGCCGGATCGTAGGTGAACCTGACATCCGCCGGCGGCTCCCAGTGGTAGTCGGGGTCGACCCACGAGCCCGGCGTCATGATGGTGGTGCCGGGCTCCCCGCGGCCCGCCCAGGCGAGGTCGACGATCTTCTGCCGGTCGATCGCCCAGTTGAGGGCCTGCCGGAAGGCGACGTCGCGCAGCACCGGGTTGCCGCGGCTCGTCCCCTCGCGGCAGTTCAGGGCGAGGTAGGTCCAGGTGAGCAGGTTGTAGGAGATCGCCTCGAATCCGTCGGCCGCCTCCACCTTCGAGAACTGCGCCGAGGGGATGCCCCAGGCCGCGTCGAGGTTCCCGGCGAGCAGGTCCTGCGTCATCGTGTCCGGGTTCTGGTAGGTGACGAAGAGGATCTCGTCGATGGCCGGCCGTTCGCCCCAGAAGGTGGGATTGGCGACCATGCGCACGAAGTCGCCCTTCTTGACCTCGACGGTCTGGAAGGGCCCGGTGCCGACGATCGGCGGCTTGTTCTGGTAGGAGGCGCCGGCCGCCTTGGGGTCGACCTTGCTCCAGATGTGCTCGGGGAGGATGGGGATCCAGCTGCGGATCATGTTGGCCTTGGGCCGGCTGCAGCGGATCTCGACCGTCAGATCGTCGACCACCACTGCCTTCTCGATGAAGGTCGTGAGGCTGGAGAACGCACCCATGTCGTGGTCGACGATGTAGTTGTAGGTGAAGGCGACGTCGGCGGCGGTGAACGGCTCGCCGTCCTGCCAGGTGACGCCGTCACGCAGGTGGAAGGTCCAGGTCTTGCCGTCGGGCGAGGTCTCCCAGGAGGTCGCGAGGCCGGGTGCCGGCTGGAGGTCAGGCGTGTACCCGGTGAGCAGGTCGTAGTTGAGGAGCCAGACCTCGAAGGAGGAGGTCTCGGCGCCGATGAACGGGTTCAGGTTGTCGGCGTCGTTGGTCCAGCCCACCCGGAGGACGACCTTGCCCGCGGCCGGGGAGGCACTGGGGTCGCTCGCCAGGGCGGACCCGATCCCCCAGACGAGGCCGGCCGCCATCGCGCCGGCGAGGAGAAGGAGCAGGAGGAGGCGCGGGCGGCGTCGACGGTCGCGGGACTGTGACACGGGGTGCGTCATCCGGGATCTCCCCTCTGGTCGTCTTTGCGGCGCTCACGAGGTCGCCGAGGGCGACGCCGAGCGGGGTGAGCCCGCCGGTCCAGCCCGGCGACCGGACCTCATCTTCCGACGAGTATGGACCTCGTCCCGGAGGTGGACAAGCCAACGGCCCCGAGCCCACGGGGGATCGGACTCACGAGGCCGCGGCCGGCCGGCCGTAG
>Ga0255341_1006782_pt1 | contig 10557 bp, 6 predicted proteins | sample wastewater_treat_8_FD_192418 | JGI IMG/M metagenome (GOLD analysis project Ga0255341, IMG submission 192418) | Wastewater microbial communities from Lulu Island WWTP, Vancouver, Canada - plant12 | ecosystem: Engineered > WWTP > Wastewater > Unclassified | place: Canada: Vancouver, British... | reverse complement strand
AAGATCACCACGATTTCCGGATCTGGAAATGTTGCCATTTACGCAACTCAGAAAGCACAGGAATTAGGAGCAAAAGTAGTAGCATTGAGTGATTCCAATGGTTATATCTACGATCCCGACGGAATCAAGCTGCAGACCGTAAAACAGATAAAAGAGATTGAACGTGGCAGAATCTCCGACTACGTCAAATACCACAGCAAAGCAGAATACCATGAAGGATGGAAGGGAATCTGGACACTTAAGACAGATATAGCGTTACCTTGCGCCACTGAAAACGAGATTGATGGCACTTTGGCTCAAACTCTGGTTAACAATGGTGTCCTGGCAATAGGCGAGGGAGCGAACATGCCATCTAAACCAGAGGCGATTGAGATCTATCTGAAAAACAAAATTCTCTTTGGACCTGCCAAAGCTGCAAATGCCGGTGGCGTAGCTACCTCTGCCCTTGAAATGTCACAAAACAGCATGCGTTATTCCTGGACTTTTGAAGAAGTGGATGCAAAGCTGAAACTGATCATGAAGAACATCTACAAAAATGCGAGCAAAACCGCAAAAGAATACAATGTGGAAGACAATCTTGTCAAAGGCGCCAACATCGCCGGATTCATCAAAGTGGCGGAATCAATGCTGGCACAAGGTATTATCTAAGTTTTGACCATTCTGTTTTTTACCCTCCCTGTTGTACAGCAGGGAGGGTTTTTTCATGTAACGGAAAATTCAGGTATAATAGTCAATGTCATAAAAATGTAAGGAGGAAATTATGCGTAGATCTATTCTTTTAACACCTGGACCCACACAAGTGCCAGAAGAGGTATTGGTTGCAGGAGCGATGCCGATCATGCATCATCGTACGCCTCAGTTTGAAGCTATATTTGCTGAAGCTACCAAAGGACTCCAATATATATTTCAGACCAACCAGCCAGTGATGATTTTTGCTGCTTCCGGCACTGGTGCTCTCGAGTCATCAGTTGTCAATTTATTATCTCCGAACGATAAGGTCATTGTCGTGGTCGGTGGTAAATTCGGTGAAAGATGGGCCAATCTTTGCAAAGCATTTGGATTAAATATTGTGCAGCTTGATATTCCCTGGAATGAAGTGGTTTCTCCCTCTCTGATGGAAAAAACTTTACAAGAAAATCCTGATACGAAGGCCGTCTTCACTACCCTTTCCGAAACCTCTACCGGTGGTGTGACCGATATAGAAGCAATCGCCAAAGTGGTGAAAAAGACAAACGCCATTCTTGTGGTCGATGCTGTCTCCGGTCTTGGAGTAGTGGACATTAAAACCGATGCTTGGGGAGTGGATGTGGTTGTAGCCGGATCTCAAAAAGGCTTGATGCTTCCTCCGGGCCTTGCTTTTGCTTCAGTCAGTCCCAAAGCGATGAAATTGATGGAAACTGCTAAGTTACCGAAATTTTATTTCGATTGGAAGAAAGCACTGAAAAACCTCGAAAAGAATACTACTCCCTGGACCCCGGGCATCTCTTTGATCGTTCAGTTGAACGTCGCACTGAATCTGATCAAAGAAGAAGGACTCGAAAATGTGTTTACTCGTCACACAAGACTGTCCAATGCTATCAAAGCCGGCATGAAAGCATTAGGATTATCGATTTACAATAAGAGCACCGGCAGTGCCTGTATGGGCGTTCTCTGTCCCGAAGGCATCGATGGTGACAAAGTGGTAAAATTAGCCCGTGACAAATTCAAAGTAACATTAACCGGCGGGCAAGATGAATTGAAAGGTAAGATTTTTAGAATTTCCACGATGGGTAATGTGAATGAAAACGACGCTATTCTTGGTATTGCCGTTGTAGAAAGAGCCTTGCATGAACTTGGTTACTCCTTTGAACTCGGAAAAGGTGTAGCTGCTACGTTAAAAGCCTTAGTATAAAACAGAGGAGACGACGATGTATAAAATTTTGATTGCAGATGCGTTATCAAAAGAAGGTATTGCTGAGCTTCAAAAAAATGCACAATTTCAAGTAATAGAAAAAACAGCCATCACTCCGGAAGAATTAAAACAGGAAATCCATGAGTATGATGCATTGGTAGTCCGATCCAGAACAAAAGTCACTGCCGACATTATTCAAAATGCATCCAATCTGAAGCTTATCGTTCGAGGTGGAGTAGGAACGGATAATATTGACAAAAAAGCAGCAGAGGCCAAAAACATTAAAGTGAAAAACACACCCAAAGCTTCTTCCGTCTCCGTCGCCGAACTGGTCATCGGCATGCTTCTTTCCGGAGTCAGATTACTAGTAGACGCAACCGTTTCCACCAAAGAAGGGAAATGGGAAAAGAAACGTTTTGAAGGGATAGAAGCCTACGGAAAAACACTTGGTTTAGTCGGATATGGCAATATCGGCAAAGAAATCGCCAAAAGAGCCTCTGCGCTTGGGATGAAAGTCTTGGTTTATGACCCCTACGTACAAAAAGCGGAAACCCCTGACACAACCATCACCGACATTGACACCATTATTCGTAATTCGGATTTTATCACGTTAAACTGCCCTAAAACAGAGGAAACAAAAGGCTTGATTAATGCAGCTAGAATCCAACAAATGAAACCTGGCGTCGGTATCATTAATTGCTCCCGAGGCGGCATTGTAGATGAAAATGCTCTCTTAGAAGGCTTACAATCAAAGAAGATTTCTTTTGCAGGGATTGATGTGTACGAAAAAGAACCACCAGAGCCGACTCACCCGCTTTTCACCCAACCCAATGTGATTCTGACACCCCATATTGGTGCTCAAACCAAAGAAGGACAGAATCGGGTAAGCATGGAAGTAGCCTCCGTTATCAACGACTTTTTTAAATAGAATTTCTTTGAGTTCTTAAAAAAAGGGGGGGGGATCCAGTATCCCTCCTTTTTTTATGGTTTTTTCCTGACTGATCACCATATCATTTCACGTGATACAATGATGCTTTTCCAATAAAAAAGCGTGACAAGTACCCCGTCCCCGTGTCATACTACATATCGTAATGAGAGCGATTGAAGGTTAAATCGAGGGAGCAAATCAGCGGAATCAAATCAGGATGAGCAAGGGTGGTCTGTTCCCAGTTAGCACGTGCGAAATAACCGAGATAGATCATATAGGCGGATAAGAAGGATCTAGAGTAGAGATTAATGCTGTTGATCAACCATCCTTCCGACGATTCCATACGATAGAGCGGAGAGAAACAGATCCAATAGCCATTTTCATCTTTAAACCACGATTGCTGAGAGCTGGCGCTACCATTACTTTCACCTTTTACACTCAGACTGATCTTGTTGAAATACCACTGAGGTTTTCCATTCTCTCCAATCACTTTGTATGGGTACGAGTAATTGATTTGAAAAGTTGACCAATCTAATGGAAAAGTAATATCTTTTAAACGTGCTTGAAAAATGGATAATAGGGCTTCCTGATCTCGACGACTCATCTGGAAATCAAAATCCCTCTCATACGTATAATGATCCGAAACATAAGTCATGAGTGATGATAAATTTGGTAGGGTTGGCTGATAAGCGTGGTTTTTCGTGGGTATAGCATCAGGCAGAGAGAAATTAAATAAATATTTTGACCACATCGAAGCAGAAAATAATAGGGTGAAGTCGGTTATCTCCTTAGCAGATAAGCCTTGTCGAACAAGATAGCTGCAATGAAGCTGATAGGCTAAATATATAGTTTGAGGTTCATCGGCATCTGATAAACGAGTCGCAAAATAGCTGATCACTCCATTATGAAACATGGTTTTCCACAACCACATATCAAGTAGCAACCATTCATGGTTTGCATTTTGCAGAGCTGTAATAAGGTAATAGTATAATTGTCTGCCATTTTGTAAGGTTATGTTACAAGTCATATTCGGGAAAAACCGATAGGTCTCATTGGTATCCCGGTTATAGATTTTATACTGGCGTAATAGATTGATTTTTACAGAAGTTATTTCTGCATTCTCATTGTTATCCATGGATACTAGTATGTTTGCTAATGAAAACTGATCAGCTTCTTCGATAGGTTGTGTATCAGAAAGCAGATTAACCTGATTCATAAATTGAAGCATCATAGGTTCGCAATGTAGGACAGCTGAATTGGGATAAGTGACTTGAGAATATGGCTTTGTAAATAATGCATTTGCTGTTGGATTCAGAGAGGCATGGTATAATGACGATGCAAAAGCCAATAGTATTGTCGGTACATTGGAGGGATGTATCTTTTCGAATGAAGCCATGCCAATAATCACCAAGTATTGAAAAAAGGGATCCCTATAGCTATATGGGGTAATATTATCGATCATGATGGTCTTCGTTTTAACAAAAGTTTGATCTGGAAAATAAAAACGGTCAGGCACCCAGAATGACCAGTAACCAGCGTTGTTTTTTAAAGCAGAAAAACCATACCCTACCGAACCGGAACCAATCTTGAATTTAAATGATACATAGGGGATATAAATAGAATTCTCTGATTGGTTTGCTATTTGGTACGCTTGTTTATAGGATATGGTTAGATTTCTTTGATCCATCCAATCGTTAAACATTTTTCCAATATATTGCAACGCTTGTTTGGTATCGGTTTCAGTCCAAGTATAACTCACACCCTCGACCACATAATGATTAGAAAGATATTGAAGGAGAGAGTCAGGAGCTTTCGGAATGATTGGGTCATCCCAAGAAAAAGTGGCCACGTCAACGCTTGATTGAGTCGGAATAAAATATTGATTCAGATAATCTCTCCAGTACCAACTGGAAAACAAAGCACTCAAAGGCTCAACACGATGTGATAATTGGTGGCTTTCTAAATCGGTGGATATCTCTTGGAAGACCAAATCTACCCGGTTGCCATTTTGCTTATTATCGGAGGGTTTCCATTTCCAGATTCTATTCAGACCGGAATCATACAGAGCACCGGCAAGAGGAATGAAAACATCCTCTCTGAGATGTGTGAATAAAAACCTATCCCGATTTTGGCATATGATTTCAGAGATATAGTATTTCATACCATACTCATACTCTTCGCTTGTATTATAAATGACAATCACACTTAAAATTGTAGGGACAAGTATATATTGTTGTTTGGAAACCTTGTGTTCGAGCAGAAATGTTTTACCGGTATTGGCAAAAAAAGACCGTTTAAAAACGATTTGATCATTGAAAAGATTCGATTCTGTAAACATCGTCTCGAACAAATTGAAATCGGCAGCAGTGAATTCGATACTACTTTCCTGTAAAGTATAATGAGCGGGTAAGTCCATAAATAAGTCCGGAAAAGTATTTTGATCGACGATAGAAGAGTGGCTATGAATTTCTATCGTAGAGAAAAGCATAAAAATAATCAATAATGCAAGATTAACACAAATGCACTTTGTTAGTCTTTTCATCGGTATCCTCCCGAGAAAAACTGCTTTTTATTTTTGAATAGAAGCTATGATTATATTATAGCATCTATTTTCCACAAGGATAATCATTTGCCTATGCTTCTTTCTGTAAGCTTCCAGTTTCAGATCTCGATTTTCTGTGTATGCAAGTCTTTTGAAAAAAATGAAAAACCTTCCAGCATACTTGATGGTTAAGCAAGAAAACCATCGAATATATCCCTCTGTGGATATGGTTAATCAAGAACGGAAAAGAACCTTCTTTCTGCTAACTCCTCAACTACTTATTTTGACAGAGAGAAACATTACGCTGGTAGCATAAAATTCTCTGATATCTTCCATATACCCTTTTCTTGAAGAGTTGGAATTTATTGTCGGTTCGCTGTTTGGAAAAATACTGAAAAAAATGCGATGTATGACGAAATAGAAAAAAGTGATATTTATCCGTATAGAAGCGAGTTTCTCGGATATAAAACTGTGACAACGACCCCGTCCCCCTGTCATAGGAGGTGGGGATCTTGCCAGCGGTACTGAAAAGCTTCGGCAATATCTTCGGTTCCAATTTTGTCTGACTCTCTTAAATCAGCGATTGTTCTGGCAGTTTTCATGAGCTTAGTCAACCCGCGTCCCGATAGACCTAATTTATCAGAAGCTGTTTTCAGAAAATCAACAGCACTGTCTTCCATCGAACAATACTTCTTTAGGTAACGGGATGGTATTTCGCTATTGAATCGGAAAGACTCGTTTGCATATCTGTTTTGCTGACGAAGGTGAACGTATTCGATCATGGCTTTCATCTCTGCAGAGGTTTGATTTGATGAACCTTGAATAATCAAATCAGTCTTTTCTCGAAAAACCTCTGTGACCAGGTCAATTCGGTCAAGAATCGGTCCCTGTACTTTGTTACGGTATCGCAGCACTTGGGATGGCTGGCATGTACAGGGATGTTTCGAATCTCCATAAAAACCGCAAGGGCAGGGATTCATCGCCGTGATTAACATAAACCTGGCAGGATACTGTACAGCGGATCGAGCTCGTGCAATTGTGATAATACCATCCTCGATCGGTTGCCTTAACGCATTGATCACCTCTCGCTTGAACTCTGGCAATTCATCAAGAAATAACACGCCCCGATGAGCAAGTGATATTTCGCCTGGTTTCGGTATCACACCACCCCCCACTAAAGCGATATTCGTAGCACTATGATGAGGAGATCGGAAAGGACGGTCAACCAGAAATCCTTGGTCGGAAGGTAATTTTCCAGCTATACTGTACAATTTCGTTACTTGCTTAGACTCATCGGGCGTCAAGCCTGGCAATATCGTTACCAATCTCTTCGCTAACATCGTTTTTCCGGTTCCTGGCGGACCGATCATCAAAATATTATGAAATCCTGCTGCGGCTATCATTAATGCTCGCTTGGCATATAATTGACCGATCACATCAGCCATATCGCCATAATCTCTACCTATTACATTCTTGCGATTCGGTTTGATAGGTACATTGTCGATATAGCCTGATTGATAACCGATTACTTCCTTCAGATCACAGCAAGGAAATAATTGGATATGTGAAGAGTACGCTTCATGAAAATTCTCATAAGGAAAAAAGAATTGCACGCGAGGATCATTTCGTTCGTCAAGTTGAAGAACAAGAGGAAACAGTCCGGTAATAGGTTTTACTTGACCATCTAAAGATAATTCGCCTACCAGATATGTTTCTTGCCAGAATCCTGTTTCGACCTGTTCGGAAGCTTTTAGAATACCAAATGCAATCGGCAAATCAAAACTGGAGCCTTCTTTTTTGATGTCTGCGGGAGCAAGATTCACCACAATTCTCGCGACGGGAAAGCGATAACCGCTGTTACGTATGGCGGAACGTACTCGTTCTTTTGCTTCTTGCACAGCCGTATCTGGTAGTCCGACGATCGTAAACGAAGGCAGTGCAGAGTGAGACACATCTACCTCCACACTCACCTCATGCACACACAAACCTTCCATACACAGACTTTTTGTTATGGATAGCACCGATTCCTCCCGATAAAAACAATCAGTTAATCTTTAGAATATGTTTGTACCCATTATTCACAGGATAGGGAAAATCTTGATAAACTAATGGCTCCTTTGCTGTTTGATTGAACTTCTCTATCTCATCCGGATGCTTCCAAAGGATCACAGGCACACGCCTTCTTTTGAAGACCTGAATATAGGGATAGATCACTTCGATTTTACCGACAGCACGAATGGTGACCATATCCAGAGGAGGAATCGGACAGGATTTAATAAAATCTTCCAGTCTGAAAGGCACTATAATAGATTGTTTCAATTGCAATGAAACGATAACTTTTCTTAAAAAGGAAGCTTTTTTCTGGATCGATTCCACCATGATCCATGTTGAATCATGCAGAACAATGGAAATAGGTAAAACAGGGAATCCTCCTCCGGAACCGATATCTATACCTGTCAACAGCTTGTTTCTATTAACAAACAAATCTGGTAGCATTTTAAACGGCGCAAGCGAATCAACCAAATGGATCTGAATCAACTCCTGGAATGAACGCACAGAGACCAAATTTATTACCTGATTCTGCTTGTATAGCATGACAAGAAAGTCATAGATTTTTAGTGAAACTTCTTCACACGCTGATAAACCTGATAAACGCATGACATCATTGATTAATACTATTGAAGAACTTTTATCTAAAATCTTGTTAATTGAGTGTAACAAAAAGTAAACTCAATACAACCCCCCTTATTATTTTTTTTTGGATTCCGTTGCATTGACGAAGGCATTAGATAATCTTATAATAGACTTTTGTTTGATTAATAATGGGAAAGGTGAAGCTATGAAAAGAATCAAATGGGAACAATTGGTCATTCTTTTGCTTGCAATAGGATTAGCGTTCTTAAGTATTTATTCTTATCGGAACGACGTGAGATACGGATTAGACCTACAGGGCGGCGTTCATTTAGTATTGCATGCCGAACCGATTGAAAAGACAGCGGAAGAAACCGCTACCGAAGAAAAGAAAGAAACCACAGAGACTACAGAGACAAAAGAAACCTCAGAAACACCTGCCACTGAGGAAACTACCCCCCCTCCGACCACGACAGAAACAGATAACACTGTCACTAATGAGGACATGGAAGCTTTGGAACCAAAAAAATTAACCGTAGAAGATCTTGAAAAAGCAAGAAGTGTTCTTGAAAAAAGAATTAATAGCCTTGGAGTCAGTGAAACTTCTATCTCTATCCAGGGAAATGACCGTTTGATTGTTGACATCCCCGGCTTCTCCGATATAGACCAAGCCAAGAAAATTATCGGAAAACTCGCCGTATTAACCTTTAAGGATGAAGCTGGCAGCGTGATTGTCGATGGCAAAGACCTGAAAAATGCCTCGTTCGCTTTTCAAGCTGTTAAAGACGGCGGAACCCGAGAGCCTGTAGTGCAGCTAGAATGGAACGCAGCAGGAAAGAAGAAATTTGCCGATGGGACCGCAGCCAATGTCGGAAAGACTATCAAGATTTTTCTCGATGAAGAAGAATTAATGGCACCTACCGTCAACGAAGCCATTACCGATGGTAATGCGGTGATCACGTTTGGCGGAGCCAAAAATGAAGATGCGATCCGGTCCGCTCAAGAAACGGCTGCTTTATTAAGAGGCGGATCCTTGCCTTTAAAACTGACCTTTTTAGAAGAGAGGATTGTCGGACCTTCTTTGGGAAAAGATACCATCAACAATACAAAGATCGGTGCTATCGTCGCGATTTTGGCTGTTATGTTATATATGATCATCTGCTACAAGATGTTTGGTGTGATCGGTGCGTTTGCCTTATTATTATACGCGTTCCTTTATTTAGGATTTTTATTGGCGATCCGGTCCGTTTTTTCTTTACCGGCTATCGGCGCAGCCATTCTTTCTATTGGCGGTGCCGTTGACTCGAATGTAATTGTGTTTGAGAGAATCAAAGAAGATTATAAAACAGGCAGAACGCTGTTTTCCTCTGTATCCTCTGGGTTTGCCCATGGTTGGACTGCGATTTTTGATTCCAACTTTGCCATGATTCTAGCTATGATCGTGTTATGGTCTTTGGGTACCCCTACCATTAAAGGTTTTGCGATTACCTTGATATCTGGTATCGTAGCAGCTCTCATCACATCTTACTTTTTCACCAGGTTTATCTTAAATGTCATTGCCATCACCAATCCAAAAATAAATGAAAAATTATTTGGATTGAAGAGATAAAGAATAAGGAGATAAAAAGATGAATATTCGTCCAATTTTGGAATGGAACATAGTCGGAAAGAGCAAAGGTTTTCTCTCTATCTCCGGTATCATGGTCGCAGCGAGTCTGTTGATTATGCTGTTCAATACCTTTTTCAGTCCGATGAAATCACCGCTGAATTTCGGTATTGATTTTACCGGTGGTGTTCTGATGAATCTGGATTTTGATAAAGAGGTCCAGGAAAGCAAAATCAGAGAAGTTCTCTCTACTTTTAACCAAGCAAATGCCACCATACAGTTAGATCAACGCAACAAAAAACATGCTATGATACGACTGTCTGATGTGGAGAACAAGGATCAGATCATCGTCGCGCTCGAAAAAGAGCTTGGTACGATCAATAAAGACACGCAAAGCATCGAAGTGATAGGGCCTGTGATTGGTGCCGAACTTCGTAAAAACGCCATTTTAACCGTGACGCTTGCCTTGCTGCTTATTCTTATTTACATTGCATTCCGTTTCCACTGGAAGCATGGTTTGGCCGGTATTTTAGCTCTGCTTCATGATACTTTGATCGCGCTTGGTGTGGTTTCCTTATTTAGGATCCAGATTAACACCCCAGCGGTAGCCGCCGTACTGTCGATTGTAGCGTATTCTTTGCAGGATACGATCGTTATTCTCGATCGATTACGCGAGAACATTAAATACAGAAAAGGGAATCAGACGTTTGCTCAGATTGCAAACAAATCAGTTGTGGAATCCTGGACCCGATCCTTCAATACTTCCATGACAACCGTAGTGGGTATCGCTGCTTTAACTATCTTTGCCGGTGCCTCCTTATTAGATTTTTGCATTATCCTACTGGTCGGTATGCTAGTTGGTACGTATTCCTCCATATATATCGTTGTTTCGTTGTTAGTCGTTTGGGAAAAGAAAGAAGAGCAAGCAATGGAATCTCTCATCGTTCCGGCAGTTGCTA
>Ga0255341_1006780_pt1 | contig 10557 bp, 11 predicted proteins | sample wastewater_treat_8_FD_192418 | JGI IMG/M metagenome (GOLD analysis project Ga0255341, IMG submission 192418) | Wastewater microbial communities from Lulu Island WWTP, Vancouver, Canada - plant12 | ecosystem: Engineered > WWTP > Wastewater > Unclassified | place: Canada: Vancouver, British... | reverse complement strand
TTAAAACCACTGGAAACTCTTCGGGAAGAATGGCCATTGCAAGTGTAATTCCTGCAAGAAGACCGGATATCCAGTCACCCCTGCCAGCCCCGTAGATAATGATGATGATACTGCACAAAAATATGCCGATGATGGCAATGGTCTTTACAATCGAGGTGATTTCAGATTTAAGACGTGTATCGTCACGCCTTACATCCTGAAGAACCGTCCCTATCTTTCCAATCTCAGTCCTGGTTCCTGTTTTCCAGACTTCTGCAAGAGCCTGCCCCTGGACAACAAGGGTTCCAGAGTAGATAAATGGCTGATCATCTCCTCCAGGTGCCTGCACAGGCATATCTTCGGTCCAGGGAATTTTTCTGACAGGAACCGATTCACCTGTGAGAAGTGACTCATCTATCATGATATTGTTGGAAGAGAGAATAACCCCGTCGGCCGGGACCCTGTCTCCTTCGGAGAGAATGAGAATATCACCAGGCACGACTTCTCTACCTGCAATACGTCTTTGCTGTCCGTCTCTTATCACGAGAACCCTGGGGCTGGATAAACTACGAAGTGCTTCCAGGGCTTTTTCTGTCTTTTGTTCCTGGTATACCGTGATGCCGATGATGACAAATACAAAACTCATCAGCATGGCAGCTTCTGTGACATCACCAAGGAAAAAGTAGATAAGTCCGCTGGCGACCAGCAGAACAAACATCGGTTCTTTTACAACTTCAAGAACGATGTCAAAAAGGCTATTTTTCTTTTTTTCAGGAAGTTCATTATATCCGAATGTTCTTATCTTCTCAGCTGCCTGTTCGCTGGAAAGCCCATGACCGGATTCAATCCCTGGTAAAGTCATACTATAGTCCCAAGTCAGTATCGCAAATATTTCCAAAACCCGGATTTATTGCATTATGTACTGATCAGGTTCTCATTAAAGAGGGATAAGGGATTGCATAAGGGCTTTTTACCAGCGCATCCTGGAATATATTCATTTTGCTACAGTGCTCCAATCCGTAAGGCAATGCACCTTAGTTGCTCCTCTGTCCATCCATGGACCAGGACTGGTGTATCCAGATGAACTTATGTTCGTTTAAGGGGATATGTAGTCCAAAATAGGGCCGACCCCTATTTTTTTGATTTTTCAAAACAACTTTTTTGAACCGGTCAGGCAGCATCCTGGGTTAGCCCCTGAAGGGTCGTGTCCGGGTAAAAAGATAAACCTGCCATAATCTGTTTTTAAAGACTTCATTGATGCTGCAACTATAATCTCCTATTAAAACAAATAGATACGTTCTGGTTGGACCATGAATAAAACAATTATCACCGTGGTAGGAAAGGACGCGGTTGGGATTATTGCCAAAGTCTGCACATATCTTGCTAATAATCATGTTAATGTTGAAGATATCTCCCAGACTATTGTGCAGGGTTACTTTAACATGATGATGATAGTCGACACAGGGCGCTGCACAAAGCCTTTTTCAGACATGGTAACTGAACTTGAAAATCTTGGTGATGAGATAGGAGTCAAAATCAGGTGCCAGCGTGAAGACATTTTTACGAAAATGCACCGTATCTGACAGGAATCTTCATGATTAATATATTTGAGGTAAATGAGACCATCAACATGATAGAGCAGGAACAGCTCGATGTCCGGACTATTACACTTGGCATCAGCCTTCTTGACTGCTGTGATGCTGACCTTGATCTCTTAAATCAGAAGATATATGCAAAGATTACAAGGCTGGCCAAAGACCTTGTCCAGACCGGTAAGGAGATTGAACTTGAGTATGGCATACCGATAGTTAATAAGAGAATATCCGTAACTCCCGTGGCATTAGTCGCTGGTCCTGCCTGTTTTTCGATTGAAGACTGTGTATCTGTTGCCAGGACCCTTGATAAAGCCGCAGCCGATACTGGTGTCAATTTTATAGGGGGTTACTCGGCAATCGTCTCAAAAGGAATGACCAGAACCGATGAACTTCTGATCAGGTCAATCCCCCTGGCACTTTCCCTGACCGAACGGGTCTGTAGCTCAGTAAATATCGGATCTACCAAAACCGGGATTAACATGGATGCAGTAAGACTCATGGGAGAGATTATCAGGAAGACAGCAGAAGCAACAAAAGAACAAAACTCCCTGGGCTGTGCAAAACTTGTTGTATTCTGCAATGCCCCTGATGACAATCCTTTCATGGCCGGGGCATTTCACGGTGTATCTGAAGCAGATGCAGTCATACATGTCGGTGTCAGCGGTCCAGGGGTTGTCAAGCATGCGCTTGAGACTGTAAGGGGCAGGGATTTTGAAGTTTTATGCGAAACAGTCAAGAAAACAGCCTTTAAAGTTACACGTGTCGGACAGCTTGTTGCGCAGGTTGCATCTGAAAGGCTCTCAATTCCTTTTGGTATCGTTGATCTTTCACTTGCCCCAACCCCGTCAGTGGGCGACAGTGTTGCTGAAATTCTTGAAGAGATGGGGCTTGAATCGGTAGGGGCTCCAGGAACTACGGCTGCTCTTGCACTACTTAATGACCAGGTGAAGAAAGGAGGGGTGATGGCAAGTTCCTTTGTAGGTGGTCTTAGTGGAGCATTTATCCCGGTAAGCGAGGACCAGGGAATGATTGACGCTGTGATCCGTGGTGCACTCACAATTGAAAAACTGGAAGCGATGACCTGTGTCTGTTCAGTCGGGCTTGATATGATTGCAATCCCTGGTGATACGCCAGCTTCGACCATATCCGGAATTATCGCAGATGAGGCAGCAATTGGAATGATTAATCAAAAGACTACAGCCGTTCGTCTTATTCCGGTGATTGGAAAGGATGTCGGGGACAATGTGGAATTTGGAGGTCTTCTGGGTCATGCCCCGGTGCAGAGGGTGAATACCTTTGATTGTAGTGAATTTATCAATCGCGGTGGGAGAATTCCTGCACCAATCCATAGTTTCAAAAATTGATCGATGAAAAAGTAACATTAATTGTCATGGATGTCAGTTATCCTTGTCAGGTATCCTTGTCAGTTCTTGGCAGGTAAACAGTAAATGTTGCTCCTTTCATTGAACCTTCACTAAAAGCTTCTATTCTTCCATCATGAAGCTCTACAATCTTTTTCACGATGGGAAGCCCAAATCCTTTTGAGAATGGATCCATCCTGGATGAAGAACCAATAAATAATTCATTCCAGATTTTATCGATGGATTCAGGGGGAATGCCAATTCCCTCATCTGATATTGACACAACAATATCCTGGCCGCTAAGGTAAACCTTAATGCTCACTTTCCCTTTTGGAGGACTATACTTGACTGCATTGTTAATGAGGTTTCTAAATACCACTCTTGCATATGGTTTTGAAACACGTGCCATGATACCGGGCAGTGCTGCGTTTTCGATAAACACCTCTTTTTGTTCGGCCAGGTACAGGTTTGCATCAATTGCATCAGAGATCAGGTCTGACATGTCATAATTTTCAAAAGAATCAAGAATCCATGTTCTGTTAAGATCTGCATACATAAGGATGTCTTCAGCCAGCTTGTGAAGATATTCCACGCTTTTTAAAAAAATCTCTACCAGTTCCCGTGCATCGGGATCTGTTATTCCCTGGAGCAGTAATGGCCCCATCCCGATAATGGGAGTAAGCGGAGTTCTCAGATCATGAGCCAGCTGGTTCAAAAAGATATCTTTTTGTTCGATCAGGAGCTCAGATTGGTATTTTTGTTCACGTAAATCGCTAAGTATCTTTTCCTTCTCGGTCACATCCTGAGAGACACCACGAAATCCGATGATATTATTATCATCATCAATTAATGGAGAAGAACGAATATTAAGGATTATTTCTCTTCCATCTTTGTGAATGCATGGAATATCAAATGTTAATAATCCTGTCCTGCCAAGCATACCTTTTTTGATGACCTCTATGACCTCTTCTCTATGTTCTGGTTTTACCAGGTCCACAAGTTTTGAACCAATCTTTTCTTCCGGCCGGTATCCAAGTATATCATAGCTTTGTGGACTCAGGTACGTAAATGTTCCATCAGGAGAAAGGTCCCAGATTACATCAGGGGTTGTCTCTATTATGGCCCTTAATTTTCTTTCATTGTCTTCAAGAGAATTTTTTAGGACCGTAAGTTCCTGGTACTGGGCCCTTAACTCTTCTTCACTTTCTTTAATGCGTTCATAAGCAGCGATGAGTTCATCAAGGGTTTTCTTCCGTTCAGAGTTATCAATAAATGTCTCAAGCAGACATTCTCTCCCTTTATGCGTGAATGGGACCACATACTTGATGATGGGGATCCTATTTCCGTTAACAGTGCATAGTTCTCGTTCTGCATCGTCATCTGCCTGGTTAAGATCGGTGATCGGGCATTTTCCCTTCTCATTCGGACAGATGAAATTATGACATACCTGATGGATAATCTCCTCTTTTTTGGCCCCGATCATCAGAGCTGCAGCCGGGTTAACATCAAGGATCTCGTGTGTGTTTGCATCGACGATAACAATCCCTTCTTTTACAGAAGAGAAGATCTGGTCAAGGTAATCGCGGTTCTCTTTAAGGTCCTGTTCAAGTTTTTGATTTTCTGTAATATCTGTAGATATGTGTATTATCCTGGCAATATTACCATCATCATTGAAAACCGGGGTGCAGGATACGATAAATATCCTGTCCATTGCCTCAACTTTCATCACAGCTGATTCAGTTCTGCCGGACTTTTTCATGGTCTCCATGGGACAGCCTGGGGCAAAGCTGCTGGCTTTTGGGTCATGGAACAGGTTCCAGCATTTTAACCCGATGATCTCGTTTAAAGGTCTTCCAGTCAACGAAAGTACTGCATCATTTGCATCGATGATTGTGTGCTTTGGGTCAAGTATACAGATCGGATTTCCGATGGCCCTGAATATTGCTTCCCAGTCCTTTTTTACAAGCTGAAGTTCTGCTTCTGCCTTTTTTTGTTCGGAGATGTCAGTAACGGTTCCAACAAACCGGACCGGATTATTATCATTATCATATTCAACAACTTTTCCTCTTACAAAAGCCCATTTCCATCCTCCATTCTTTGTAGACAATCTTAATTCCATTGAAAAAAAATCATGTTTCCCGGAATAATATTCCTGAAGCTTTTCTTCAGCCATTTGTATTTCATCAGGATGTACAAGGGTTTTCCAGTTAAATTTCCTGATTTTATGCATTTCTTCATGAAGATATCCAAGCATCTCCCAAACTCTTGGGCTGATATATATCTCTCCGGACTGAAAGTTTACATCCCAGTGCCCTTCTTTTGCCCCATCAAGGATTAACCTCATCCGGTTTTCATTCTCTTCAAGGGTTTTTATTGCGATGTTCTGCTCAACTGACTTTTTTATCTTGTGTGCAAGTTCGGCAAACTGGGATTTGGCATCCCCTCCTTTTTGCAGGTAAAAATCAACTCCGCTATCAATGGCCTTGATAACAACCTCCTCCCTCCCTTTACCGGTGAAGAGAATAAATGGAATATTGCCTAATTTTTCCCTTACATGAATGAGAAACTCGATGCCATTCATCACTGGCATCTGGTAATCTGATACTATTGCATCAAACTTTTTTCTGGATAAAATCTCCAGTGCGTCAACTGCCGACTCAGTTACATCTACTGAAAACTCAAGTGTACGTTCAAGGAACATTTTTGCCAGGTCAAGCAGTACTGTTTCATCGTCTACATATAATACACGAAGAAGATTCCGGGACATCAGAGATTAAAAATTTACTCTATGGCAGATATAACTCTTTCGAATATCATTGCCCGTAAAACCATCTCAATGAAATTTTTTCAGGATACATCATGACAACCTATTGGGATGAACAGGTACAACTTTATTAATATCGGTGTCAGGCCCCTGTTCATCAGGTGTTTCCTGTATCCAGGGAGCTTTGAAATGACCACCAGAAAATCATAGTCCATAGGACAATATTTTGATCCTGATATGACTTATGTTTCTTTTCAGGAACGAAACAGAACATAATTCCGAATTTGTACCGACAATACTACAATCGAAAATTATAGAAAACTCAATATTAATATCTATTCTGAAAACAAAACTCTTGCAGGAGATCTTACCATGAAATACATTATCACCGGCGGAGCAGGATTTATCGGATCTCACATTGCGGAAGAACTCTCAAGAAACCACGAAGTGATCATCGTTGATGACCTGTCTTCAGGTAAAGAGTCCAATATTTCATCTCTCCCGATTCAATTTAAACAGGGAACTATTACCGATCTTCCCTTTCTGATGGAGGTTTTTAAAGGAGCAGACGGAGTCTTTCATCAGGCTGCAATCACATCAGTTCCCCGTTCGGTGAAAAGTCCCCTGCCAACCCACGAGGTTAATTGCACCGGAACGCTCAACGTGCTCCTTGCAGCCAGGGATTCTGGTGTGAGAAAAGTGGTATGTGCTTCATCCTCCTCGATCTATGGCGACACACCAGTCTTTCCCAAAGACGAGACGATGATTCCCTGTCCTCTCTCTCCGTATGGAATCTCAAAACTTACCGGGGAACATTATGCACGGGTTTTTTCTGAGCTTTATGGGCTACAGACGGTTTCGCTCAGGTACTTTAATGTATTTGGACCCAGGCAGGATCCGCAATCTGAATATGCAGCGGTGATCCCGAAATTTATAACGAAGATCCTTGGACATGAGTCTCCGGTCATCTACGGCGATGGCAGCCAGACAAGGGATTTTACCTTTGTGAAAGATGTTGTTCAGGCAAATATCCGGGCCATGGAGAGTAGTGCAGAGGGGATATTCAATATTGCCTACCAGGATAGAATTGACCTGAATGCTCTTGCAGCGATGATCATGGATATTATCGGGATACATGTCCCGGTTTTGTATGATCCTCCTCGTCCGGGTGATATTCACGATTCGCTGGCTGATGTCGGGAGAGCAAAGGAGAGTTTTGGGTATGAACCGAAGTACACGGTCAGAACCGGAATAGAAGAGACGATTGAGTGGTTTAGAAAACCAGAGATAGTTTCCATAAGGAAGGATCAATGAATAAATAACCCTTCACAGAGTCTTTTCGTCTTGCATTAAGAGGTAAAGTGTCCAAATCATTCTTCATTCTTAAGAAACTCTTTCGCGATTTCATTCACCACTACTTCTGTTTTCTTCAAACTTTGTGGTCTTGCTTTCTTCAATCTATCAGTTGCGTCGAATAACTGTACATAAAGAATCTCTTTCATCCTACAAGGATGAGTGAAGTGCCCGGTTTGAGATTATCTTTTGCATGAAAATAATTTCACCCGTCGGTTCCAGGCCTCAGTTCATCAAATGTGTCCCGATATCCAGGGGGCTTTGAAAAGACTTCATGGAGATTCTTATCCATACCGGACAGCATTATGACCCGGAGTTGTCTGACGCCTTCTTCGAGGAACCTGATATTTCAAGGCCTGATTACCGCCTTGGAGTTGGATCAGGACCGCATGGGAAGCAGACGGGGTATGTCTTGTGAAGATCGAAGAAGTCCTGATTCAAGAGCAGCCGGATCTTGTCCTGGTGTATGGTGATACTAACTCAATGCTGGTCGGTGGGCTGGCTGCAGGAACGTCCATTTATATGTTCCCATATGGAAGTCAGACTCCGGAGTGTGGATTATTTCAACGAAAAAAATCCAAATTTTGATCTGATCACCCTATTATATTTATAGGGAAAAGAAAATTGTATTAGCTAATCAACTGGTAGTTGGGATACAGGAACATGAAAGGATGGTTGCACTCATTTCACCACGAATAAAAAAAAAGATCTTCAGGATTTGGCCGGGACATTATCTCCTGATGAAGCAGAAAAAATGTTAGCATTAATCGATGAGGAGTTAGGAAAAGTTGAGGGAGATTGGTAGAGTAGTAATTAATTGAAATGTATGGAAACTTTCCTATATAAACCAGATATAAAGATTGAGTGGCGTATTCATGCACTACAACAGATGAGCATTCGAAATATACATCGTTTAGATGTTCTCGATGTTTTAAAAACGGGAGAGGTTATTGAATCCTATCCGGATGATACACCATATCCAAGTTTTCTTCTGTGTGGCTTTAATAATGGAAGACCCCTTCACATCGTAATTGCTCATGCTCACCGACAGAACACTCTTTATGTAGTAACTGCATATGAACCAGATTGCATAAAGTGGAAGAATAATTATCGGAGGAGAATATGAAATGTGTAATTTGTAAACATGGAGAACTCATACCAGGAGTCACATCGTTATTATTTGAAAAAAACAACTCCACTGTTGTTATAAAATCTGTCCCTGTACATGTGTGCGATAATTGTGGGGAGTCATATGTCCCTGATGAAACTGCTGAAAAAATTATGGCTTTGGTTGAATCAGTGGAAAAACAGGGTATAATTATTGATGTGAGGAATTTTTCTTCAGAAGTTCCTGCAGTGTGTTCATGATTCTATAAACCTTTGATGCTGACTTGATCTTCTTGTCCGGAATGTCTGAATCTGAAGATGGATGCAGTGATAATTGAATCTCTCCACATGGAGATTCTTGTCCATACCGGACAGCATTATGACCCGGAGTTGTCTGACGCCTTCTTCGAGGAACCTGATATTACAAGGCCTGATTACCGCCTTGGAGTTGGATCAGGACTGCATGGGAAACAGACGGGGAATGTCTTGTGAAGATCGAAGAAGTCCTGATTCACAAGCAGCTGGATCTCGTGTCAAAAATTCACTTCAATTAGCCAAATTTGAATTCATCGATAATCGATCATAATGGACATATCATCATGATCTGTGTCCCTACTCCGGTCACAAAGGCAAAAGATCCTGACCTTGGCCCGGTCACGGGTGCTGCAAAGACAGTTGGGCAGAACCTGAAAGAGGGGGCGATCGTTGTCCTGGAGTCCACGGTTTATCCGGGTGTGACTGAGGAGATCCCTCTGCCTGTCCTTGAGCAGGAGTCAGGGAAGAGATGTGGAAAGGATTTTTTTGTCGGGTACTCCCCTGAGAGGATCGACCCGAATGATGATGAGCATACCCTTGAGAGGACGACTAAGATCGTATCCGGCATGGATGTTAAGACCACAGATATGCTATGCCGGGTGTACGGGCTGGTGACGACGGTATACCGTGCACCAGATATCAGAACCGCTGAAGCGGCAAAGGTCATCGGGAACATACAGAGGGATCTCAATATCGCCCTGGTGAATGAGTTATCCCTGATCTTCTCCCGCTTGGGTCTTGATACGACGGCAGTCCTTGAGGCTGCGGGGACAAAATGGAACTTTCATCCCTACAGGCCTGGCCTTGTCGGAGGTCACTGTATCCCTGTTGATCTCTGTTCATGAATAGCAAAGTTGAATTTTCCATACGGTAAATAGATCATATGATGAAATGAAACCAATGAGTATATCAATGGCCCCAGTGACAAAACCTGTTGCTCTTATCAGGAAAAATGATATCTGTTCAGATTGAAATATAATATTATGGTGAAGGCGGAAGTTTCACATAATTCTTTGATTTGTGATAAAATAACCGGATTTTCGGACGGAACAGAAGTCGAAGTCTCAATTAAACCACTTAAACCAATCCGGGATTTGTTCCATGGCTGCCTTCAAATTGATGATATTCAGGTTATAGAGGAGATTGCGGAATCGGATGCATTATCAGACTATTAATGAAATTTCTGATAACTCCCGAGTTATTGTTGATTCAAATATTTTCATCTATTCTGCCCTAAGACATCCAAAATATCATCGGTCCTGCTATAACCTTTTCACTAAGATAGAAGAGGGACATATTCGTGGATATATCCCTTCAATTGTTATTCAGGAAGTATTACATCGCCTGATGATTGCTGAATTACAAAAAATATCAGGAGAAAAAGACCTTCAGAAGATTAAAAACCATATAAGAAAAAATCCTCAATTATTCAAAACCCTCTCTATTTGTTGGACTGCAGTAGAGCAGATTTTTAAGATGGGCTTTACTGTCCTCGGTGAAACTGCTGATTCAATTCATAAATCTATCTTATTTAGCCAGAAGTATTCTCTTTTTGCCAAGGATTCAGTAATATTATCGATAATGGATACATATGGTATTGACACTCTTGTTACGAACGACAATGATTTTCAATCCATTCCCTGGCTGCAGATATACAAACCTGATGAATATACCACTCACTCTGATTCATGACAATGTTTGCGAATAGTGAAAATAATAAACCACTGCCCCCATTAACCATCTGCGTCGTCGGTCTTGGCTATGTCGGAACTCCACTGGCAGAAGCTTTTGCAAAACACCTGCCTGTTATCGGCTTTGACATTGACCAAAGGAAGGCTGAATCGATCATTGCCTCTGGTTCAAAGGTCAGGGCCACGACCGATCCGAAGATTATCGGGGAGGCGGACATCATCATGATCTGTGTCCCTACTCCGGTCACAAAGGCAAAAGATCCTGACCTTGGCCCGGTCACGGGTGCTGCAAAGACAGTTGGGCAGAACCTGAAAGAGGGAGCGATCGTTGTCCTGGAGTCCACGGTTTATCCGGGTGTGACAGAGGAGATCCTTGTGCCTGTCCTTGAGCA
>Ga0255341_1006778_pt1 | contig 10559 bp, 14 predicted proteins | sample wastewater_treat_8_FD_192418 | JGI IMG/M metagenome (GOLD analysis project Ga0255341, IMG submission 192418) | Wastewater microbial communities from Lulu Island WWTP, Vancouver, Canada - plant12 | ecosystem: Engineered > WWTP > Wastewater > Unclassified | place: Canada: Vancouver, British... | reverse complement strand
ATATACCACTACTATCTACAAGGAGGAATCGACATGGATCAGAAAACCATCACCATCCAAACCAACACCCGAAAGAAGGGAAAACTCGATCAGCGCTTATTTACTTGTCAGGTAGTCGAGCATGGAAACCAGAGATTCTATTCTCTGGATGATACCAAGCGCGACCTCGGTCTAAAGCGCTTCTCTTTGGACGAAGGGTGTAGAGTTTTTGACGATGGGATCTGTTATCCCATTCAGAGAATCTACTACACAGAACGGCCAGCTCGTCCCTTCATAATGGTTAATCTCGATTTCACTATCTGATAACAGAAAGCGAGGAATCTTCATGAACAAGGAAATCATCATTGAGAACAACACAAGTCACAATGGGAAATCACATCGACGTCCATTTGCCTGTCAGGTATTTGAGTCCGGGATTAAAAGAACCTATATTCTCGATGAGACGAAGCGCGATGTGATGCGTTCACACTTCGTGTTAACACCTGGATGCAAAATCATTGATAACGGCGTCACTCATGTCATAGATAGCATCTGGTATTCTCCGAAGCCGAAACATCCGCACCTTATCGTATTCCTGGAAGTGACTGTCTAAAAGCTTAACCACCTTTCCTAACGTCTGCATCGATTGCAGACGTTTATTTTTTTGCCCAATCGCGGGACGGGTAATAATCTATGTCAACAAGTTCGGAATAATGAAGAACTTATTGAACTACAATAACTCATTACCAGATTCTACATTATCTGGAATTGAGGGATTTTCGAGGTTGAAAATCTACCTGTCTGAAAAAAGAATCGGTAGATAATTTGGCTGTCTGAAACTAATATTGATTCCTATTTGGTTTATTTTGTTCCCATATTATACAAAAACAAGGCGTTTGCTCATTGATTGTGACATTGTAGCATGGTAGCGCTTTCCGTCCTTGGTCAGGCGTACCTGCTTGTACAGCACGGGGCCATGGTCGTAGGCCTTGATGACAATCGCTGTCGCCAGCATGAAGGGGCTGAGAACCACCAGCGCCAGCGTCGAGCAGAGAATATCCATCGCCCGCTTGATGAACGCATACTCCGGGCTGAGCACGGCGCGGCCCGTTTCCATGATGGGGATGCTGAAGGACTGCAAATGCTTCGCTCCGGCGATGATCACGTCGCCAATGTGGGGGATGAAGTAGCACGTCACGTTCTGGTCGATGCAGGCCTTCGCGATGCCGTTGCGCAGCGTCGCACCGACGCCAGACACGATCGCCGCCTGGCAGCCTTGCAGTTTAGGCAGAATATCGAACACGTCGTCGGGATCCCGAAGCTTGCCGATGACGTCAAAGCGATTTTCAAAGAAGACAATCTCGTTCAGCTTTTCCAAGTCTTCTTCGTCCTTGTAGATGACCAGCGTCTTCATGGGCTTGTACAGCTTGAAGTAGATTTGGTTCGCCGCAAGGCACCACAGCCCGCTGATCGCCGTCTGCGCCGCCAGCACGAACAGCACGGGAACGCAGTTCAGCAGACGCTGCTGAATCAGACAGGCGAACAGGTAGGTCAATGCGTTACCGATCAGATTGGCCAGCGTCAGGGAGTAAAACGTTTCTCCCGCGCGGTACATGCCGATTTTGTAGGCGTTATAGGTTTGGTACAGGAAAACAGACAGAACCAGATAACAGAGGAGAACGGCTGTAGTGGTAATTTGAGCGGTCTGCGGTGCTATGGACGGGCTGTACATGGTCAGCCATGCGATGGTCATCACCGCAACCATCAAAACAAAATGAAGCAGATTCATGCCCCGCATTCGCACGGACTTCGTCATCTGGGCCATTTTCCTCTTCCCCCTCTGTATGCTGCAAGCGCCGCTCATCCGAGCGGTAAGGATTTACGATGTATGAGCTTCGGTACATGCTCGGAAAACAGAATATGTGATAAGCGAGGTTAGATGCATGCGTGCAGACGCTTCGAATCTGCCCTCGCCGGTGCGTTCCGTCACTTCAGACAGCACATTTCTGGCGATGCACCCTCTCTGTGGAAGCCATTTACCTGCATATTATGCAGGATTCCCGCCATAAGCGGCTTAAAATGGGCTTTTTAAGGGCTTGCGCTCCGTCTCGCTTCAGTGCGTTCTTTCTTCTTAATCCTTTGGTCTGTCTGAAAAAGCCTTATATTTCAGGAATTTTCAGTTTTGAAATAAGGCATGTTCGGTACATGCCCATAGACGTTGGTACGGCGCATAATCATACCGCCGCAGTTGGAAAGCCTTCTATTCTCATAGCGCTTATTTCCGACATACCGAATCCCGCCCCGCCACCAGCGATTTTGATGTCTGATGTCCGAAATGTGTCCGGCCGTTGTGCAAACTGCTGTCATTTACGCCGCAATCGCACAGGAATTTCGTGCAGAATACCCTACACTTCCCATGCACCGAACATTCAAGATGTTGTAAGCTTTTCTATCTTTCGTCAGACGCACCTGTTCTCCTGCGCGATACATCCCAATTTTATAGGCACTATAGGTGCGATAGAAGAAAATAGACAGGATCAGGTAGCAAAGGAAAACGGCGGTGCATACGGTCTGCACATGCTATGCTTCTAAAGACGGCGCGTATATGGTCAGCCAGACAGTCGACATAACCGCCGTCATCAGAATAAAATGAATCAGATATAAACCCCGCATTACGATGGACTTCATCATCTTCTGTGAAGTGAGCATACCGTTCTCTCCCTTGCTTCTCAACTATTCCACCAGCGATAGTAGGTCTGCTCTGTGATCCCAGCTTGCCTTGCCGCTTCTGCAATGGTATTCCCCTTGTTGCAAAGCAGTTCAACCTCCCGAAGTTTGACAATGATCTGTTCCACCGTGTACTTCTTTTGCGCCATTTCTTCCAGCTCCTTTGTTTTGTTGATTATATCTCAACTAACTCTGAGACTGGCACAAGGATCGGGGGGCAGGTCACTACTATTGCTCTACTATCGTTCCACAATCGCTCTACCATTGCTCTACAATCGTTCCACAATCGTTCCACAATCGTTCTTACCCAATCTCGTCCCACTGCTGAACTCCGAGGGTAACTACAACGCATTGATATAGTTCCTGTAGTTACTGATCCTCACTGAAAGATCATGAGCTTTTTCATCATTTCATCAAAATTAACATCATCAACATATCCAAGTGAATGTGCAATTTCATACCGACAGACAAATTCCATGAGCGATCCATAAGAAATACTGAGAAAATGAATTCTGTCCTTCTTGCTCGTTCTGCTATATCCCTCGGCAATGTTTGACGGGATGGAGACGACTGCCTTGTTGATCTGCTGGATGAGCGCAAATTTCTCAGATTCCGGGAATTGCTTAACCAATTGATAACTTTGAATCACAAGTGCCTTTGCCAATTGATAGACATCCAGAGACTGGAAACCGAATTTTTTCATTCAATCTGCCTTTCAGCGCCGGAGGAGCAATCGGGGACATTCGGGAAGCGATAGAAGGAACGATCGGGGACTTAGGGGGAGCATTCGTGAAGCAATAGAGGTGCGATCGGTGGAGCGGCACTTTAGGCGCCGGAGGAGCAATTGAGAAGCAGTTGGGGAGCGATCGGGGACTTTGGGGGAGCAGTCGGGGACGTTGGGGGAGCGGCGCAGATGGCAACGGGGAGCAATTGGGGTTGTTAATGGAGCATTTGGGAAGCAATTGGAATTACCAAACGGGTAGCGCTCACCATCGCTCTACCATCGAGCTACAATCGCTCCTCCAGTTACTCCGCTATCATTCCACCATCGCTCTACCCTTGCTCCACAATCGTTCCACAATCGCTCTCCAAACTGCCACTATCGCTCTCCAGCTCCTTCTCGTTGCACATATGCTTGAAATTTGGGAGCATCTTCAAAAGCGCACTTTCTACAGCGTCTGAACCGGCCGTAATTGACCTCTTCAGCTCCGTCAGCGCTGCTTCAACTTCCTTTGGGTCCTTTGTTCAGCGGCGGGGCGACCATGATCTTCTCGTGATAGGTGCTCTCCATCTGGGACTGCTCCTCATCCAGCATCAGTTCCTCATACAGTTTTTCCCCGGGGCGCAGGCCGGTGATCTGGATGGGCATATCCTCCTGCGGGTCAAAGCCGTAGAAGCGGATCAGTTTTTCCGCCAGTTTCATGATGCGGACCGGCTCGCCCATATCCAGCACATAGATGCGGCCGGAGCTGTTCATGCGTGACCAGCGCGGGGACATCCTTGATCCTGCCCATGACCGGCACATTCTGTACCCGCATGTTCTGCTTCTCCGGCGCGTCATCCACCAAGGCAAGCATCTGCCCATACTGGCTGCCGGCCCGGCGGTTCTGCGTGAGGATGAAACTGGTTGCTTCGCCAGCGCCCACAATCATCACCGGTAAAGATTTGCGGCCATCCGGGTGTTTGGTAACAGCTTCCAGATAATTCATCCGGGAACGCACACTGCGCGCAAACAGCCGGTTGGCTGTGACCAGGCCGATGGTAAACAGACAGGCACCAACCAGCACCGCACGGGATGCTCCCCAGGCAAAGACCCCGTTGATCAAAAGGGTCAACCCGCCCGCCAACAGAAGGATAACAGCCTGGATCAGCAACTCCCGCCCGGTCGCGTACCGCCAGAGCAGCCGGTACTGGCGGAAGACAAGCATGGTGCCCAGGTAGGTGAGCAGGAACCAGTGAAGGTACCGGAGCAGTTCCTGTGTTACAAAAGGGGGCACTTTCCAGTCAAAGCGAAGATTAAGTGAAATGTAGAAGGCTGCCAGCAGGCAAAGGGAGTTTGCAAAAAGGAGGATCCCCACACGAAACATGCGCCTGAAATGCAGTGGAAGCCGGGCATAAAGCGAACTGGCCTTACTTACACCCTGAACATTTTTCAAACTTGAATGCCTCCTTTGATTGCATGCTGCTCCATAAAGCGGCAACGCATACTGATTACATATTGCGGTTCAATGCTTCTGCAGCCCTGCCCTGGAACAGTGAAACCGCCAATGGCTCCCCGTAAAGGGCCGAAAGCTTCCCGTAGGCTTCCAGCAGCCTTGTCTTGCGCCGGAGCGATCCATGCGCGTCGGACGCGACAAAATCCACCAGCCCGTCGGGTACCGCATGCTTGAGGAAGCGCCGGACGCTCAGCCGCTGGGGAAGGAGGAAGGTTTCCGCGTTGACCTGCAGCAGCGCGCCATACTTTTCCTTGAGGTAGCGGGCAAAGGCAGGGTCTTTCACCAGCACGGGGTAGCGCTCCATGTGCGCGAGGATGGTGACAAACCCCCCGTTGGCCAGGTGGCGCACCGCTTTTTCCAGGTAATCTTTGGAAACAGTGGGAGCAAACTCCACCAGCACATGCTCAGTGCCTGCCAGCGTGGGGATGACGCCCGAGCGCAGGCGACGGCGGACACCCTCCCCGAAGAAAATCTCCGCGCCCAGGGAAAGGGAAAGCCCCGGGAACCTCTCCATACAGAGCGCGTTGAGCTCCGCCAGCTGCGACTGCAGCCTGCCCACATCCGGGCAGCTTCCCAGGGGGTCAAAATGGGAGGTGGCGATGATCCGGCGGGTCCCTTCCTGATATGACAACGCCAGCATGGCCAGCGCATCATTCCGCGTTTTAGGCCCGTCATCCACACCGAACAGGATGTGGTGGTGGATATCGACAAACCCGCCTTTGGGGGCGGGCATCAGGCTATTTCCTGCGGCCTGCGTCACCGCTGGCTCCATAATAACCGTAGTTGGAGGAGTCATACTTATAGTAGGACTTGTAATAGTACTTCTTCATGCCGTGCTGGTTGAACTCCACATCATTGAGCACCGCGCCGATCACACGGCCGCCGACCTTCTCGATCTGCCCCCGCGCTTCCGCCAGCTCACGGCGGGAAACGCCGTTTTCCTTGACCACAATCGCCACGCCGTCACAGGAGCGGGAGATGATCGCCGCGTCAATGATGGTGCCCACCGGCGGCGTATCCACCAGGATGACATCGTACTGGCTGCGCAGGCTGTCCATGAGGTCCGGAAAGAAGGGGGAATCCAGCAGCGCGAAGGAATCCAGCACTTCATGCCCCGCCAGCAGCATGCTCAGCCCGGGGTGGTTGGTTTCGTAGACGATATAGTTCATCCGGCACTGGCCGCTTAAATAATGCGCCAGCCCCCAGATTTTCCCGCTGGGGCTGCTGATGCGGTAGCGCCCCGCAAGGACCGACTTGCGCAGGTCCGCATCCACCACCAGCACCGTTTTCCCCGTGCCGGCAATCACGCGCGCCAGGTTCATCACCACAAAGGACTTGCCCTCGTCCGGGCGGCAGCTGGTAAAAGCAATGCTTTTTACATCCGTGCCGGAATAGGACAGGTTGGTCCACAGCGTGTTCATGGCCTCTGTGACCGCGTAGTCCATCTTGGGGTAAGACTGAATCGTCAGCTTTTCGTTCTGTGTGTAGACCACTTTATTTTGCCTCCTTGCGTTTCACACGCCGGCGGTTTGGGGCGGCTTTGACAGGCGGCACTTTGGCGCCGGGCAGGGCTTTAGCGGCCGTGCGGGGAACAATTGACAGCGTTGGCATCCCGGTGTGCTTCAAGATATCATCCGGTGTCTTGATCTTGTCGTCCAGCATAAAGATGATAAAAATAGCCAGCACGCTCACAAACCCGCCCAGCACAGCGCCCAGCATCGTGTTGCGCGTCTTGCTGGGGCTGAAGCGCTCCAGGGGGATCTGGGCTTCAGAGAGGATGTTGGGCTGTTCCGTCTCCATCACGTCCACCACATATTTGCTCACCACCAGCATCAGCTCATTCGCGATCAGGGCGGCTTCCCGCGGGCTTCTTGACTGCACCGTGATTTCCAGGATGCGCGTGTTCTGCGGGTTGTTCACCGTGATCATCCTGCGCATCTGCTCCTGGGTGTAGGGCAGGCTGAGGTTTTCTTTCGTCTGCTCCAGCACTTCCCAGGTATAGACCACCTTCTCATAGTCGCTGGCCAGATAGTTGCCGACCTGGAAGTCCGACAGGTTGATAACGGAATCCTGTGAGCTGACCACATACAGTTTGCCAGTGGAACGATACATGGGAACCACAAAATACTGGGTATAAAAAAATGCACCCAGCGCGCCGATGAGCACTGCCGCAATGATCCAGCGGAGGTTGGAGAGCAGAACGTTCAGCAGTTCCAGCAGGTCGATCTCCGTTTCGCCGTTTTGAGCGCCCGGCTGCACGGCGCTCTGCACGCTCAAGCCGTGCGCGGGTTGGTTTTGACTGGGTCTTTCAGATGACATGTCGGGTCCCTCCGGGAATGGATTGCCCATTCGACTGATTGATTTTATCCTGGGAACGGGAGGGCATGACCCTCCCGTTCCTGATGGTACCTGGATGGATACCGCGGGCAGCTGCCCGTCAGCTCCGGTAAGTGTATTGCCGGTCTTAGTCCTCAAACCCCGCCCCGCGTCCGGGGCGGCTTTTAGGTCAGCTCAGAATCGACAGGAGGAACGTTTCTTCAGGGAAGTCGGTCAGCGTGACGGTTACGGTACCATCCTCATTCACAACGCCTTCCTCTGCCGTCCACTGGTAGGGGCCAGGCGCTGCGCCCACACCCATCAGTACGGCGACTTTGGTGCCAACCTCATAAGGTACGGTGAAGGTGGCCTTGAAGGTAAGGCTCTCAGGTTTCTCGGCATAGCCGCCGACAGTAACATGCAGCAGCTCATCTACAGAGAGCGCGGCCAGGTCAAGTTCCAGAGTTTCCAGCTTCGCGGTGTCTTCTTCGCTGAGCGCGAAATGATCCAGTTCTGTTTTTCCTTCGGCGACGCTTTTGGCGACCGCGTCCAGTTCATTCAGAGACTGCTCATTGTACTGAAGGATAACCCAAAGAGGATTTCCAGCAGAGTCAACTACTTCACTCACTACAGGAGGGTTGGTCAAGACTGGGCTGTCCGCTGCGAACGCGACGGCATTCAGGCCGAGGGTGAGGACGAACAGCAGTGCAAGAAATTTCTTCATCAATCTGTGTGTTTCCTTTCTGTGCCGGACGCGGATCCAAGTCCGGCCCGAGTAGTGGTTATTTTAATTGGCTGATTGCCATCCAGGCCGAAATCAATTGCCGCGCGGTTCCGCGGCAGCAAGCTCTTCATAGAAAGCGCTGAGGATCGCTTTCATGACGGAATCCTCGTCAGGGTAAAACTCCATGTTGTTCATTGCATTCACCTTGCGCTCCCCTGAGAGCGAGTAAGGTTCACTGACAGTGTACCCGCGGATCTTGTAAAGCAGGTTTGAAAGCCGGCCAACTCGCAAACTGTTGGTCATATAGGGGTTCAGGGTGTCCAGAAGCTTTTTGACAAAGCCTGGGTCTTCCTGTAACTTCTGCCTCACATGGTCGAAAAACGCCGATAGAAATATGTTTTGGCGCTGCATGCGGTTGAGGTTGGTGCCGTCGGTGACGTTCCTGCGCGCGCGGACAAACCGCTCCGCCTGATCCCCCGCAAGATGGACCTGCTCCCCCTTGATGAAGGCAGGGTCAAGGACGGTGAGGTCCTCCTCAATCAGAACACTTACCCCGCCAGCCAGTTCGTTCATCACAGAAATGGATTCCATCTTGAATGTGATAAAATCATCAATTTCTACACCTTGCAGCAAATCTTTTACCGCATTGACAGTCAGTGCTGCTGATTGCTCCATATCACCGCCATAAGCATGCGCCAAGGCGATCTGTGCCATACGCGTCCCCTTTGGCTTGCCCAATGCGCTGAGAACGGTTATTTCGGCGATGGTATCGCGGTCGATGTTAATGCGATGAATTGTCTTAGCTTTTTCATCAATCACCATCAGGGATAGATAATCCGCTTGACCTCCGCTGCGGAAAGCAAGATCCGGCGTGTCCGTGTCTTCCGTCTTGTCCACACCGATGAGCAGGATGGTGGTGAGGTTCTCTTTCAGGGCATACTGCACGCCCTGATATTCCACCGTCTGGCGCTGCAGTGTCCGCACGCTGGGCAGCCCATTCTGTGCCTGTTCCGCCAGCGGATCCACCTCCGCGCGTTCCAGATTCATCCCGATCGTATACAGCACAATGGCCACGGCAACGATGCCGCCCAAGACCAAAAGCAACAGGGCCAGCTTCTGCCGCTTTCCATACTGCCGTGTCATGCGAATCATTCAACTGGCCCCTCCAGAGAGCCAAGACTAATGTAGATCAGGAAGTTCACTGCATTTAAAACCTGTCTTCGTTGATGTTTTCTATCATCTCTATGGAGCACCAGATCTTCCCCAGCAGGCTGCTGTCACCCAGCTGGATCGCGACGCTGCTGCGTTTCAGGTTCACCTTGACGATTTTGGCTTCAAGGTCCTTCAGCGGGCCGCTCCTGATGCGGACCCGGTTCCCTTCCTTATAAGCCTGGGACACCTCAAATACTCCCTCGTGCTGCCAGAGCCAGGAAATCAGCTGCGCGTCCTGCGCTGTGAGCGCGTAGTTTCCGGTATCGTATCGGAGCAGCCGGATCACATACTCTGAGTTGGTCACAAAACGTATCTCATCCGCAGTCAGCGAACCGGAACGAAAAAACACATAACCGGGGAAAAGCTTCCGCTGCTGTGTTTTTCTCCGGCCATCGCTTACGATGACCCTGTTTGAAAGAGGAACCAGGCTTTCATACCCAAGCCGCGTTACATGTTCAGCAACCTGGTGTTCATGCCCTGTGAGGCAATGGAGGCAATAAATGTCCAATAATGCATCAGTCCTTTTCTGAATCCAGCGTGATGATAATAAACGCCTTGTAAATATTTCTGTATTTCCCTGTGTTTATCGAATATTCTCCCTCCGGGTGCTTTGACACCCGGCAATGAAAACGTTTTTGTGCAAGTTTCCGCTCAAGCCAGTCCAGACCGGTCATGAGGGTTATTTGCACTTGTTCTGATGCTTCATAATCGATAAATAATGAAGAGAAAAAGCTCTTAACACTTTACCCTTATCACCGGATAGCATAATTTTTGCACAGAAGACCGCGTTGAGCTTTGCTGGGACCGTGCAAAATAAGTATCCTTAATGATAATACGTAATTATCATCGGCTCGTCAACACTTTTTCGGACAGTTTGTTAAGCAGAGATTTTGAGGGTCGAATTGTGGTAACGTTTGAGCCATTCAATTGGCGAGAGATAATCAAGGTTCTTTTGGATGCGGGTGGTATTGTAAAAGCCGTTGATGAAGGTGAAAACGCCTTGCGCCGCTTCCTCCCTGGTGCGGAACCGGCCGATGGGGTGTACCAGCTCCTTCTTGAGGATTGAGTAGAAGCTCTCGCTCCAGGTGTTGTCCCCGGGTTTGCCCGTTCTGGAAAAACTCTGTCTGAAGCCAAGTTTCCTGAGGCATTCACGGACCGCTTCGCTGGCGTATTGGCTGCCACGGTCTGAATGGAAGATGGCACCCTTGTCCAGCTTCCAGCTCCTGGCGGCTGAGCGGATGGTGTCCAGCACCAGCTCCTTTTTCATCCGGGATGCTGTTTTCTCTGCCAGAACCACACCTGAGCGCAGGTCACGTATCGTACAGGTGTAGGCGAACCCTTCCTGCGTGGGAATGTAGGTGATGTCGCTGGACAAAGCCCGCAGG